>Ga0265298_10004634_pt1 | contig 17487 bp, 10 predicted proteins | sample AusTroGonzalo_MG_3_FD_193486 | JGI IMG/M metagenome (GOLD analysis project Ga0265298, IMG submission 193486) | Bovine rumen microbial communities from tropical cattle in Woodstock, Queensland, Australia - Gonzalo_01 | ecosystem: Host-associated > Mammals > Digestive system > Stomach > Rumen ... | reverse complement strand
CACTCGTTTCGCGGCCCGGGAATAGAGCGCGGACTTGAGATGCTGGCCGACGTGAAGGCGCGCTACGGCCTCCGCCTGCTGACCGACATCCACGAGGCGTGGCAGGCAGCACCGGTGGCCGAGGTGTGCGATGTGCTGCAGATTCCGGCCTTTCTGTGCCGTCAGACCGATTTGCTGACAGCCGCCGCCCGAACGGGGCGTACGATGAATATCAAGAAAGCGCAATTTCTCAGCGGGCGCGATATGCGCTACCCCGTAGAGAAAGCATTAGACGCCGGCGCCAGCGAGGTGTGGCTGACAGAGCGCGGCAATATGATGGGCTACGGCAACCTGGTGGTTGATTTCCGCAATATTCCAGATATGCGGGAGCTGGTGCCCACGGTAATCATGGACTGTACGCACAGCGTGCAGCGCCCGGGCAGCGACAACGGCAGGACGGGCGGTGATCGCCGCTACGTGCCGATGATGGCCATGGCAGCCAAGGCATTTGGTGCCACAGGCTGGTTCTTCGAAGTACACCCCAACCCCGACCACGGGCTAAGCGACGCTGCCAACATGCTGGAACTGGACAAGCTGCGGGGACTGGTTATGCAACTGATTGATCCCGACGACGGTGAAGCAATACAATAAGACAATGGCGATGAACGCAAGAGCATACGGTATACAATGCATCAAAGACGAGGCTCAGGCTCTGCTGGATCTGATTCCCCAGATGGACGAGCAGTTCGACCGTGCAGTAGAGCTGATGTACCGTTGCCACGGCAAGGTGATTGTGACGGGCGTAGGCAAGAGCGGACATATCGGGGCAAAGATAGCAGCCACGCTGTCGTCGACAGGCACACCCTCGTTCTTCATCAACCCGCTCGACGTGTTCCACGGTGACCTGGGAGTGATTACGCGCGACGATGTGGTGCTGGCTATCTCGAACTCAGGACAGACCGACGAGCTGCTGCGCTTCATCCCGCTGCTGCTGGAACAGCAGATACCCATTGTGGCCATGACGGGCAACGTTCAGTCGCTGTTGGCCAAATATGCGCAGTGCCACCTGAACGTGGGTGTGAGCCGCGAGGCCTGCCCACTGAACCTGGCTCCCACGTGCTCTACCACGGCAACCTTAGCCATGGGCGATGCACTGGCTGTGGCGCTGATGGAGCGCCACCACTTCCAGCGTCAGGATTTTGCCCACTTCCATCCCGGCGGCGAGCTTGGGCGCAGGCTGCTCACCACGGCTGCCGACGTGATGCGCACCACCGACCTGCCCGTGGTACCGCCGCAGACCCGTCTGGGCGACGCCATCATCCTGGTGAGCAAAGGCAAGCTGGGCTTAGCCGTGGCCGTTGAAGAAGGACGCATCACCGGTCTGATTACCGACGGCGACATCCGCCGCGCCATGGAGCGCTGGCAGGCCGCCTTCTTCGAGCATACCGTGAACGACATTATGACGCGACGGCCCAAGACCGTGAGAGCGGAAACGAAGATTACAGAGATACAAGAAATAATGAACAAATACAAGGTGCATAGTGTGCTGGTGGTGAACGCCGACGAGCAGCTGCTTGGCGTGGTCGACCACTACTCGTGCATGATATAATAGCTTTATCGCATACCAACGACTATGATCAGAATGAAGAGCAATCCACGCATTCGTACCGTCCTCCGCAGGACGCTCGTTGCTATGATGCTGGCACTGCCCGTAGTAGTGCTGGCCGACTATATGTTTAAGACGCTTGACGCCCGCGACGGTCTGACGTGCAGCCAGGTGAACTGCATCCTGAAAGACAGCCGCGGATACATGTGGTTTGGTACCCCCGCCGGTCTGTACCGTTTCGACGGATATGTGTTCAAGAACTTCCAGTGCGATTCGCAGGACGGTTCGTCGCTGTCCGACAGCTATATCAACAGCATCCAGGAATCGCTCGACGGGAACCTGTGGATTAACACCGCCGCAGGCTACTGCATCTACGACCCGCAGACAGAGAGCTTTGAGCGCGACATGAAGCAGGCCTTCGCCAAGTTAGGCATACAGAGCGTGCCAAGCATTGTCTATATCGACCAGCACCACAACCTGTGGGGCGCCCTGCCCAACCGCGGCGTGGTGTGCTTCAACGTTCAGCAGCAGGTGCTCGACTTCAGCTATACCAACGATGCACGCGGTATTCCACAAGGTAATGTCTGCTCCATCAGCGAGTGCCGTGACGGCGCCCTCATTGTCTACGACGACGGCCGCATTGTGTGCTGCGACGTCATGCACCAGCAGCACCGTGTATGGATAACTACTGAGATTGCCGACCGCAAGCTACGCCACACCAAGTCGCTCAAGGCCTTTGCCGACCAAAATGATAATATCTGGCTCTACGGACAGGGCACGCTCTTCGTCTACAACAAGAGCATGAAGACATGGGATACCACCATCGGCGACCAGCTCGGCCTGACGGGCATCGGCGTGGATAATGCCGTGAACGGCATGGCTTGCGACCACAGCGACAACATCTGGGTGGGCACCGACCGCGCCGGACTCATCCGCATAAACGTGAACACGAGAGAGATGGAATACGTGCAGTCTACGAACTTCAACAGCCTGCGCGAACAGAACGATATTATGCGCGTCCAGAGCCTTTACATAGACGATACCGACCTGCTGTGGGTAGGTACCGAGAAGTCGGGCGTGGCATACAGCGGTAATAACATCTACCGCTTCGAGTCACTGTTCAACGGCGACATCACCGCCATAGCCCAGGCCGACAGCGGACGCGTGTGGTACGGCACGGGCGACAATGGCGTCATCGGCTACAACGGTCCCTTGGCCAGTCTCAAGGTAAGCTGCATGGCTATATCGAAAGACGGCAGTCTGTGGGTGGGATCGAAGCAGAACGGTCTGACACGCATCAAAGACGGAACAGCGACCATCTACTCGGTGGCCAACGACGACCAGTCGACCATCATCGACGACCACGTGAATGCCCTCTGCGCCGACAAGGCCGGCAACGTGTGGATAGCCACCAACGGCGGACTACAGGTGTACAGCCCGAGAATGAACACATTCTCAAACTACACCCGCGAAAACGGAAAGCTGAAGTCGAACAACATCACATCGCTGTTCTATGACAAGAAGAACCAGCTCATCATCGGTACCGGCGAGGGACTGAGCATACTGAACCTGACCACCACCGATATTGTTCACCTGACAGGTAACCGCACCAACTTGCGACCCTTCACCAACAACTATATCACGCAGGTGTACGAAGACTCGCGAGGACTGATCTGGGTGGGCACACGCGAAGGCGCCAACATATTAAACCTGGAGAACGACAGTCTGAACTACCTCACCGAGAAACAGGGACTATGCAACAACAACATCTGCGGCATCACCGAAGACAAGAATAAGAACATGTGGATAACCACCAGCAACGGCGTGAGCCGCGTAGTGGTACAACGCAATCCCGACGACGGGTCGCACAGCTTCGGACTATACAACTACACTACCGTCGATGGTCTGCAGAGCAATGAGTTCAACCCTGGCGCCATTCTCACCAAGAGCGACGGCGACGTGCTGCTGGGTGGCCTCTACGGTGTGAACTGGACACGCAAGCTGGATACCGAGGAGTCGGAAGCCCTGCCCACCGTGATTCTCACACAGCTGTATATCGGCGAAGAGGAAATCAAGATCGGCCATGAGTACAGCGGGCGCGTGGTGCTGCCACAGGCACTGAACGAATGTTCGAAGATAGAGCTTGGCCATAACCAGAACTCTTTCACCATTAAGTTTGCCGCAGGCAACTACAACCAGAGCGAACGCCTGCAGTTTAAGTACTCCATTGACGGCGAGGATCTCTATAACGGATGGCGCGACGGCGACGCACTGCTTCACGGCGTGGCCTTCAAGAACATGAGCAGCGGAACCTACACGCTACACGTCAAGGCCGTTAACGCCAAGGGACATACCAGCAACAGCGAGCGAACCATCACCATTGTCATTGAGCGCCACTGGCTGCTCTCGTGGTGGATGATGATTGTCTATGCCATCATCCTTATCCTTATTATCTACATCTGGCGCTTCGGCATACGACAGGTAAAGGAGATCAAAGCAAAGAAGCAGGCTGTCATCAACGAGCTGAAACGGCAGAGCGAGGAAATCAAGGCCGCCAGCGACGACCTGCGTCAGCCTATGGCCCGCATGACCTCAATCATCGGCAACCTCTCGGAGAAAGAGAAGAGCCTCGAGGAGCGCGAACAGCTCAATGCCCTGCACTCGCAGATGCTGCAGGTTATTACGCGCGTGAGCGACATGCAGAGCACACTGGAGCACCCCGAGGAGAGGGCCAAGCAGTTAGTACACAGCCGCTACGAGCTGAATGCCAAGGGCGAAATGAACCTGCCCGACCTCACCGTGGAGCGCACCATCGACAAGCCGCGCCGCACCGACGCCCCCACCAGCAAGTTCGTCGTCGTCTTCATTGACGACAATGTGGACTTCCTCAAGTTTGTCAATACCAGACTGCGCGACGTCTATGACTTCCATGTCTACAACGACATCTACAAGGCTGCGGAAGACCTGAAGACCTCCAAGGCCGACATCGTGATTTGCAAGCAGGACATGCGCGGCATGACTGGCAGCGAGTTCTGCAACCAAATGAAGATGAGTCCGGATACCGACCGCATCAAGTTTGTGCTGATGACCGAAGGCGTGCTCACACCACAAGACATGAAGAGCATGAACATCACCCTGGCTGCCGACGACTATCTGGCCAAGCCGTTCAATATGCAGGAAGCTGTGATGAAGTTCAACAAGCTGCTCGGCCTCGGGCCTATTGAGATTAACAGCAACCTCATTGAGGGCGCAGAAACCCGTATGCTGGAAGACTACAACTCGAGTATGACCACTTCTACCGAAACCATGGGCATGGGCGAAATCAGCACCACCGCCCTGGCAGAGGTGTCGACCGACGACGAGATATCCCTGGTGGAGACCAAGATTCGCAAGCCAGGCGATCGGCAGGCACAGGACTTGCCGCAGACGCAGCTCAGCACCATCGAAGGTGCCGACGACGGCGGCGAGACCATTGACCTAATGAGCGAATACTCGATGGCCGACAACATGGACCGCCAGCTGCTGAAGAACATTGAGCAATATGTGCTGCAGAACATGAGCCGCGGACAGATCAGCCTCGAAGAGATGGCCAACGCCATGGGTATGGGACGCGTACCCTTCTTCCACCGCGTACGCAACATCACCAGCAAGACACCCGCCGAGCTGGTACGCGACCTCAGGCTGAAGCACGCCTGCATACTGCTGAAACGCACCAACATCAATATGAGTGAACTGGCCTCCAACGTCGGCTTCATGACCGGTGAGAACTTCATCACCGTGTTCAAAGAGAAGTTTGGACTCTCACCCTTGGAGTATCGCCTCAAGCACCGCAAGTAGAATGGTTGAGCAGAATAAAACAAGAAGGCTGAAAAGGATAATAATGCCAGACTTGCTGAGAGGGCTGATTGTTTTATCGTTTGTCATTGATATCTTACCTTTACAGGCACAACCCACCAGCACACTGTCGTCCGACACGCTGGTGTGCCGTGAACTCAGCAGCATAGGCGTGACGTTCAGCAACGACAACAACGTTGAACTGCTCATGAGCGGCCAGCAGAAGTTCGACCGTCTGTTCGCCGACATCAGGCAGGCGCGCCATAGCGTACACTTAGAGTATTTCAACTTCCGCAACGACTCCATCGCCTCACTGCTCTTCGACATCTTGCGCCAGAAACGACGTGAAGGCGTGGAAGTACGGGCACTGTTCGACGGCTTCGGTAACGATTCAAACAATCAGCCCCTGCGCCGCAAACACATCAAAGCCCTGCGGGCCGACGGCATCGACATTCATGAATACGATCCTTTACGCTTCCCCTGGATAAACCGCATCTGGCCGCGCGACCACCGTAAAATTGTAATCATCGACGGACATATTGGCTACACAGGTGGCATGAACGTGGCCGACTATTATATAAAAGGTACGGAACAGGTGGGCGAGTGGCGCGACATGCACTGCCGGCTTGAAGGCAGTGCCGTCAATCAGCTACAGTATATCTTTACCCGCATCTGGCAGAAGGTGACGGGCGAAGACATCACTTTACAGCCACAATACTATCGCGGCGGCAACACCAAGGGAGAATACTACCGCGGCGGCAACACCAAGGGTGGCAACAAACAGGTGGCCATCATCAACCGCGAACCGGGCACGGTCACCGACAGCCGCGGACAGCTGCTCGGGCAGAACGACATCATTCGGCGATTCTATATCAGTGCTCTCGACGCCGCCAAAGACTCGGTCAAGATCATCAATCCCTACTTCACACTCACCAGTTCCATCAACCACGCCCTGAAACGGGCCATCAGGCGCGGCGTACAGGTAGATATACTTGTATCGGCCAAGAGCGACATACCCCTGACGCCCGACTGTGTGTTCTACAATGTGCACCGGCTGATGAAACACGGGGCCCGCGTATGGTTCTATGAGCCGGGATTCCACCATTCGAAGATCATGACGGTCGACGGTCGTTTCTGTACCGTGGGCAGTGCCAACCTTGATGCTCGGAGCCTGCGTTTCGACTACGAGGACAATGCTGTGATTATGGACCGTGAGACCACTGCCCGCCTTGATTCCATGTTCTGCGCCGACAAGCAACGCAGCTTCAGGCTCACAGAGCAGAAGTGGAATGAATTCCGCACACCGTGGCAGAAATTTCGCGGATGGTTTGGCCATCTGCTACGCCCACTGCTATAAGACTGCCGTAACTTTTTCCACATCAGGCTAACTGGTCGAGCATCAGGCGGATTTCCACATCGGAAATTCCCTTATGCCCCAACAGCTTATACTCGTCGCGGAAGAACTCTCGATGCATGTCGGCATCATCGCCTAACTTGGCGGCATACTGACGGAACATGGTTGCCGCACCGGCAGCGTCTCCATGAAACCACAGACAATAGCCATAGTTCAGCATGTCGTCGATCACCGACGTCTCTTCGTCGGCCAGCAGCCGACCGTAGATTTTCGCAGCCTGCTCAAACTTGCCGTCGCCCACAAGCGCCCATGCCAGCACACGGTTCACGTTGTCATCGTCGGGGGTCTCGTAGTTCAGGCGGTAGAGCGTCTTCAGCGCCTCGTCACATTGGAAAAGACGCATTAGGCACACTGCCCTGTTCAGCAGATAGCTCTTCTTGTCGGGTTGCATGTCGAGCAGCTGGTCGTAGCTATTGAGAGCCAACTCATAATCAGCCTCACGAAACGCAGCACGCGCCAAGCCGGAGAGTGCCGCCTCACTGCGACCACCATCCAAGGCAGAACGGAAAGCAGCAGCAGCCTCACGTCCGGAATCAGGATGAAGCGCCAGCAACACATTGCCCTTCAGCTGATAGAGATGGGCAGTCATGGGGCCATTGTAGGCGCGGAGCACACGGTCGGCCTCGGCATAAAGCCTTCGCTTGCAAAGAAAAGCTACAAGCTCGTCGGTACGTTCGGCCATGGCCTGCTGCACGTCAGCAGCCATGTCATCGGCTCCGTTGGCAATCCAACGGACATAGAAAAGATAGCCGTCGGCATTGGAGAAAGGATTGCGGAAGTCGGAACGATGGGAGAATACGCGGAAGAAACGGTAGAGATTCTGCAAATACATGCGACGGATATAGGCGGCCTGTCCATCGTCGCTGTTCTGTAACTCCATACCCACCATCTTCGCCTCGCCGCTGTCGAGCAGATTCATCAGACTGTCGGGAATGCGCTGAGCTACCTGGTCGAAAGCCAGTGCAAACGAATATTTGTCGCTGTCGCAGAAAGGACCGCGCTTAACAATCGCCTTGAGGAACGTGCGGCCACGACCGCTACCCATGATTGCGCTAATGGCTGGATGCTGCTCGTAGAAAGGCACGAACCAGTTGCTCATCTCGTTGAAGAACGGATAGCGTTTCATCTGTGAGAACCCTCCGAAATAGATGTCGGAGCCAGCCTTCTGCATATCAAGCATCTTGCGAACACTCTCTTCCATGCGCTCAAGGTTCCGCTCCGATGCCTCGGGGTCGAGAATATCCTGCATGGGGTCTTCCTCCACCTCCTCAATGCCATCACGGGTTACGCGATAGTTCGCGTTACTCATGATATTGGGCATGATGTCGCGCTGTATCTTCCGGTTGTCATCGTCGGCACTAATACAATAGAATACCTGCATCTGCAGCTCGGTAAGTTCCTGTCGGCTGCCGGCATCGGCCATAAGTGCGGCGGTCATGGCGGTCACTTCAGGGAAGAGCTCTACACTGCTGTCTGAAAGGCTGAACGCCCACCCTACCAGCGCACGCTGGCGTACGCGCTCGTCGGCAGACTGGCGATAGACCTCGGCCAGCAAACGCAGCTTACAGATGTCGAAGGCGTTCATTGCCGACAACGTGATTGCACTCACCATGAGCTGCTGGTCAACGCTGTCGACAGTGGGTGAAAGCAGGATGTCGAGAAATGCCTGTTCCAGGCTCTCGTTCCACGCGTCCGACGTCCAGATATAGTCGAACAGGTTGTTCATCTGCTGCTGATGCCGCTCGTATAGCTGCTGCTGTTCATGGTTACGCACATGGTCGGGTTGCAGCTCGAGCATGGCCTGCTCGGCCACAAAACCCTCTAACTCACCGCGCACAGCAGCCACCGACCAGTTGCGGCCTCCAGAGCGGGTACGGTTGCTGACGCCCTGCAGATAGGCAGAACCACGCAGCCACGCCCTGACACCTACATTAGAAACCAGTACATGAAGGCGGCGCAGCAGCTGTCGGCAGACCTCTTCGCGCTGAGGATCGGGATAACCCTTTAGCCAATAGTCTGCCATGAGCTGATACTCACTGCGCAGCTGAAGCAGCTGCTCATTGGAATAAAGCTGCGGATAGGTGTACAGCAGATTCTCCGTCGCAGTAAGCGCGGCGCCCAGCTCCTGCTGGTTCAGCAACGTAAATATCTTGTCAAGTAATTCCATTTTCCTATCTCCCCATCTTCCTGGCCCGCTCAATATCCTGCTGGCGTGGCGCAGCTATGTGCGGAAAGCGCAAGCGAGAAAGTAGGGAATCAATGTGTGCAGGCTCAACCTTATAGGCTTTATAGAGCAGCGACACGTACGCCCCCACCCCATAGTGGTTGATGCTGTCGCAGGCTTGGTTGTAAGCCTTGGTGAAAGCACGAAGCTGCTGCTGACGCTGCTTGTCGGTCATGGCTGCCTCACGATAGGCAATGACGCCGAGCTGTAAGTCGGCCTTACGCGTGTCGAACAGCACATTATTACGTCCCAGCCGAGCCTGGGTGGCCTGCGGCTCAGTAAGCCATAGCGCATCCATCATATTGTTCTGCAACATGCCTAAGCGCACGAACACGTCGTTCACCTGTATCTTGAAGACGCGCTCACTCTTCAGCCGGGCGCTGTCAACCACAAGGTCGGTAAGCAGGTCGGTGGCGGAATAGCGCGCCATGGCCACCATCTTGTCGTCAAGCTGTCGCAGCTCACGGATACGCTGGTTGCGGTTGGCCACCAGTTGCCAATAGGCGTTCGTAGCCGAAAGATATTTCAACTTCGTTCCCTCATTAATGAGACGCTCGGTGCGCACCAGGTCGCTCACCGCCATTTCCACACGGCGGCGCACCAAGGCTGTGTCACAGTCCATCTGTGCCGTAAACAGTTTCAGGCTGACATCCACGCCCAAGGTATCGAAAAAGTGGCGCTGCTTGGCCACGACGATGGGCAGGCAGTCGAGGGTAGGCATGACGGCCACCTTCAGTGCCATAGAATCGCGGCGCAGCATCTCGCGGCGCTGTTGACGGGTCAGCTGCTTCTGCTCATCATACGACGAGCTACACGACAGCAAAGTCGTAGTCGTCACCAACAGAATCATCAGCATAAAGCAGCCCGACAGCCAGCTACTGACACCACGCGTTTTCATCTTTCTCATTCCTGTTTTCACTTTTGCCGTGCAAAGTTACATTTTTTTCTTGGGAAAAGCGCAAAAAAACATCAGTTCAATCGTTTCTTGGCAGAATTTGGCAGTTTTTATTATTTTTTGGCGATTTAGAATCAGACAGGTTGACAGGACGCCGATGATTGGCGTCCTGTCAACCTTGAATAAAAAAATTACGATGGTCGCATTTTTCAATACGACCATCGTATTTCCTAAAATGAGCGTCCGAATATCAGAAGTTCACACCGAAGTTAGCGAAGAGCACCTTGTTGTGGGCAGAAAGGTCTAATCGCTCATCGTCGCCACACTTGGCAACATCAACAAGGCCATACTTGAAGCCAACCTCAAGATAGAGCTTGTTGTACTCTGCACCACAGCCCAACTTCAGGCCCATGTCATTGCGCTTGAAGCCACCAGTATGAGCATCCTTTTGGGCAAACGAACCAACCTTTTCCGTTGATTGACCGTCCCAGTTCTTCTGCTTGGTCTTTCCGCTGATACCATGTGAGAAGTAAATGCCAAAGAAAGGCAGCAGGGCAATCTCATCGCTTGCCTTCAGGCCATACTTCACAACAAGGGGAATCTCAAGATTGTTCATGGTCACTTTGATGTCGTCTTTCTTACCGCCAGTCTGGGTGAAATAGAGACCACTCTCAAGGAACACAGGCGTTGTATGTGAAAGACGCAGGCCGATAACACCGCCCAGCGACAAACCTGCCTTCATGCCGAGGTCGGTATGATAGGTAAGGGTTCTGGCACCATCATTATAGTCTAACTTATCGCCAGCCATACCAGCCATACTCAGGCCGATACGAAAACCATAATAAAGATTCTCCTTGTCAAGTTCAAAGCCGCCACTGCTGTACTGAGCAAATGAGGGCACGGCAAGCATTGCTGCCACAATTGCTGAAAATAGTTTCTTCATTGTTTCTCTCTTGTTAATTTGGTTTATAATAATGATCTGTTTCCTCAAAATCATGTGCAAAGTAACAATATTTTTTGCAAACAGCCAAAGGTTTTTTATTATTTTTTTCTTTAAATCGTTGGTTATGACAAAAAAACTCTGTAATTTTGCACCGCCGTTGGAGAAAGCGCCACTTGTTGGGGTGTACCGACGGTAAGATAAATTGCATAGAAATATGAAAGTAATGAAATTCGGCGGAACGTCCGTAGGTTCCGTGAAAAGCATTTTGAGCTTAAAGCAGATTGTAGAGGCAGAAGCCGGACGGGGGCCTGTCATAGTAGTAGTTAGCGCATTAGACGGCATCACCGACAAGCTGATTGCCACGTCACAGATGGCAAAGAACGGCGACGAGCACTATCGTGAGGAATTCGACGCGATGGTAAAGCGCCACCACCAGATGATCGACACCATCATCACCGACGACAAGAAGCGCGTAGACTTATTTAATAATGTAGACCAACTCTTCGAACAGCTGAAGAGCATCTATTATGGTGTGTACCTCATTCACGACCTGAGCGAGAAGACACAGGACACCATTATCAGCTACGGCGAACGCCTCAGTTCGCACATCGTTGCTGCCATGGTGAAGAACGGCGTACGCATGAATGCCCGCGACTTCATCCGCACAGAGAAGAAAAACGGCAAGCACGTTCTCGACACCGAGCTTACCGCCCAGCTCGTCAAGGAAGCCTTCAGTCCAGTATGCGGCAACAGTGTTGCCGCACAGAAGACGATTGCTGTGGTGCCCGGCTTCATCAGCCGCGACCGCGACAGCCATGAGACCACCAACCTGGGACGCGGCGGCAGCGACTACACAGCCGCTATCATCGCCGCTGCCATCGACGCCGATGTGCTGGAAATCTGGACCGACGTCGACGGCTTCATGACTGCCGACCCCAAGGTCATCAAGTCGGCTTATACCATCAACGAGCTGTCGTACGTAGAGGCTATGGAACTGTGCCACTTCGGCGCAAAGGTCATCTACCCCCCGACCATCTATCCTGTCTGCCTGAAGAACATACCCATCAAGGTGAAGAACACCTTCAACCCCGAACATCCGGGCACGCTTATCAAGGAGAAGATCGACGACGATCTCAAGCCCATCAAGGGTATCTCGAGCATCAAGGGTACCACGCTTATCACCGTCACCGGCCTGTCGATGGTGGGTGTCATTGGCGTCAACCGCCGCATCTTCACCACCCTGGCCGAACGCGGCATCTCAGTGTTCATGGTGAGCCAGGCCTCGTCGGAGAACTCCACCTCCATCGGCGTGCGCGACGAAGACGCCGACGCTGCCGTCGAGGTGCTCAACGAGGAGTTCGCCAAGGAGATAGAGACCGGCGCCATGTTCCCCATGCAGGCGGAGAGCGGACTGGCCACCATCGCCATCGTGGGCGAGAACATGAAGCACACGCCGGGCATCGCCGGCAAGCTCTTCGGCACACTCGGACGCTCTGGCATCAGTGTGATTGCCTGTGCACAGGGAGCCTCGGAGACCAACATCTCGTTCGTTGTCGACGGACGCTTCCTGCGTAAGTCGCTCAACGTGCTGCACGACTCCTTTTTTCTCTCTGAATACAAGGTGCTGAACCTCTTCATCTGTGGCATCGGCACCGTGGGTGGCATGTTGCTCGAACAGATTCGCACCCAGCAGCAGTTCCTCATGCAGTCGCGCCGCCTGAAGCTCAACGTGGTGGGCATCAGCGATGTAGACAACTTCGTGCTCGACCGCGACGGCATCGACCTCGACAACTACGAGAAGATTCTGCGCGCCGGCTTCCCCGCCAATACTGAGCACATGCGCGACGAGATTGTGAAGATGAACATCTTCAACTCCGTCTTCGTCGACTGCACGGCTTCCCGTCAGATTGCCGCCCTCTACCAGACCTTCCTCGAGCATAACATCAGCGTCGTTGCCGCCAACAAGATTGCGGCATCGAGCGACTACGACAGCTACCTGAAGCTGCGCCAGACCGCCCGCGACCGCGGTGTGTGGTTCCGCTACGAAACTAATGTGGGCGCCGGACTTCCCATCATCGGCACCATCAACGACCTGTGCAACTCGGGCGACAAGATCCTGAAGATCGAGGCCATCCTCAGCGGCACGCTCAACTTCATCTTCAACGAGATTGCCGCCGACGTGCCCTTCTCTGAGACCGTGCGCCGTGCCAAGGAGCAGCGCTACAGCGAGCCCGACCCGCGCATCGACCTCAGCGGCACCGACGTCATACGCAAGCTGGTCATCCTCACCCGCGAGGCTGGCTACAAGGTGGAACAGGACGACGTGGAGAAGCACCTCTTCGTGCCCGACAGCTACTTCGAGGGCAGCATCGACGACTTCTGGCGCCGCCTGCCGGAGTTGGATGCCGACTTCGAGAAGCGCCGCAAGGTGCTCGAGGCCGAAGGCAAGCGCTGGCGCTTCGTCGCTACGATGGAGGCCGACGAGAAAGACCCATCAAACTTCAAGACCAGCGTCGCTCTGAAGGAAGTGCCGCAGAGCCATCCCTTCTACCCACTCGAAGGCTCGAACAACATCGTACTGCTCACCACCGAGCGCTACAAGGAGTACCCCATGCTCATCCAAGGCTACGGCGCCGGTGCCGCCGTCACCGCCGCCGGTGTCTTCGCCAACATCATGTCTATCGCTAACATTTAGCGATAGACATTGTTAAATGGTATCTTTGCAGCCGGTGACAAGAAAACGAGAAACGATTATGACTAAACAAGACAACATGAAGGTTTTTATGAGGCGGGCAGCCATGACGCTGCTGTTCGCAGTATGCACCGTCACGGCATGGGCACAGTACAAGTACATCGAGCGCTACTGGAACGGCAGCATGGTCGTTGAAACGACAAAAAGCACGTCATCTTTCTGGGGATTGAGCGGCGACCACTCTAACGATGAGGTGTCTATGACTGCAGGAGAATATTATGTCGTCACGGCCGACGCCACGTACAAAAGACTGATCGCCCCGTCCGGCACCGCCGCCAACCTCATCCTCTGCGACGGTAAGACGCTCAACGCGCAGATCACCATCAACAAAGGCTGCTCCCTCAACATCTATTGTCAGTCTGGAGGCACCGGCACCATCAATGCAAAAGCTATTGAAAGTTATTATTATGCTGCCATCGGCACCGTCGGTTATTCCAATGACGATTCTGAGTTTCCATGTATGGGTACCCTGACTATCCATGGTGGTATTATCAATGCCAATTCTTCAAATGTAGGTCTTGTAGCCGGTATTGGCGGTGGCAAATATGGCACCGGCGGCACCGTTACCATCTATGGCGGCACTATTACTGCCACGGGCGGCAGTGGCGCTGCCGGTATCGGCGGCGGAGATCAAGGCAATGGCGGCACGGTCACCATCTATGGCGGCAGTGACGGCAGCATGACCACTGTCACAGCTACAGGCGGTAATGGCGGCTCAGGCATCGGCTCTGGCGAGTGGAAAAATGGAAATGGCGGCACGGTTACCATCCACGGCGGTACGGTCACTGCCAGAGGCGGCGATTATGCGGCTGGCATCGGCGGTGGCCAAGGAGCCAACGGTGCCGATGTTAACATCCATGGCGGTATAGTCAGGGCATACGGCGGCACTGATGCAGCAGGCATCGGCAGCGGCGAGGAAGCTACCATTTCCGACAATATCAACGGCGGCTCGCTCACCGTCTATGGCGGTCACGTCTTTGCCGACGGCACCGACAAGGGCTGCGGCATAGGCGCAGGCGAGGATGCCGACGGTGCCGACGTCGAGATCTACGGCGGCATCGTGGAGGCTTGGTGCGGAAGCGGAAGCCGTACCGCTGCCATTGGCAGCGAAGAGGGCGACGACCACCGAGGCACGCTCGAAATCGGCAACAATATGATGGTTCATGCCGGAAGCAGCCCCACCAACGTCTCTAAGTTCCCCTATGACACACGCAAGCCCGCCTGCTGGTATCGCGACTATGCACGCATCGAGCCTTGCGACCATGAGGGTAAGACCTATACTGTCAGTGGCTACGGGGCTAACGACACGCACACCCTGCAGTGCAGTTACTGCTTGGACCGCACCACTGCCCGCCACGTCTTCGGAGAACCAGGCTCACCCTGTTCTGTCTGCGGCGTAAAATCTTCTATTAGCACCATCAGCATCTATTTGCCCGAAAAAGAGAATGGGGAATACGTGAACGGTCACTATGGCAGCACGCCCAGCAACTCCGTGAATCTTATCACCAATTCTACCTATACTTTCCCTGCACCGCCCACGGAACACCTGCCTAATGGTGTCACCTTCGCAGGCTGGGCTGTAGGCACTCCGACGAGCTTGGACATCACTTCCTATTGGGTCGGCGAGAGCGAGACAATCATTAAGCCTGGCGAAAGCTACACAGTTGCTGACAACACAAACGTCACCGCCCGCTACAAAGCCATCGAACTCAGTCTGGCCGACAACGCCGACAACTGGCTGATACTTTATGATAACAACGGCAAGTTAGCCAAGAGCGTCACCCTCGCAGGTCGCACCCTGAAGAAGGACGAGAAATGGAACACCCTGTGTCTGCCCTTTGCGGTCGTGCTCGAGGGTTCTCCCCTCGCCGGAGCCGATGTGAGGACGCTCAATAACGCATCGTTCGCCAACGGCACGCTGACGCTGGACTTCACAGCTCAAGGTGCCATTACCACGATAGAGGCCGGCAAGCCCTACATCATTAAGTGGCCCAACGGCTCGAACCTGACCGAGACTAACCTCGTATTCAAAAACAAGACCATCAGCTACACCATGCAAGACGTGGTCTGCGACCTCGACAATGGAAAGAGCGTCACTTTCAAGGGAACCTACTCCTACACCAACTTCATCGTCAAAACGCCCAGCATCCTCTTGCTCGGCGATGACAACACGCTCTTCTATCCCCAGCCAGACGAGACTACAAATCCCGTGACATATCCCACCATCGGCGCCCAGCGCGCCTACTTCGTACTCAGCGGCCTCACCGCTGGGGGACTTGATGACCCCCAAGATGGCGGCGGCTACATCCGCGCTTTCATCCTGAACCTCGGGGACTCTGAGGACACGGGAATAACGACAACGGATTACACGAATTCGGTTGACACTGTGTATGACCTGCAGGGGCGTCGTGTGAATTCTTCACGCTTCAGTCTTCACGCTTCACAGGCAAAGCCGGGCGTGTATATCGTAAATGGCCGGAAGGTCGTAATCAAATAAAATGAAACACATTATTATCTTAGGCGACGGCATGGCCGACCTGCCTGTCGAGCGCCTCGGCGGAAAAACCCTGTTACAATATGCCAACAAGCCCATGATGGACCAGTTGGCAAAGGAAGGCCGCTGCGGCCGCCTCACCGTGCCCGAAGGCTTTCCCCCGGGCAGTGAGGTAGCCAACACCGCCATCCTCGGCTACGACCTGAACAAGGTGTACGAGGGCCGCGGTCCCTTAGAGGCCGCCAGCATAGGCTACGAGATGCAGCCCGACGACATGGCCATCCGCTGTAACATCATCACTATCGCCGATGGCAAGATTATCACCCACAACGGGGGTAACCTTGAAACCGACGACGCCCGCGTGCTCATCGATTATCTCAATGAGCATCTCGCAGCACCCATCAACCGCGAGCAGGGCTGCGAGCGCATAAAGTTTATCACCGGCATACAGTATCGCCACCTCCTCGTTGTCAAAGGCGGCTCGAAGTACATTGACTGCGCCCCGCCTCACGACCATCCCAACGAGCCCTGGCGCCCCCTGCTGGTAAAGCCCGCTCCCGTCCCCCTATGCAGCAACAGTGTTGCTGCAAAAGAAACCTCCCGCCTCTCCCCCGCCGAAACTGCCGACCTGCTGAACACCCTCATTCTGCGCTCGCAAGAGTTGCTGGCCAAGCACCCTTACAACATAGCTAAGGCCACTCGCGGCGAGCGTCAGGCCAATAGCATCTGGCCCTGGAGCGGCGGCTACCGCCCGTCGATGCAGACTCTGCAGGAACAATATCCGCAAATAAAGACTGGCTCTGTCATCTCGGCCGTCGACCTCATCCGCGGCATCGGCCACTACGCCGGACTGCGCATCATCGAGGTGCCCGGCGCTACCGGCTTAGCCAACACCAACTACGAAGGCAAGGCACAGGCCGCCATCAACGCCCTGCGCCGCGACGACTTCGTCTTCGTACACGTCGAGGCCAGCGACGAGGCTGGCCACGACGGCGACCTCGAGCTGAAGCTCAAGACCATCGAGTACCTCGACCAGCGGCTCATCGCCCCTATATATAATGAGGTACGCACGTGGGAGGAGCCGGTGTGCATCGCCGTGCTCCCCGACCATCTCACACCCGTGGAGCAGCGCATCCACGTGGGGCAGCCTGTGCCCTTCCTCATCTGGCACCGCGACATCACCCCCGACACGGTACAGCAATACGATGAGGTGTCGTGCGTGTCTGGAGCTTACGGTCTGCTGCGCTTAGGCGAGTTCATGCAAGCACTGATGAAAGAATAGGTAGATTGACAGTAAGCATTCGATAAACTACAGGTAGTTGTACCTATTACATTGTAGCAACAGC
>Ga0265298_10004633_pt1 | contig 17495 bp, 13 predicted proteins | sample AusTroGonzalo_MG_3_FD_193486 | JGI IMG/M metagenome (GOLD analysis project Ga0265298, IMG submission 193486) | Bovine rumen microbial communities from tropical cattle in Woodstock, Queensland, Australia - Gonzalo_01 | ecosystem: Host-associated > Mammals > Digestive system > Stomach > Rumen ... | reverse complement strand
AGGAACATGCCAAGCTGTGGTTCAAAGCGCTGGGCGAACTGGGCGATACTCCGGCCAATCTGCTGGCCGCCGCACAGGGTGAGAATGCCGAGTGGACCGATATGTATGCCCGCATGGCCAAGGAAGCCGATGAAGAAGGTTTCCACGATCTGGCCGAGCAGTTCAGAGGTGTGGCCGCCATCGAGAAGGCTCACGAGGAAAGATACCGCGCTCTGCTGCACAATATCGAAGCGATGGAAGTCTTCAAGAAGAGCGGTGTGACGATGTGGGAATGCCGCAACTGCGGTCATATCGTTGTGGGTATAGAAGCGCCGAAAGTCTGCCCCGTCTGCAATCATCCTCAGAGCTTTTTTGAGGTCCAGGCCAAGAACTACTAAAAGGAGACCGCATGAATATTTATAAATGTGGACATTGCGGCACGATCCTGGAAGAGATCACAAGCAGCAGTGTTTGCTGCGGCCAGACCATGAAGCTGCTGGTTCCCGGCACTTCTGACGGCGCGGCTGAGAAACATGTGCCTGTTTATGAGACCAAGGATGGAAAGGTCTTTGTCAAGGTCGGTTCCGCGGAACATCCGATGACCGAGGCGCATTATATCGAATGGATCGCCATCGAGACCAATCAGGGAGTTCAGAGAAAGAATCTCAAACCCACTGACAAGCCTCAGGCGGAATTCGCGCTGGCCACCGGCGAGACCGTGAAGGAAGTTTACGCTTACTGCAATCTGCACAGTCTTTGGAAAGCATAAGCGTTAATCTGTCAATTCACAGTAAACGATGTAATAAACATGGGGCCGCATGAGCGGCCTCTTTTTTTAAGTGATCTTATAAAACGATAATAAGTCAGATGAAGAAGTTTTTGTTCGCGGCGATGATGCTGCTTTTGTCTCTGAGCGGCTATGCCAAACAGGAGAATGTGGAAATACAGGGATCGGTCGGCCGGCTCAAGGCGGTCATACAGGTTCCTGAGTTGAAAGCGGAACAGAAGGTTCCGATGGTCATCATCTGCCACGGATTTGGCGGACACAAGGATGCCGGGTTATTGAAAATGATCTCGGATGATCTGGAGGCTAAGGGGATTGCCAGCATCCGGTTCGATTTCAATGGACACGGAGAGAGCGAGGGCGACTTCCAGAATATGACCGTGCTCAATGAAATAGGGGATGCCAAGAAAGTTTATGAATATGTCAAAGGTCTTTCCTATGTGGGTGACATTGCCCTGTGCGGACACTCTCAAGGCGGTGTGGTCGCGGTCATGACGGCCGGAGAACTGGGCGCGGACAAAGTGAAGGCGCTGGCGCTGCTGGCTCCGGCGGCGGTCCTGCGCGACGATGCACTGAAAGGTCAGCTGATGGGCAAGTACTATGACGCGGGGAATATCCCGGAGTATGTCGAAATCTACGGCGGCCGGAAAGTGGGAAGAGAATACATCCGGATCGCGCAGGAGCTGCCGATCTATGAGACGGCCCGCGAGTATCAGGGAGCGACGATCATCCTGCATGGAAAAGCCGACCGTGTCGTACCGTACACCTACGCCACCCGTTTCAATGAGGTCATCCGCTACAGCCATGTCAAGTACTACGACAAAGTGGATCATATATTCATGGGATGCGAGAAAACGATCAGCGAAGAGGTCACGCGGTTTTTTGAAAAAGAATTGTAAGAGAAAGTATTGTATGCTTAGGGAAAAAGTTGTATAAAAATGTGACAATGAGAGGATTGCTGGTAGCTCAAATCATTCAAAAAGAACGAATAGAAGTAGAAATTACTTTGTTTGTTCCAAACATGCAAATATAGCTTTTTGTCCTAAGAATTTATAAATGTTGGAGATGAAGTGTATATTTCTCAAATAAAATTGTAACTTTGCGGTCGAAAATCATCCGCTAAAACGATATGGAAGAATTAGGAACGAATAAATACAAAATCATTCACGGTGATGCATTACAGGTGCTGGCCGAAGTTGAGGACTATTCCGTTGATTTAATTTTTGCCGATCCACCTTACAACATCGGCAAGAATTTTGCGGGATGTCTTGACAAATGGGATACAGACGAACATTATCTACAATGGTGCTATAAGTGGCTTGACCTTTGTGTAAAGAAACTAAAAAGGACGGGCTCATTCTATGTAATGACTTCCACGCAGTTCATGCCCTATTTCGACATTTTCCTGCGTGATAGAATCAACATCATGTCTAGAATTGCTTGGTACTATGACAGCTCTGGTGTACAGGCAAAGAATTATTTTGGCTCCATGTACGAGCCAATTTTGTTTTGTGTTAAAGATAAAGAGCATTACACTTTCAATGCGGAGGACATCATGGTAGAAGCTAAGACGGGAGCTAAACGGAAATTAATAGACTATCGCAAAAATCCACCGCAGCCTTACAGCACAAAGAAAGTGCCGGGTAATGTGTGGGAGTTTGCTCGTGTTCGTTACAGAATGGATGAGTACGAGAATCATCCTACGCAGAAGCCCATTGCCTTGCTTGATCGCATTATCCGTGCCAGTTCAAATGTAGGTGATTTAGTACTCGATCCGTTCTCTGGTTCGTTTACGACTGCATATGTAGCGAAGGAACTTGGTCGCAGATGTATAGGAATAGAGTTGCAGGATGAGTACATCAAGATTGGTTTGCGTCGCCTTGGACTTGCTGACGAATACAAAGGCGAAGTGCTACACGCTGCAGAGAAATCTTATCGTCATGAGGAGCCAGCAGAACAATTATGTATAAACTTCAAAACACTGTAAAATGGAACACACATTCACCACTAAAATCAGAGAGATTTTAGCAAAGTACTTTATGGGGGCAACTGAAGACTTGCTTGATAAAAGTTTGTTACTTCAGTACATCAATATAAAGACGAAGTCTGCTCAGCGGGGTTCAAAGTCTCGTTCAAGTTTTGCAAATCTATACGCAATATATGTCCTTGTTGAAGACTATATTGAAAAGGGTTATGTGGAAAATGGAAAATATTCTGAGTATGAAGGTGCGTCATTCAACGTTTTACTAGAACGGATGCGTGAACTCCCTTTCGGTACCAAGCTCCAGAATCATGCACTCAACCATCGTATGAACCAGGAGTTCAGAAAGTATTTTCCCGACTGTGAACTTTCACCCATTATCCGCAACTTACAAACGAAAAAATACTGGATAAACGAAAATCTGTTGAAAGTGAAGCGAGGTAGAAAAAAATTCAATATAGCGGCAGTCATCATCGAAATTATAGATGAATATATCAAAGTAAAAACAGAATCCTTCAAACGTTTCATTGAGCAGTGCAAGCAATTGGAAAGCATTGATAAAGGGAACAATGAAAAAGTCAATGATTTCATTCTTAGTTTGCTCGCACCGAATGTAGATGCACGTCTTTTCGAGATAGTCAGCTATGCCATATTGAAGAACTATTACAAAGATAAGAAAATCTACTGGGGCTTCACAAGGGAAGAATTGAAGGAGGAAGTTTTGACACTTTATAAAACAGGTCGGACTAATGCCAATGACGGTGGAATAGACTTTGTAATGAAGCCATTGGGAAGATTCTTTCAAGTAACAGAGACTCTTGATTTCAAGAAGTATTTCCTTGATATCGAGAAAATCGAACGTTATCCCATCACGTTTGTTGTTAAGTCTGAAGATAAAACAGATAGTTTAAGACGACAACTATATGATGGTGCTATCAAAACCTATTGCGTAAGTGCTATTGTAAAAAGGTATATGGAATGTATCGAAGAGCTCATCAACATCCCGCGCCTGAAAGAAATCTTTTCAGCGGTCAAGAATCGAGGGGATGTTTCTGCAGTTCTCGATGAAATCATTCTCCAGAGCAAAGTTGAGTTCAATTTTGACGAAAATGAGGAAGAAACATAAAAATATTTTTTATCAAGAATGAAATTTTCTAATAATTTATGTTAGGTTACTACTGTAATTTTGGATATTCCTGGCTATGAAGAAAATAATACATCTATGCGTTTTTTTGAGAAAGAACTGTAGAGAAAAAGGGACACTATGAAAGAGATCAATTACAAAGAAATGAAGTTCAATCCGTTCAACCTGATCGGCGGTGAATGGATGCTGGTGAGCGCCGGCAGGGAACAGACCGGCTGCAATACGATGACGGCTTCCTGGGGACATCTGGGATGCCTGTGGGGCAGCAATGACCCGACAGCCGTGATCTATATTCGCCCTTCGCGTTATACGAAGGAGTTTCTGGACAGGGAGACGCGCTTTTCACTGTGCGTGATGGAGGAGACTTTCAAGAAACAGATGGCCTATCTGGGCAGTGTCTCCGGACGCGCTGAAAACAAGATCGTCAAAGCGGGGCTGACACCGGTTTACGCGGATGGAACGGTTTACTTTGCCGAAGCCAAGCTGGCGCTGATCTGCACAAAACTGTATGCCTCGCAGCTGCAGGAGAGCGGATTCTTTTATCAGGAAACCATTGATAAAAATTATCCTCTGCGCGACTATCACACGATGTACGTCGGCAAGATCGAAAAGGTGCTGGCCAGGGATGATGAATATCTTGGCTGAAAATTTTGAATAATGAACCAAAGTAAAAATATGAATAATGAAGTATTAAAAGCGCTGCGCGAACGCCGCAGTGTCCGTGCTTTCAAGGCGGAACAGATCAAAGATGAAGAATTAAAAGCCGTACTGGAGGCGGGTATCTACGCGCCGACCGGAATGGGCCGTCAGGATCCGTGGATCGTGGCTGTGCAGGATCCGAAGATCATTGCCCAGCTGGTGCGGATGAATGCCTCGATCCTGGGTGTTCAGAGCAATCCCTATTACAGCGCGCCGACCATCGTGCTGGTGTTTGCGTCCCGTCCGGAAAAGTGGTTCACCTCGGTGAATGACGGCACACTGGTCCTGGGCAATATGATGAACGCGGCCTACGCTGTCGGCCTGGGTTCCTGCTGGATCCACCGTGAACGGGAAATGTTTGAAACGGAAGAAGGCAGACAGCTGATGAAGCGGTTTGGTCTGCCTGATGGACTGATCGGAGTCGGCAGCATCGCGCTGGGCTATGCCGTCAATGCGTTACCTGCTGCCAAACCCAGAAAGGCGGATTATTACAGGATCATAAAATAGCATATAACCATAAAGATGAAATATAAGGTCAAGGTAACAGTCATTGACAAAAAGCTTTACTCAGAGCTGCAGAAGAAATATTGCGCTGATCCGCAGTCCGGAATGTGCCCGTGTTACAATGTGGGGGATGAATTCATCTTTGAAAGAGATGAAAACAACGATCATTTCTGGCATGGAGGTCTGAATACGCTGGTCAAGACCACGGCTGATCCGAACACGGTAGCAGGAGGGCCCAAAATGCCGCACTGCTCTGAAGCATGGGATGCCATAGCCCGGTATATCTATACGGGACTGCAAGGCGGTTCTATCATGAAAGGCTGGATGAGGAAAGAAAACACGATGATAGCCTGTTGTTCGGATGGAACAAGACCTGTTATTTTCAAGATCGAGAGAATAGACGAATGAGCGAATTCATGACTCCACCTCAGCATGTCCGTTTTCGAGCGAAGAAATTGTTCGGTGAAATGGGGCATATCGTGGACGGAGCCGTGGCCTACATAGATGTCCATGGCGGCGGTCCCACAGAACCGCATACCCATGAGCATGACCATCTGTTCATTGTGACCGAAGGTGAGGCGCGCATCCGGCTGGGCGAGCGGGAAGTCATCGTTGGCAAAGATGAGTCGTTCCTGGTCGAGGGACGGATCCCGCATTCCGTCTGGAACAATAGTGACGGTGTGACCAAGATGATAGGGATCACGGTCACGAAATAAAGATTGTGAGATTTTTTGAGACAAAACATTAAAAAATAAAAAAGATATGAAAAAAATTATTTTTTGCTTTATAGCATTGATGGGTGTGCTGACACTGTCGGCGCAGAGTATATATGACTTCAAAGTGAAGAACGACGCGGGGAAGGATGTTTCCCTCGCGGATTATAAGGGCAAGGTGCTGCTGATTGTCAATACCGCGACCCGGTGCGGCTTCACTCCGCAGTATAAGGATCTGGAGGCATTGTATGAGAAGTATTCCAAAGACGGATTGGAGATCCTGGACTTCCCCTGTAACCAGTTCGGCGCACAGGCTCCCGGCACGATCCAGGAGATCCACCAGTTCTGCACGGACAAATACAATGTCCAGTTCACGCAGTTCGACAAGATCGAAGTCAACGGCGACAATCAGCATCCGCTTTATGCCTATCTGAAATCGCAGAGAGGTTTCGGCGGTTTTGACCGGAACGATAACATGGGCAAACTGCTCGATGATATGTCCCGTAAAAAGGACGCTGACTATGACAAGAAAGCCGACATCAAATGGAACTTCACCAAGTTTCTGGTTTCCGCTGATGGCCGGGTCATCCGCCGTTATGAGCCGCCGGAAAAGATCAGCGTGATCGAGACCGATGTGCAGATGGAACTGAATCCCGTTCTGCGCACCATCATGTCGCGCCAGTCTATCCGCAAGTATCTGGAGAAACCGGTGGAGCATGAGAAGCTGGAGGTGCTTGTCCGTGCCGGCATCCGCGCGCCCAACGGTCTGAACCGCCAGCCGTGGATCATCCGTGTGGTGGAAGATCAGAAGCTGATCGACGAGGTGACCGAAGTTTTCAAACAGGAGAACCCGGATCAGGTGAAGAACGATCCGAACTTCAAGAACATGTTCCGCAACGCGCCCAACATTATATGCATTTGCACACCGGCCGAAGGCGGCGGTGAGCTGGAAGCCGGTCTGTTTGCCGGGAACGTGGTGACAGCCGCGCAGTCTATGGGACTGGGTACCTGCTGTCTGGGTGGTGCCCCGGAATTTTTGCGGACGTGTGAGAAAGCCAAGTTCTTTTTGGAACGCATCGACATTCCGGCGGATTATAAACCGACCCTTGTCATCGCCGTGGGTTATCCTGATGAGAAGCCGGATTTCAAGCCCCGTGATGAGTCCAAGGTGAAGTTCATCAAATAGAGAGGCGGTGGATCATCAGTGATTATACGACACATTATGATTCACCCCTGGGCGGAATCACTCTGGCATCGGACGGTGCGACTCTGACCGGGCTTTGGTTCGACGGGCAGAGGTATTTTGCCGACACGCTCGCTCCTGAACATGAGGAGCGGGCGCTGTCTGTTTTTGATCCGGTCCGCCGCTGGCTTGATATTTATTTCGGCGGCAGGGATCCCGGCTTCACGCCTCCGCTGATGATGCGGGGGAGCAGTTTCCGCAAAGCGGTTTGGGAGGTGCTGCTCACGATCCCTTTTGGACATACGATGACTTACGGCGAGATCGCCCGCCGTCTCGACTGCAAGTCGGCTCAGGCTGTGGGTGGAGCCGTGGGGCACAACAGTATTTCCCTCATTATTCCTTGCCACCGGGTGATGGGTGCCGGCGGCAGCCTGACAGGTTACGCGGGCGGCATCGAACGGAAAATCCGCCTACTGCGAATGGAAGGGGGATTATAAGGAAAAATTAAGTTTAAGAGTAGTTTTTGATTTCGTTCTTGCGGAGGGGGGTGATTTTTGCTATTGTTTTGGAGTTTGGTCGTGCGGAACTCTCCGCTGCCGGTCTTCCTGCCACGTCATCCACCTGGCGTTGAGGATCTTCAATAAATAATGATGGTGGATGTTTTCTACGAAAAGAGACTTAGAATGTTAGGACAGTGCATTACAAAGAATGCTGCCTTAATCGCTTGGGTTAAGGAAGTTGAAGAGTTATGCCAACCCACCAATGTGCATTGGTGCGATGGTTCGGATGAAGAGTATCAGTTCCTCTGTGACACGATGGTCAAGAGCGGAACGTTTATTAAGTTGAATCAGGATAAGCGTCCGGGTTGCTACCTGGCGCGTTCTCACCCGAGCGATGTGGCTCGCGTGGAAGATCGTACATTCATCTGCAGCAAGACAGAGGAAGAGGCCGGTCCGACGAATCACTGGGCTGATCCGGTGAAGATGAAGGCGGAGTTGATGGCTCTGTTCAAGGGTTGTATGCATGGCCGCACGCTGTATGTGATCCCGTTCTGCATGGGACCGCTGACTTCCCCGATCGCCAAGATCGGTGTGGAGATCACAGATTCTCCGTATGTGGTTGCCAATATGCGCATTATGACCCGTATGGGCAAGTGCGTGATCGACGCTCTGGGCACCGATGGCGACTTTATCCATTGTATGCACTCTGTGGGCGCGCCGCTGGAACCCGGTCAGAAGGATGTACCTTGGCCGTGCGAACCGGATCCTGCCAAGAAGTATATCGTTCATTTCCCGGATGATCCGTCTGTGTGGTCTTATGGTTCCGGTTACGGTGGGAACGCTCTGCTGGGCAAGAAGTGCATCGCGCTGCGTATCGCCACGAATATCGCCCGCAAGGAAGGCTGGATGGCTGAGCACATGCTGATCCTGGCTCTGACCAACCCCGCCGGCAAGACTTATTATATCACAGCCGCTTTCCCGAGTGCCTGCGGTAAGACGAACCTGGCCATGATGATGCCGACCCTGCCGGGCTGGAAAGTCCGCACTCTGGGTGACGACATCGCCTGGATCCGTCGCGGTGAAGACGGCCGTCTGTACGCGATGAATCCGGAGAACGGTTTCTTTGGTGTGGCTCCGGGAACGTCCCTGAAGTCCAACCCGAACGCCATGCACAGTATGGAGAAGAATTCCATTTTCACAAACGTGGTGCTGACCCCGGACGGCGATGTCTGGTGGGAAGACATGGATGTGCCGCCTCCTGCAAAGGGTATCGATTGGCAGGGTAATGAATGGACACCGGACTGCGGCCGCAAAGGTGCGCACCCGAATGCCCGTTTCACATCTCCGGCTTGTCAGTGTCCGGTGATCGACAAGGATTGGGAAAATCCGGCCGGTGTGCCGATCTCCGCTATCCTGTTCGGCGGACGTCGTCCGAGCACGATCCCTCTGGTGAATCAGTCCTTCAGCTGGGAACACGGTGTCTTTATGGGCTCCGCGGCCGGTTCTCAAACGACTGCCGCCGTCCTGGGCGCCACCGGCAATATGCGCCGCGATCCGTTCGCGATGCTGCCGTTCTGCGGTTACAATATGGGTGACTATTTCGGCTACTGGCTGTCCTTTGCCAAGACGAACCGCGAAGCGCTGCCGAAGATTTTCTTCGTCAACTGGTTCCGCAAGACTGCCGACGGCCGCTGGCTGTGGCCCGGTTACGGCGACAACAGCCGCGTGCTGAAGTGGATCTGCGAGCGCGTGGAAGGTACGGGCAAGGCTCAGGAAACTGCTATCGGTTATCTGCCGACCGTGGACGCTATCGACCGCACAGGCTGCAACGTCACGGAAGCGGATATGAAAGAGCTGCTGACTGTGGACAAGGAAGGCTGGCTGAAAGAGATCGAGAGCATTGGCGAAAACTATGCCAAGTTCGGCGCTCATCTGCCCGCTGCCCTGAAAGATCAGTTGGAAGATCTGAAGGCTCGTTTGAACAAGATGGCATAATCCAAGCCGTCTGAAAATCGAAAAGGAACCATGGTCCGGGAGATCATGGTTCCTTTTTTTTGGAGGGGATGCGCCCCGGTGATCAGCGGTTCTGGCTGGCTCGGAAGAAGTGCACGGAGGTATCACTTCCGGGAGTATAAGTGAAGGTGGCCACGCCTTGGGTATTCGACATTTGTGTGTCGATCTGTTCCCATTCCATATCCGAACCGGCAGTGTAGAGGCTGACTTTGTAATCGGGACCGCTGGTGCTTTTGACGATCAGCTGACCATCACTGGCCTTGGATATCTTCAGCGCGTATTTATAGACCGTATTCACGCCCGCGTCGAAAATGGGAGCAGTGACCGGCGCGATGATGGTGTTGTCGGCAATGTAATTATTTTTGGAGCCGAACTGGAGGTAAATGCCGTACTTCATGAATGTGGTGGCTGCATTGGAAAGATGGTTGCCGATTATTTGCACATCGGAGCCGCAGGATTGGATGCCGAAGAACATCCCCATCCAGCCGCAGTTGCGGCAGGTGTTCCACCGGATCAGGATATCCTCCCCGGCGGCCTGGATGCCGGAGTTGCCGGTGACGTTGATATTGTTGTCCTCGATCACGGCATGGGTCAGCTTGTAGCCGGAAGCCTGATTGACCTGGATGCCGCGCGTGATGCAGTTATCCACATAGTTGCGGCTGACTTCCACGTTGCTCAGATTGTTGAACGATGCCAGTGCGGCGATGCCGACCTCATCAGAGTAGCTGACCTTGTTGCCGGTGATCTTGATCTGATCTCCACCGCTGACAAAGATGCCGTACTTGACACGGGTCAGTTTATTATTGGCGATAGTGATATCTGAGAAATTGACGGGAACATTCGTATCCTGACAGGTGGCAAAAAGCATGATGCCCCGCTCCAGGATATTGGTCAGCGTATTGTTCTGGATATGGATGTCGTGTTTTAAGTTCGGTGAAAAACATTCGATCTCGAAACCGCGCTGGCAGTTTTCCACATAGTTATGCTCCACCAGCCAGTGGCTGCCGATGCCGCTGACAGCCGCGCCGTCCACATGCAAGTTGGTTACGTTGGTAGCGCCGCCATCGTAGAAAGAGCAGTCAGTGACGGTGACGCGCTGGGAAGTCTTGGGGCTCCAAAGGTGGGAGATGGCGTGATTGCCGAAGCCCGTAAACCGGCAGTCACTGATGTCGATGCCGTCATTGAAATTGCGCAGAAGGATCATGCTGTGGATAAGCGGAGTGGGGCTGCCGTTGATCTCGCCGTCCGGAACAGGGGAGTGGTCGCTTTCAAAGTTGAGACCGCGGATCACGATATTGGTGCAGTTCTGCATCACAAAAACATCACCCGCGCCGGGAGCCTGGATAAGAGCGTCCTCTTCGCCTTCGATGGTGATATTGCTCTTGCGGATCATCTGGATGGGAGCCATCTTATCCGGCAGCGGTCCATACCACGGAACGACGATAGGGGTGACCGGATACGTTCCACTTGCGACCCGGACCGTGTCGCCGTCCGCGGTCTGATCCAAAGCCGCCTGGATCGTGAGAAAAGGAAGATCCGGATCATCAGGCTGCGCGGTTTCATCATCACCTTCCGTGGACACATACAGCGTGGAAGCCGCCGTCGGCAGCGCCAGCAGAACCAGCCATGAGATAAAAGCAATATATTTCGTCATTTTATGCATATTCAAAATCATTTTTCAGTGCGATAGAATTTTGCATTTTCAGAAGTCTCTATCTCATAGAATCCGGAATCACCGATAAAATGCCATTTCACCATATCCACGCTCTCATAAAGCCGTCCACTGAAGCTAAGAGATAAAATACCGTTATTGTATCTATATGAAATAACGGGATAAGTAGAATTGTTGAAAATTTCTATGGAAGCCGATTTGCTCTTTTTAGAACCGTGTGCATTGCTGGCAACGACATAATATTCCCCCACATCCATAGGAGAAGCTGCAGTGATTTTCAAAATAGAATCTGTTGCCCCATCAATAGCTTCACCATCCTTATACCACTGATAAGCAATAGGAGCATCACCGGAAGCAATAGCTCTTAAAAAAGTACTGGCACCGGTAGCAACCTGATGATTTCGCAGTGGTTGTATGTATGGATAGTCATACCAGGAACTATTTTCTTCATAGAGCTGTACCTCACCTACCTGCATGATCCCCAACCGCTCGATTTTGAGCTTGGGAAAAGTAATACGGTAGGAACTGTATGCCGTTTCATTGGGAAAATAGACTAACTGACCTTCCACCATCCGTTCATCCGGCAAAAAGAGATCACCGGCGGAGATAAACTCCCACGCTTCATCATCACCGGTAGAATTAGCTATACTGGTTATTTCATCATTTGTACCATAAAGTTCATAGTATTCAGGATCACGTCCCGCCCCGTCATTGGCGGTTATAACTTTCAAAAGGTTGACAACCGTTGGTCCGATAATTGGTGAAATAATGAAACCGGAATGGAGTCCGCCATGATTGAGATATTTGCTTTCTGGGTTTCCATCTACAGCGCAATGGGGTGATTGGTCTCTAAAATATAAGCTGTCATTATCCGTATCGATAGCGATGGGAGAATCATATCTGGTAAAAACTACAGAAAAATCGGCTTCGCTCAAAATAATGAGAGCACACTCAGAACTGATCTCAAAGCCCAGAGAATTGAAAACCCCCACAGTATAGACCGCTTCATCGGATGCCTGTGCCGATGGAATAACATAGGTGGATTGGGAAGCGTTAGGGATTTCCAGACCGTCTTTATACCATTGAAAGGTAAGAGGAGCCGTCCCAGTCGCTGTCACAGATAAAACAATTTGAGTATTTTTCAACACGGTCTTTTGCTGAGGCAACTGTGAAATGATGTGCGGTTTTTCAGGAACAGCAACGATCAGATCTGCGGGCTGACTCCAGACGGATCCAGCACCATTCATCACACAAACAGAATATTGTCCCTCGTTACTGAAGCTGATATTTGTCAATAGATATGAGGATTCATTCGCAGCAGGGATTTCAACAGAATCTTTGTACCACTGATATTGAACATCAGCAGAATCAGAAAGGATGACGTCAAAACTTACGTTTTCACCCATAGTGACCTTACGGGAGCAAGGTTGAAACATAATGTGCGGAAGAAGCTTTTCAGTACTATCATTGACACCAGGCGTGCCCCAAGCAACCATGCACGGTTGCCAGTTTTCTTTTTCCATCCATGAGTTTTGTTTGGATACTGGATCAATTATTTCCAATGGGTATTCAGAACGATAGGTTTCAGGATACCATTGATAAGAATAGGTATAAGTGCAAATATCACCAGCAGGTGACTCCAGGGTGAAAGTTTCACCCTTATGTGCAAAATTACCCGAATATCCGGAAAGAATATACAGACCATTCGTTTCGTATAAGGAAGAAAAGACATCCAGGTTTTTTACTAAAACAACTTTTCTGCCGGAAGGAAGGGGAAGATCGGGGAACGTGTAATCGATCCCATGGGTGAAACGGTATCCGGATAAGTTGATTTGGCTTTCACTTGTGTTTTGAAGTTCGATCCACGAAAGATCATCACGACTTGTGTCAGGCATCGTATCAGGGATCATTGAAGCATACATCAGCTTAGTGACCCTCAGTCCACTTTGCACACTTTTTGTTTTTATTTCGGCAATGGCGCTCCATTCGGAACCGTTCCAACAGCGTGCTTTCACTATCGTATTCGCTGGCAAGTTCACGAGTTGATCCGATATATAAATTTTATGCGCGGATGGATTGATTGCATTATTGTTCATGCGAGGGTCTGTTCCATTGATGGTGTAATAAATAAAAGAATCACCCTTAATTTCCACATTTGAGGTGTGATCATCATTTTCGGAAACAATTTGAAGAGAGGGGGCATCGATCCATGGAAACCAACCGCGGTTTCTAAAAAACTGGATCAAAAACGCGGGTCTGCGTATAAGAAAATCCGTTTTAATTTTTTCGCATTCCTCCAGCCAGCGTTCAGGCGTATAACCCTCGTATCTCCATCGTAGCATATCCAGGTACACAGCCTGCTCGATTTCAGATTGACGTTTATTCCATCTGGCTAGATTTGAATTCAGTCCCAGTATTCCATCTGGATTCAGAATTTCTTTTTGGACAGCATCGATCCATTTCATTCGATATTCTGGCACTTTCATCAAACGCTGATGAAGGAGCATAGGGTTGAAATGAGGCAAGGTATCCATATCCTCGCCCCAGTGGGTCATATCAATAGCCGCACCTTCCATAGAAACTTCTGAATCATGTTTCAGCCATTTGAATCCGCCCGGATTTTCACGGTTATACAGCGCGATCAAATTATTCACACGGGAATTATCCAGGATAGGAGTATCTTGGTCATTCACTAAATATGTGATAAGTGAGTATGCGATGACGTTATCAACATCTAAATAGATGGGAATATCCGGCTGACGGTTTCCATTTTCATCCAAACCTCTAAGTTTATTATAATTATTTTTGTATATGCCCGTGAATCCTTGAACGATCGCTATGTGGTGAAAATTTTGGATAGCATTCTGATTGCCATCGATCACTGACAGAAAACCGAGATATTTGAAGCAGTCCCAGTCGCTCTCATCACCGCCCAAGTAATCAGCGGCAAACTCAGCATTGGCTCTTTCTTGTGATTGATAAATCCCCCAGTATTGCCCGTTGATGTAAAGATTGTAATATTTGCCCCGTGTATAGGGGAGATCGAAATCTTTTTGGGCATATCGTGTAAACGGTTCTCTTACATAGGCCAAATGGAGATCTGTCCGAAATGTGGCTGTGCGCAAATCCAGTTTTTTGTAGGAAGAGACTCCTTCATCCCCAAAGAGTGGAAATTTTAATTTTCCACCGTATTTATCACGGAAGAAAAGACGAAATGCATGCTTGGGGGTTGTTTCACTTCGACTGGAGGATCCACGCATACGCAGACCGGCATCGATTTGAAATTCACCATTTCCGCTGGGATCGATGAGTTCTAAGGAAATGGGTCTTTCCCAATCATCATCCCTATTCCGTGCGTTCACATAGATTCCTGTTTGCGGGTCGAAAAGGTTTTTTAGGTCGGTGACAATGGAAAGGCTGGGGATATTTGTCATTCCTTGGCACGCCTTTTCAATATAAAATGGATTTTTTATATTTTCGGAGTCCATCCCGTAAAGCATTATTTGCCCGTTGACTTCTTCTGATACGGGCCATCCTTCAGGTGTGGATTCAGATTGATATAATATTTCATTTGGAAATATCCAGGTGCGTGTATAAACATCTGAGGGCAAGTGCCCATCTTTCAAAGCGATGGTACGGATATAGGTAGTTTTTTCGATCTTCAAAGGTACCTTGTAGAGAAACGAGGTTTCATCTGGAATTGTACCGTCCAATGTGTAATAGATATTGGCACCTTCTGTTTCTGTGTGCAGAGTCAAATCAAAACTTTCTGTTTTATATCCACGCGGTTCACTGAATTCGACTTCAGCCACAGGTGAAAAATATCCAGTTCCGTTGGGTGCCTCAGGAGTGGGGTCGATATAATATAGTCCATCGGGACTGTAAGATATATCAGTTATCTGTGGAGGATATGCCGGATCGCATTCAGAAACAATGGTGGTTCCATCTGCACCAATCAATCCCAGGTATTCACCTTCTTTGCTGAGGCTGATATTCGCAAAATATTTTCCGCCAACTCTTGGATAAGTATAGCTGGAATCGCAAAAAACAATGAGATATCCATGCGCAGGAATAGTGGTTCCTGCAGGAAATTTCGATTTTGTTAGATTTGATTTAGTGTCCGTCAAATACCAGTTGCTGATATTTACTGGCTTTTCACTGGTATTGTACAATTCGATCCAGTCAGAGTAATCCCCGATAGGATTTCTTGTAACTGTATTGTTAGAAGCCAGAATTTCATTGATGATCACATTCGCATAAGTGAGATGTGAAAACATAAAAATGGCACAATATAAGAAAAATTTGATTCTATTATACATATTTAAAAAACACAATGGCTGATTCTTTATTCCACATCAGAACGAATTCGATAAAAGACGTTTTCTCCATCGCGTGGCAAGATGACAAGGTGGTTGATTGTTTCGCCTTGGATGGGTTCCCATGTTAGCAGATCCTCAGATCTCTCTATCACAAAATGGCTGCCGGCAATCACACGGAAACTGATATTCTTCACGTCAACAGTAAGTGTTTCAGCAATGATCTTTGGCTGTGAATAGGCTGGATACCAGGCAGGTGTCCCATCCAAAAAGGAGGGTGACCAATTTTCCGCAAGACTCATCGTTTCCTCATCGGCGAAAGGCTCATTCAATTCGATACTGTATCCGCCGCGGTCTGTTTCCGGATACCATTTATTGGAATATGTGATTTCTTGGATCAGCGCGCCTTCCGGTGTCAGCAGACGGATGGTTTCACCTTTGCGCGCGAGATTACCGGAGTAGTTCCCCAGCACAATGATGGAGGAGTCTTTATACCGTGTTTCAAAAATAGATTTGCTTTTAGTCACCACGAGACTCTTTTTGGGAAGTAGGACATGATCGGGAAAAGTAAAGGTGATGCCTTCGGTGATCAGTACGTTTTCCAGTTGGATAGCATTGGTTCCACAGTTGGTCAGTTCTAGCCAGGCATAATTATCCAAATCGTTGTTGATGTCGTTTTCATAAGCGGCAGGTGCGAACATGATCTCTGTGATCCTCAAAGATGAGTAATCACCGAGTGGATCTCCGCTGTAATCCATGCTGGAAATCAATTCACCTGTTTTATCGTAAAGTTCAAGACTTGTGCTCGGATTTTCGATATCGATTTTGTAGGGGCCAACAGCAAAAAGTCTGAATTCACTTGTGGGAAAGAATTTGCGCCCACGAAACGCTTTCAGATCCGCAACAACATAAATGACATTCTCCGGCAGCAGCACAGTGCCGGGATCAAAATCGTATTGCACCATTCCGCGCAATTTCCAGTGACTGATATCAATGGAGTAGGAACCGCTGTTTACCAGACGGATATATGCCTCGGAGGCATTTTTCACGAGAGTGGATGGAACGATCTCAAGGATTTTGATATTCTTTCTGCAGTCATCTTCCGGGACAGGATATGATTCCATATATTTTTGGATGGTGGCAATCCGCTGTGGGAGATAGGTGTCCCGGATACGCTCGAATTCCCCTCTGGGGGTTGTGGAGAATATCGGGTTGCGCCATTTTTGCTCATCCAAAGTCATGTCGGTGATTTCAAATTCCTCAGGATCCATCAAATCCTGTTTTTCGCGCATTTCCCGAAGAAATGGGAGATTTTCTTCTGGAGTCTCACTCCAATAGAATTCCTCCTTCATCAATGTAAGCAACCGGCAGCGAATCATATCAGAAAGGCTGCGGTTAAAAGAGTATCCCATGTAAAGCCCACTGATGGGATACCACCATGTGAGCCAGAGGTCCGAGTAAATAATATCATTAAGATAATATGGAGAGGAGTATCGGCCCCAAGTCAGATCAAGATCCCAAGGCAGTATCTTCCATTCGCCAGTTCCATCGCTGTCACGGTAAAGGTAATAGTTTTTCCAGCCCTGATCAGCGTGATTCATAATGAGGGATGCCGCGAAGTAATTGACCATTTCCGGAATATTCGTGTGGTCGTAGAGATAATCTATACGGTCATCAAGCGAAAAAGCGTTGCTTGTCCTGTAGATGAATTCTTCCAGATCGGAGTTATCTTCCCATCGGCGTGTTCGTTTAATGGAGTTGTTCGCATCGGCCAAGTTATCATCCACCTTATAGAGGGCACCATTGGGATCAAGTCCTGAACGCTCCAGCCAGGGTTCGTCACCATCTTCTGTGAGATCATAAATACCGCGGAATTCACCATTCGACTGAACACGAACAGGAAAACTTTTCTCAGCAGGCACACCCACGCGCTCAAAAAAATTGTATGCTGTGGAATTGCGAACTTTCGATTTGTCTCCATAAGGACTAATGAAACGCAGGTCGGTA
>Ga0265298_10004632_pt1 | contig 17497 bp, 21 predicted proteins | sample AusTroGonzalo_MG_3_FD_193486 | JGI IMG/M metagenome (GOLD analysis project Ga0265298, IMG submission 193486) | Bovine rumen microbial communities from tropical cattle in Woodstock, Queensland, Australia - Gonzalo_01 | ecosystem: Host-associated > Mammals > Digestive system > Stomach > Rumen ... | reverse complement strand
CCGGTGGGGGGACTCGATTTTTGCCGATTCCCCTCGCGATACCTTGAGAAGGACGAAGAAGAGTTGATTTGGACAGTACGAACTGGATTTACACATACTATCAGGGAATTAAAGACGGCACTTACACCGTAGGCCGGTGGATTCAGCTTGTCTATGGCATAGTGGTCGATGCTTTTGAGTCCGGAGCGGTCGATTTCAGCGCGAAAGAGGCAAACAACGCCATCGAGTGGATAGAGAACCACTGTTTTCACGTTGAGGGCGTGCTTGCTCCGGGGAATCTCATTCTTGAGGTATGGCAGAAGGCTATTATCTCCTGTATCTTCGGTTTGCTGAAGCCTGGGACCGTTTACCCGGCGTATAGCGAGATCGTTCTCATAGTCGGCAGGAAGAACGGCAAGTCCTTACTTGCATCGGCTATAGCCAACTACATCCTGCAAGTAAAAGGCGGCTATGGCGCGAGGATATATACGGTTGCTCCAAAGCTGGAACAGGCTGACATCATCTACGGTACTACATGGTCAATGGTGCAGCTCGATCCGGAGTGGATCAGCAAGATGGAGGCCGTCAGGTCAAAACGTGAGGCCACACACCAGAAGGTTCCGGACGATCCGACATGCGTTAAGAAGCGCGTGTCCGATCTGTTCCTGCCTTCCAACAACTCGACCATGAAGAAGATCGCGTTCGCAGCAAAGCGGTCGGACGGCTTTAATCCGAGTCTTGGAATCTGTGACGAGATAGCCGCGTGGGAAGGTGACAAGGGACTGAAGCAGTATGATGTCATCAAATCAGGCATGGGATCACGACCGGACGCGAGGATGCTGTCATGCACCACTGCCGGTTATGTGAGTGATTCAATATTTGACGAGCTGGTCAAGCGATCAACTCGTTTTTTATTGGGCGAGAGTAAAGAGAAGCGGCTCCTGCCATTCCTTTACATGATAGACGATGTTGAGAAATGGAACGACCTCAACGAACTGCGTAAGAGCAATCCTAACCTCGGCAAGTCCGTGACGGCTGATTTCTTTCTCGATGAAATTGCGGTCGCAGAAGGCTCGTTACCGAAAAAGGCCGAGTTCATAACAAAATACTGCAACCTCAAGCAGAACAGCAGCATGGCATGGCTCCCGGCGAATGTCGTGGATCATGCTGGCGGCGATCCGCTTGATCTTGAGGACTTCCGCAATAGTTACTGCATCGGCGGTATCGACCTGTCACAGACGCGAGACTTAACGGCCTGTTGCGCGGTGATCGAGAAGAAGGGCGAGCTTTATATATTCGCTCACTTCTTTCTCCCGGCAGAAAAGATTGACGAGTGTACGCAGAGGGACGGAGTTCCGTACAACATCTACATCCAGCGCGGTCTGCTGTCGGCAAGCGGTGACAACTTCGTGGATTATCACGATTGTTATAACTGGTTTGTTCGTTTAGTCGAACAATATCAGATACTTCCGCTGCAGATAGGTTATGACCGATATTCCGCGCAGTACCTTGTGCAGGACTTGGAGGCTTACGGATTTCACACAGACGATATATTCCAAGGCGAGAACCTTTACGGAGTCATTCAAGAGACACAGGGGTTGCTTGAGGACCAAAAGATACACATCGGAGACAATGACCTGTTAAAAGCGCACCTACTTAACAGCGCAATAAAAATGAGCACCGAACGAGGAAGGGGCAAGTTGGTAAAACTTACTCCTTCTCTTCATATAGACGGCACGGCGGCCTTGCTCGATGCAATGACCGTCAGACAAAAGTATTACGCCGAAATCGGCGAACAACTCAAAAACGAGGATTAAGACATGGGACTTTTCGACATCCTGTTCAAAAGCAGACCTAAAGAGCGAGGACAGTACGAAGGCACTTTCAAGATGCTGAACGGCTATACTCCGCGCTTCACTACATGGGGCGGCGAGATTTATGAATCAGAGCTTATCCGGTCAGCGATCAACGCAAGGGCAACACATATCAGCAAGCTGAAGATAGAAGTCGAGGGTGCGGCGCGTCCTGCGTTGCAGAACAAGCTCGCACATGGCCCGAACCAGTTCCAGACATGGAGCCAGTTCATGTATCGGCTTTCGACCATCCTTGACATACACAACACGGCTTTCATCACGCCTGTGTATGACATCTACGGCGAGCCTTCCGGAATCTATTGCCCACTGCCGAATAAGTGCGAGGTCGTTGCTTACAACAACATACCTTATCTGCGTTATGAGTTCTCTTCCGGAGACAAAGCAGCCATCGAGCTGGATTACTGCGGAATCATGACAAAGCACCAGTACCGGAGCGATCTGCTGGGCGAGACAAACGGCGCACTGTTCCCGACTATGGAACTGATCCACATTCAGAATCAGGGCATCGAGGAAGGTGTTAAGTCGGCGGCAACATATCGTTTCATGGCGCAGTTGTCAAACTTCGCAAAGGCCAATGACCTTGCCAAAGAGCGCAAAAGGTTCACAGCGGAGAACTTCAGCAAGGACGGCGGCGGTCTGCTCCTGTTCCCGAATACCTATTCCAACATCCAGCAGATAAACGCAAAGCCGTTTGTAGTGGATGCGGAACAGATGAAGATCATCCGCGAGTCCGTATATGAATACTTCGGAGTCAACGAGGACATTCTGACAAACAAGGCATACGGCGATGCGTGGACGGCCTTTTATGAGGGCGCGATCGAGCCGTTTGCGATCCAGTTCAGTGAGGTCATGACAAAGATGCTTTTTACGTTCAGAGAGCAGTCCCAGGGCAACAGGGTAATGGCAACGGCGAACCGGCTTCAGTATTTGAGCAACTCTGAAAAGCTGAACGTATCCTCGCAGATGCTCGACCGAGGGATCATGAGCATCAACGATGTCAGAGAGATATGGAACCTTCCGCCTGTTGACGGCGGTGACGCAAGAATAATCCGCGGCGAGTATTACAACGCGGATGAAAAAGTAACGGAGGAATCCAGCGATGAAGGAAATAATTAATTTTGAGTTTGAAGTAAGAGCTGAATCAAACGATGAATACGGAAAGTATCTGTCAGGGCATCCGATCGTCTTTGACTCAGAGACTGAAATATACACGCCACTGCGAGGCCGGTTTATTGAAGTAATAGAAAGAGACGCACTTGCGAGCACTGATCTGCGCGATGTGCGTTTTTTAATTAACCACAACACAGACATGATTCCGCTGGCACGGTCTCGCAATAACAACGAACATAGCACGATGCAGATGACCGTAGACCCGGAACATGGGTTGTTTATCCGCGTCAATTTGGACACAGAAAACAACACAGAAGCAAGGAATCTTTATTCGGCTGTCGAGCGTGGAGACATTACCGGTATGTCGTTCATGTTTGCGGACGTTAAGGATAAATGGGAAGGTGTAAATGACGCTTTGCCAAAAAGACACATCACCTCTATCGGGCGCGTCCTTGAGGTAAGTGCCGTCACTTTCCCTGCTTACGAAGCTACTTCGATTCAGACAAGGGGCCTGTCTGATGCACTGGATAGCGCATGGGCATCACTGGACAGTGAGAGAGCAAGACTTGAAAGAACTGAAGTAGAAAAATTAAAAATCAAACTTTTAGCGAGGTACCAGTAATGAATTTCACTGAAATGAGCATCGATGAACTTCAGACAAAAGTTATCGAGATGCGCGAACAGATCGAAAAGAGCGAAGACATTGAGGAGCTTCGTTCCTTTAATGCTGATTTAGCCACATTGACTGAAGAAATCGAGAACCGCAAAGCAATCGAGGCTGAAAAGGCCGAGATCAGGTCAGCAGTCGCAGAGGGTGCTGGCTCCGTAATCACTGAAGTTGTAGTAGAGGAGAAAAAAATGTCCAACGAAGAAATCAGAAACAGCAAAGAATACATTGACGCTTATGCAAACTATATCCGTACAGAGGATGATACAGAGTGCCGCGCACTTCTGACAGAGAACGGCAGCGGATCACTTCCGGTTCCGGAGCTTGTATATGACGTAGTAAAGACTGCGTGGGATCGTGAAGGCATCATGAGCCGTGTCCGCAAAGCCTATGTTAAGGGAAACCTTAAAGTTGGTTTTGAGATCAGCGCGAGCGGTGCTGTTAAGCACACCGAAGGTCAGGCAGTTGACGAGGAAACTCTGGTACTCGGAACTGTAAACCTCATCCCCAGCGCAATCAAAAAATGGATCAGCGTATCCGATGAAGCACTTGACATCGCTGCCGGTGGCGAGAACTTCCTGCGTTACATCTATGACGAGCTTGCTTATCAGATCGCAAAGAAGGCCGCTGATGAACTCATCGCCTCCATTCAGGCTTGTGGCACCGTTTCCACGACCACTTGCCCCGGAGTGCCGAAAGTAACAGCAGCAAGCGCAACTCTTGGAACTGTTGCAGACGCGATCGCTCATCTGTCTGATGAAGCCGCTAATCCGGTTATCATCATGAACAAACTTACATGGGGAACCTTCAAAAGCTTACAGGCAGCCGGTAACTATGGCTATGATCCGTTTGAAGGACTTCCGGTTCTGTTCAACAACAACATCACTGCTTATAGCGCAGCCACGACCGGCGTTACCTACATGATTGTTGGTGATCTGGATCAGGGCGCACTTGCAAACTTCCCGGCTGGCGAAGAAATCAGATTCAAGTTTGACGAGATGACTCTTGCGACTTCCGATCTGGTTCGCGTTATCGGTCGTGAATATGTCGCTGTTGGCGTTGTAGCACCGAACGCATTTGTAAAAGTTACAAAATAATCTCGCTTTGAGGAGGGCAGGATTATGAAGACGCTTATTGCAGTACCTTGCATGGATCAGGTCCCGGCTCCATTCTGTCAGAGCCTCGCACAGCTTCAGAAAGAAGGCGAGTGTGTTCTGGCGATGAAGTCCGGGGCGTTAATTTATACGTCAAGAAATGACCTTGCGATGTCCGCGATCCAGATGGAGGCGGATTACGTCATGTGGTTCGATTCCGACATGGTTTTCAGACCTGACACAATGGTCCGGATGCTGAAAACGGCTCGCGAGAACGACATCGACATTCTCACCGGCCTGTACTTCAGACGAGTTCCGCCTTATACGCCTGTCCTTTTCGACAAGCTGGAACTCCGGACGAAGAACATCGTGGCATGGTCCGAGTTCAAGAAGATTCCGGAAGGACTTTTTGAAGTCGGCGGCTGCGGATTCGGCTGTGTGCTGATGAACACCGGGGTATTCCTTGACATACAGGGCAAATTCGGGAACATGTTCGCGCCTATGGGCAACAACGGCGAAGATATTGCCTTCTGCATCCGTGCGAGAGAGTGCGGTTACAAAATCATCTGCGATCCGTCTATACTCTGCGGTCACGTTGGGTATTCGGTCGTAGACGATCAATTCTTTAAAGCATTTGGAGAAAGCAAATGAGTAACGCAGTTTTATTAAACAAAGCGAAGCTGGCGGCGAGGATCACGACATCCGCGTTTGACGATCAGATTTCTGATCTGTTGGAAGCGGCTGTTCTGGATTTAGGCGTGGCAGGAGTTGAAGTTCCGGAGCAGTACGGTCCGCTTGTCAATCAGGCGGCCATCACTTACTTCCTGATGCACTTCGGACAGCCTGATGAGTATGACCGCTTAAAGGCATCCTACGATGAGCAGAAAGCACAGCTCTCAACCTGTACCGGATACACAGATTGGGGTGATATAGATGGATCGGTCTGAAATCATAACACTCTTAAACGAATCCAAGACGCAGGACGAGAACGGCGTTTGGCATAAGACTCTGACAGAAAAGCAAGTCTTTTGTCAGGTGGATTCCGTCACACGCTCGGAGTTCTTTGAGGCAGGACGCAACGGACTCAATCCGGAGTACCGCTTTACGATCTTCTTCGGGGATTATGACGGACAGCGTGAAGTCAGATACAAGGGCAAGACATACGCCGTGTACAGGACTTACCACGCACGGACGGACGTGCTTGAACTGTACGCAGAACGGAAGGGCGGTACTAATGGCGATTGACCTTGAAAAAGAGTGCATGAAAATCCTCTCTGAATATCAGAAAGATGTCAAAGAGGAAATGGACGAAGCCATCAAAAAGGTCGCAAAGGCTGGTGCAAAGAAAGTCCGTGAAAACTCCGGAGTATTCGGAGGGACGGGCAAGTATGCGAATGGATGGACCTCTAAAGTTGAGAACGGACGTTTGTCAGCTAAAGGAACCATCTACAACGCTAAAGTCCCCGGCCTTCCGCATCTGCTGGAGAACGGCCACGCCAAACGCGGCGGCGGTCGTGTCCCGGGCCGTGTCCACATCGCTCCGGTCGAAAAAGAACTTGAAGAACTGTTCACAAGGGAGTTCAAACCATGACACACGCAGAAATACAAACCATGCTGGCATCTGTCGGCATACCAACGGCATATTACCAGTTCCCTGACAACACAGGCCAGCAGCCGCCTTTTATTTGCTTTTTCTATTCAAACAATAATGATTTTCTCGCAGACGATCAGAACTATCAGAAGATCGAGCATTTAATCGTTGAGCTATACACAGACAATAAAGACTTTGAACTTGAGGCGGCTGTTGAGGCCGCTTTAAGTTTGCACGGACTTGTGTACTCGCGAGACGAGGAATATCTCGGATCAGAACAGATGTATGAGGTTGTCTACGAGATGGACGTAGTAATCACAGAACCAGCCGCAGAACCTACTGCGGCAGAGACGGAGGAACAATCAAATGGCTAAAATCAAATATGGCCTTTCAAATGTTTACTATGCGATCGGAACGCCGTCCACGTCTGGCAACAATGCCTATACATACGACACTCCGGTAGCATTTCCGGGAGCGGTTGCACTGTCCCTTGAGCCACAGGGCGATAACACCACATTTTATGCGGATAACATTGCTTATTGGGTAGGGAACGGAAACAACGGCTATTCCGGAACTCTTGAAGTTGCCAGAGTAATCGACAGCTTCAAAGAGGATGTCCTTGGGATGATTAAGGACAGCAAAGATGTACTCGTTGAGGACATGAACGCCCCGATCGTACACTTTGCGCTTATGTTCCAGTTTGAGTCTGATGACAAGGCCACGAAGCATATCATGTATAACTGCACATGTACACGCGCTTCCGAGGCTGGCAACACCAAGGCCGAGAACATCGAGCCGCAGACCGAGACTCTCAACATCGAGTGCAAGAGCATCTACAATGCTTCTCTTGATGCCGAGATCGTAAAGGCTGAATGTTCTTATGGATCACAGGCATACGCGAACTGGACAAGTGCGGTTTACTCGCCGACAGCACCGTCAACGTCAACCTGATGAGGAGAAGGGCAATATGAGAGACGTTTTCAAAAATGATGAGAGGGAGATACCTATGGCGGCAAATGCCGCCTCTCCCTTCATTTATTCCAAGATTTTCAATGAGGATTTTGAAAAGGACGCAGAGTCCATCATGGCATGGCGGAAGATGACATACGTCATGGTACAACAGGCAAATGTCGGCGAGGCGGAACTTCTGAAAGGCAAGCTCACAGAATCAGACTGCATCATGTGGCTGACCCAGTTCGATCCGCTTGAGTTCGCGGACATCCTCAACTTTGCTGCGGAGCTTTACGCAAAACAGCAGAAAACGAAGTCAACCCCAAAAAATTAGGCCGTGCAACGGACCGGCCTTTTACCACAGCGCTCTTCATGCTTCGCTGTCTTGAGTTAGGCATAGACCCGTTGCATCTATACCTGTTCGATTACGGGGACATCATGGATCTGTTAATCGAGCGCGGAAACGATGCAGAAGAGTACGACTATAAAGCGACACAAGCAGATTTTGACAGGTTCTGAATATGGCAAGTGGAAGAATCAAAGGTATAACCATTGAGATAGATGGCAATACTACCAAACTACAAAAAGCACTAAGCGGTGTTGATAAGTCTTTAAAGACCACGCAGAACAACCTCAAGGACATTGATAAGCTGCTTCAGTTCAATCCGGGTAACACCGAACTGCTGACACAAAAGCAGAAGAACCTTGAAAAGGCTATCGGTGATACCAAGACAAGGCTCAAAGAACTGAAGGACGCACAGTCCCAGGTTTCACAGGGTACGGACGAATGGGACGCACTTCAGCGTGAGATTCTTGAAACCGAGAACAATCTGAAGAACCTTGAGAAGGAATACGAGAACTTCGGTTCTGTCACGGGTCAGCAGATCAAGGCAGTCGGCGACAAGATGAAGGGCGTGGGCGACAAGGTAACGGATGTCGGCAAAAAGCTGACACCTGTCTCCGGAGCGGCGGCAGCCATCGGCGGCGGACTTCTCAAGCTCGGCTATGACGCGATCACGAGCGCGGACGATCTCAGCACCTTATCACAGCAGACCGGCATCTCCACGGACGAACTCCAGAAGATGAAGTATGCGTCCGATCTTGTTGACGTTTCTGTCGATGACATCACCACCGCACTGCGGAAGATGAAAGCCAAGATGGACCCGTCAAACGAGTCGTTCAAGAAGCTGGGCATATCTGTCACCAACGCGGACGGCTCAATGCGTGATGCTACGGATGTTTTCTATGACAGTCTTGAAGCATTAAGCAAGATCCAGAACGAGACAGAGCGCGATCAGGCGGCTATGGATCTGTTCGGCAAGTCTGCGGACTCCCTTGCAGGAATCATTGATGACGGCGGCGAGGCTCTGAAGGGATACGGCGAAGAGGCGGAAAACCTCGGCCTTATCCTTGACGAAGACACCATCTCATCGCTGAACGACACAAACGATGCAGTGGACAAGATGAAAGCAACCGTATCCACTACGCTCGGACAGGTCGGTGCTGATGTGGCTGAAGTGTTAGGCCCTGCGGTCGAGAAGGTCGGCGAATGGATCGGCACCATCACGGAGAAACTGCGGTCACTCACTCCGGAGCAGACAGAAACGATACTGAAGATCGTGGCAGTAGTCGCGGCAATCGCTCCACTGCTTGTTGTAGGCGGTCAGCTGATCGCCGGTATTGGTTCGCTGATAACCGTCATCGGGACAATCGTGGGCGTTCTGGGCGGTCCTCTTACGCTGGCAATCGGCGCGATCATCGCAATAGGTGTCCTGCTCTATAAGAATTGGGACAAGATCAAGGAAGTTGCTGGCAAGGTCAAAGAGGGCGTTGTCAAGGCATGGAACGGGCTGAAGAGCGGCGTGACCAAGGCGATGAGTACCGTCAAGGAAAAGGTCACGACTGCATGGTCCACCATAAAGGAAAAAGTCAGCGAGACGGCTTCAAACGTCAAAGAAAAAGTCGTTACAGTCTGGAACGCAGTCAATCAGAACACCGCGGAAAGATGGAACGCGGTCAAATCGAAGATTTCTGAAACGTGGTCCTCGATTAAGTCCACCGTCTCCGAGAAGGTATCCGCTGTCAAGTCGAACATCTCCGAGAAGTTCGGTGAAATGAAATCGAACATCGGCGAGAAGATGTCAACCATCGCATCAAACCTGTCGGAGAAATGGGGCGCGATCAAGTCCAGCATGGGCGAAAAACTTACTTCGATGGCTTCAACAGCATCAGAGAAGTTCGAAGCGATCAAGAACGGCATCCAGGAGAAGCTGACAATCGCGAAGGACTTCGTTTCCGGAGCGATCGAGAAGATAAAAGGCTTCTTCAATTTCGATTGGAGCCTTCCGCACATTAAGCTGCCTCATTTCAGTATTTCAGGCAGCTTTTCACTGTCTCCACCATCAATACCGCATCTGTCCGTTGACTGGTACCGGAAAGCGTATGAAAACCCATACCTGTTCACAAGCCCGACCGTGATAGGCGGCAAAGGATTCGGAGACGGCAACGGTGCAGAGTTCGTGTATGGTTACGAGAACCTCATGCGAGACATCGCACAGGCGAAAGGCGGAGACACGATAAACATCAATGTATACGCGAGCGATGGCATGAATGTCAACGTACTCGCGGACAAGATCCAGCAGAGATTAGCACGCGCACAGCGGCAGAAGGCGGCAGTATATGCTTAATTATTTCCTTTTTGGCAATTTCGACAGCCGCACATACGGGGTATACATCAGCGGTTCGGGAGTGTTCAACGCTCCCAGCCGTGCGTATGAAATGGTCAGCGTACCGGGCAGAAACGGCGATCTGATTATCAGCCAGAACCGATACGAAAACATTGATGTCACTTACCCGGCGTTTGTGCGTGATACGTCATTCAAGACCAACCTTCAATCCGTGCGGTCAAAACTGCTCGCGACCCCGACATACGCACGATTGAGTGACACATACCATCCGGACGAGTTCCGGGCGGCGTTCTTTTCGGAGGGCGTGGAAGTATCGCCGACAAACAGCCTCGCAGCCGGTCAGTTCGACCTGACATTCAACTGCAAGCCCCAGAGATTTCTGGTATCCGGTGAATCGGCTGTGGTCATGACGAACGGCGGAACGCTCACGAACCCCACAGATTTCCCGGCAAAGCCTTCCATAGTCGTGCAAGGCTACGGAACGCTCACGATCGGGAGCGATGTAATCACAATAGATGATATGTATCCGTCAATCGTGATCGACTCGGAGATTCTGGACTGCTATGCCACTTCCGGGCTTCCGCTGGTCAATTCGGCGATAGTCGGAGCGGCGATACTCGGCAGCAGCAGTTATATGGCTAATGCAAACGGAGCGGTCACGTTCGCAAGCGGAGATTTTCCGGTGCTGAAGCCAGGAACGACCGCAATTACTTATTCCAACACGATCACAAGCGTAACCGTATTCCCACGGTGGTGGAGATTATGATACCTGTTTTAATCGACCAATACGGAACATCATACCAGACAACGCTCGGACGGCTCTCCGACTGCGTATCCTGCCTTGTCACGGAAGAACGCAACGGAGAGTATGAGGCCGAGTTCGAATATCCGATCACCGGTATCCATTATGAGGATATCATCGAAGGCCGGACTATTCTGGTAGACCACGATGACACGGGCAAGGCCCAGCCGTTTGATATTTACAGTCACACGGCACCGATTGACGGCATCGTTACATTTCACGCGCATCATGTTTCATACCGTCTGTCGAATGTCATCCTCAAGCCGTTGACAGCCTCATCCGCTTCATCGGCTTTTTCTAAATTTGAAACCCAGACAATGACACCGCAGCCGTTTTCATTCATAACGGACGTTTCGACTGCTGCCAGCTTCAAAGTGACTCATCCGTCCTCGGTGCGGTCCGTGCTTGGCGGCGTGGAAGGGTCCATATTGGACGTTTACGGCGGTGAATATGAATTTGATGATTTCACCGTCAAGCTCCACGCGGCGAGGGGCGCAAACAACAACGTAACTATCCGTTACGCAAAGAACCTCACCGATCTGGAAGAAGAGTATGACGAGTTAGACCGTTACACGGCGATCATTCCGTATTGGATGGACACGGATTCGGGCGAGTGCGTATACGGCGATCAGATCACTGCACGGAACGGGAAACTCTTCTCATACACATGGACGAACCAGAACAACGTCACGATCACGGACGAGAACGGTGAAGATTTTTACTTTGATTATTACGAAAGTAAAGCCGTCACGATGGACTTCACGGACGAGTTTCAGTCCAGACCAACAAAGGAACAGCTTGAAGCCAGAGCGGCGGCATATCTGAAAAGCAATAAGCCGTGGGTGCCGAAAGAGAACCTTGAGGTCGATTTCGTTGCGCTCTGGCAGACAGAAGAATACAAGAACATCGCACCGCTTGAGCGTGTGGGCCTGTGTGATACGGTCCGGATCATTTACACGGCACTCGGTGTTGACTCCACTGCAAAGGTCATCAAGGTCGTGTGGAACGCTCTGGCTGAACGATACAACTCTATCGAGCTTGGCGAGGCAAAAGCATCGTTTGCGGACACCATCATGCAGTCCACAGAAAAGATCGTGGAAGACCGGCCTACTTACTCCATGATGGCGGAGGCAATCGACAAAGCCTCTGAACTCATCCGGGGCGGTACGGGCGGTCATGTGGTCATGGGCGTGGACGCGGAAGGCAAGCCGAACGAAATATTTATCATGGACACGGAAGACGTGGACACTGCGGTCAACGTGTTAAGGATAAACATGAACGGCATCGGGTTCTCATCCAACGGAGTCGAGGGCGAATACTCCACAGCATGGACGCTTGACGGGTCCTTTGTCGCGGACTTTATAACAGCCGGGAGCATGGCGGCGAACCGGATCAGGACGGGAACGCTGGCATCTACGGACGGCTCGTCCTATTGGGATCTGGACGGCTCTGAACTGCGTTTTTATGATAAGCGGTTCGATTCCTACGTTGAACTCGATGAAGGATATATCCGCTTCTGTCATGGCGATGAGCAGTTCGGCAAGATACTGCGGATGCTATCCGGAGACGAAGATCTCCTTGCGATCACCGGACCGGACTACAACACAAGGATTACGCTGTTAGACAACGTATCGGCAACTGCGGAAGATTACATCTCCCAGAACGCCGGGACCTTCATCCAGCAGAAGGCCAAAGACAGCATCCGGATGTTTTCCGGCGCAGACAACAGTTCAATGATGCGAATGTACGATGACGGCAACAGTCAGTACATCGACATGAACAGCGGCGGCAGCACATGGCTCCGGATAGATGGCAAGAACTCATACGCAACACTGACAGGCGGAGCAAACACATGGGTGCGTGTTGACGAGGGCAACGGCTACGTCTGGATCAAAGCGTCCGACCTCATCATAAACGGCTTCAGCGGATACACCGGCTCATTCACGGCAGGAGATTCGACCGTGACCGTGAAGAACGGAATAATTACAAATGTCTCATAAGGGAGGCTTGATATGCAGATTCATGAACTACCAACCGGCGTAGCGTCATCCGATGACTATTTAGCGATGGATGATGGCACGTCTACAAGAAAAGCACATTTCTCCGCGTTCAACGCGGCAGACAACCCCGTGACATTTACGAGCCGGGACGAGTCCGCACCAGAAGAGTGGAAAGGCTTCTCCGCGATGGAGACAGGCTCCAAACTGTCCGTTCTGATGAACCGCATTTCAGCCGGGATCAGCAACGTGCGGTATCTGCGGTCCTTTATCGGTACGACCGCACTCGGAACAACTGCCACGACTATCACCGGAGCGATCAAGGAATTGGTCAACAAGATCGGCTCAACTGCGACCGGTCTGACTGCCACGACAATCACCGGCATGATTCGTGAGTTGCGGCTGTCGATCGGATACACAAAGAGCTTCACAAGCTCCGCAGACCAGACGATACCATTCTCAAGCAGCGGAACAAGCGTCTACGCAGCAGTCGGCTCGATCGACCTTACAAAAGGCACATGGCTGGTTATCTGCAAGTGCAGATTTTCCGCAAACGGCAACGGCACCAGAAAGATGAATTTTTCGCAGACATCTGGCGCAGCCGGGTGGACGGTTTCACTTCCTGCGGCAAGCGGTGAGGCGACCGATATTCAGTTAGTGACCATAGCAGACTTAAACGATGACGCGACCTATTACATGAATGTCTGGCAGGACTCCGGTTCAAACCTGACTTGTGTGTCAGGACGTGCGACCATCAGGGCGATCAGAATCGGCGTGTCAGCATAGGAGGGAAATAAATGGCATACATAAAGACGGATTGGACGGACGGTATGGTCATATCAGAAGCCGGTCTTGACCATCTTGAAAACGGCGTTTACAACAACAGCGTGGCGATCGGCGACCTTACCGACCTTGACACGACCGACAAGACGAACCTTGTCGCGGCTATCAACGAAGCGGCTCAGTCAGGCGGCGGCGGTGGCGGCATGTCCAACGCGGTCAAGGATGCACTGCTTCAGATCGCTTCAAAAGTGGCATACATAGACGAGGACGGACAGGATTATTATGATGACCTTTACAACGCGCTGTATCCTGCTGCTGAAATAGTGAGTATCAACGCAGAATACACGCAGACCGGCACGGTATACACGACTACATCCCTTGAAGATTTGCGGAATGACCTTGTCGTAACGGCGATATATGACAACGGTTCTGTTGTGCCTGTTATCAGCTATACGCTGTCGGGAACTCTGACCGTGGGCGAAAGCACCATCACAGCCACATACAGCGGCTTCACGGACACGTTTGACGTTACGGTATCTGCGGCACCGACCGTGAGCAGTATAGCGGCGGTCTATACGCAGAGCGGAACGGTCTATGATACGGACAGCCTTGACAGCTTGAAGACTGACTTGGTTGTCACTGCGACCTATTCTGATTCAAGCACGGCAACAGTGCCGTCTGCGGATTATACGCTGTCAGGGACGCTGACAGTGGGTACGAGTACGATTACCGTTACTTATGAAGGAAAGACCACTACGTTCAACGTGACGGTATCTAATGGATGGCGGTATCTTCCGAGCATGGGGTTGCTGTCTGCACAGGATTTTGTGACTACGAGCGGCACAGCGGAAGTAACTGAAACGATTGTCGGTGACGCACTGCGTTTATATGGAGCTGTTGACCAGTCATCTCCATTTAAATCGTTTATGTTTACGCCATCAACGCTTACATCATGGGGCAAATACAAGTTTACGTTTAAGGCTATTGATGTTGGTTATTTGCTTACAAATAATACAAGTTCTCAAGGCCACATGGCTTTTAGATTGAGCAACGGAACAAATGGCGCATCTTTTGGTATTGCAAGATACGGTTCTTCCAGTGCGGCGGTAAAATGCAGATATCAAACAAGTTCGTCGTTGACATGGGGGCCGGAGGTATCTTTAAACGAATGGCATACCGTAGAAATAACAATCGAAAATAACAAACAAAAAATCACAATGGATGATTCTGTAATAATAGAAAACGCAAATCTTGGTTCGAGTTATGTAACGAGTAATAGGATAAATTTTGCTCTGTCAGATTCAAATGTAGTCGATATTTATATCAAGAGCATTGAATATACCACCGATTGACGAGAGAAGGTGGTGAAATGATTTACAATAAAAACGGGAATGTATTATTAAATGCTTATGACAAAGTCGGGAGCGGTCTTTCTGTTGCGTATGACAAAACTGGGAATGTTGTTTTTTCTTCCGAACCTAACCAGTTAAAAATTATGGAATACAATGTGGGACAATGGTATATAGGTGATGGTAATGCCGTCCCAACAGCAAAAAAAGAAGCCTATTACAATTTGCAAACAGGCATAATTGAAGATAATGACCCCGATATACTGTTAATCAATGAGTATTATGGGAATTTTTGTACAGATGGTACATCGGCACTTACGATTCTTCAAAGTCTTTTTGAGTTTGTCCACGTTGTTACGTCTGGCACTTATTATGGCAGGGCGATATGCTCAAAATATCCGATAAGCAATTATACGCAACGGCTGTTTACTGGAGAATCAAAAAGGTATTATGATACTTGTACTATCACTATAAATAGTATTCCTGTGACGGTATGCGTTACGCATTTTGATCCTAATTCACTCGCAAAAAGGGAAGCAGAAGTTGCGGAATTAATAAGCTATCTGGAACAGCAGACACGCTTTATATGTTGCGGTGATTACAACACGCTTGACTGTAAGGACACATCGGGAGCGGATTATACTGCAATTATAGAGCCGCTGTTGAACGCAGGATTCCATTGTGCGAACTGTACGGATTTTGGATTCCTTGAAACGTATTCAGACCAACCAACAGGCACATGGACAGGCTGTCTTGATAACATCGTTACATCGGCAAACATTGACATCTTGTCTGCGTCTGTTGACACGACAAAATTGCATGATGGATTAGCCGACAAGACAGACCACATGCCGATAATAGCAACTGTACAGTTGGAGGCACAAGCATGACCGAAATAATCATCGCAATCATCGGGAGCGGTGCGCTGGCATCTGCTATGAGCATGATAGTCGGCGCAATACAGAAAAGAAGTAAGTTGAGGAAGTTGGAGAGGGACACGGTTCGGCTCCAGCTTCTTTTTCTCATGTACATAATGCCCGATGAGAAGCAGGAAGTAATGACGCTCGGACAGTATTACTTTGAGACTCTGAAAGCTAACTGGTACTTGTCATCTCTGTTTGATAAGTGGCTGAAGTCCAATAGCTTGGAGCGTCCGAGCTGGTTCAAGGGAGGTAGTGACGAATGAAAGATTGGCTTATACGAGCATTAAAGACCTTTTGTCAGGCGTTTTTCGGTGTACTGATTCCAGAAGTATGCCTTATGCTGAACGGCAACTTGCCTGACAGCATAGCCGGGGCAAAGGCTCTGCTTATTCCTTTAGTATGTTCTGCCCTCAGTGCCGGCATAGCGGCGGCGTGGAATATCATTCTTGAGCATCTGAAAACAGAAGAGGTGGAAATGGATGACTGATTATAAGCAGTATAATTATCCGTGGTATCCTTACGCTGCGGAAACCATCGCCGTTGCCGGGTGCGGCCCGACATCATGCTCTGATCTGCTTGACGTAGACCCCACAGAAACTGCGAAATGGATGACGGATAACGGATATGCCTATCCCTATCAGGGAACGGCTTACGAGGGCATTTCTGCGTGTCTTACGGCATACGGCGCAGAGGGGCAGACGGTCGCACTCAATCAGGACGGCATCACGGACAACGCAGCCATGAAAGCATGGCGCAAGGCGATCCAGGGCGGACAGTGCGGCATCCTGCTGATGCACAAGGTCACGAGCAGCTATTGGACAAACGGCGGTCACTACATCGCTATTGTAGCGTTCAGCAACAGCCAGTATCTCGTCTATGATCCTGCGTCTGATGTCCGCACCGGCTGGCATCCTTGGGGAGACTTTGCCGGTAATGTATCAGGGCTGTATCTCTGTAACAAGCGATGGGACGGCGACCGGATAGCAGAAGACTGCTTCTGGGGTCCTGCTACCACCAAAAAGGCACAAAAGGTATTTGGCACGACCGTTGACGGCACGATCAGCAACCAGAACAAGGATATGCAGAAGTTCCTGCCGAACTGTCAGGAAGCATCGTGGAAGTTCGTTGCACCGTCCAAACTTCAGAACGGCTCGCAGCTTATCAAGGCGATCCAGACGAAGCTGGGCATACCGGCGGACGGCTTCTGCGGTATGCAGACCATCAAGACCTTGCAGAAATTCCTCGGAGTTTCGCAGGACGGCTATTTCGGCGGCAAGTCCGTGCTTGCATGGCAGAAATGGCTTAACAAACAATAAGCCCACTCAGGTGGGACTCTTCATATTGTCCTCCTTTCGGCGGCCTCTCAGGGTGAGCATTTCGCTCCCTTGGGGGGCTTTTTTTATTGCTCAAAAGGTACCAGCATCCGCTCCGGAGCCTATATAAAAGCAATCTCAGATTTGATGCACAGCTCGCACGGCAGAATTACCACCGTGCAGGAGTGTGCGTGAGTAGCCAAAACAGCTACATTTTTGTAGAGGTTAAGATGTCAGCGAGTAGGAGTGTAAAATAATTGTGGTACCAAAAGGGTACAAAATGGTACCTCAGAGCATGGACACGGCGCGGAGTGCTGCCCTGTCTTTTTCTTCCATTTTCTGTGTGACATGAAGATACACGTCTGTCGTGACCTTGC
>Ga0265298_10004631_pt1 | contig 17501 bp, 13 predicted proteins | sample AusTroGonzalo_MG_3_FD_193486 | JGI IMG/M metagenome (GOLD analysis project Ga0265298, IMG submission 193486) | Bovine rumen microbial communities from tropical cattle in Woodstock, Queensland, Australia - Gonzalo_01 | ecosystem: Host-associated > Mammals > Digestive system > Stomach > Rumen ... | reverse complement strand
GAATATTGCGCCTATTTACCTATATCGGCTCATATTTTGTTTGATAACGACACCGCCCACAAAACCCTTGCCAAAATCAATCCGCAAAAATTAAAAAAAGCCACCAAAGCTTATTATGATTATTGTATTGCCGCCGCATACCTTTTTGACGGAGATATGTTATCGGCCTCACAAAAAGCATCATCGGCATTAAAATATTTTCAAAAACAAAAGTTTTCCTACGAAAGTTCGCAATGCTATTTGTTACTCGGAGAAATTTATCGCTTGAGCTGTGTTAATGACGTGGCGCAAACCATGATTGAAGCGGCAGTCAAAATCAACAAAGAACAAAAAATGCCGCAATTTACCGCCAAATCGACTGCTGCGCTCGGTATGCTTATGTTGTTTGAAAATCGCTATGAAGAAGCCGAAGCAAAATTTGATGAAGCCGCCAAACTTTCGGTCAGCAAAAATTTACGAGCCGATATTCATAACCAAAAAGCCTTGCTTTATATAGCTCAAAACAAGCTATCCGAAGCAAAAACCGAAGTAAAAAAAGCAACTGCCGTTTTTGAGAGTACAAAAAACAATCACGGTAAAGCATTTGCCTTGCAGCTTGAGGCACAAATAAATTTCAGCCTGAAACAATTCGGAAAAGCTCTTAAAGCCACCGAAAAAGCAACGCTTATTTATGAACGAAACCATAACATTTCGGCAGTATTGGAGTGTATGTATCTGAGTGCGGATATCCTGTTTCGGCAAAATAAAACTGCAAAAGCCGAAGAATTACTCCGCCAAATCATCGAAAAAGATAAAAAACATCGCCATAACTTTCATATTGCCAACGCATACAGTCTGTTAGGCCTTATTTATTTACGCAAAAAAGATTTGCAACGCGCCAAAGTTTTATTGCAACAATCCTTACATTTGGAGCAACGGCATCACCGCTGTGAGGGGCTTGTTTCCGATTACACCAATTTGGCTCTGATTGAAAACTTATCCGGTAATCATAATATTGCCAAAGAAAATTTGCAAACGGCACTTGAATATGCCGAACAAACGGGGAATACCGAACTCCTTGAGTTGATAAAAAATAAATACTCCGCATACCAAGAATAATACTATATATTACTTTATTTTAATTTTTCACACGAACATTTTTACTTAAACTCTTTACTTTTAAAAGCTAATTGTATAAATTATGGCGTAAACTGATTGTTTGACGTGATACGGAATCAAGTATGTACAGAGTTAATCACATTTTAGAGTGGAAAATCCCAAACCAAGACGACTACAACAATGTCGTGAATTTGGTGAGCGCAAAATACAATCATTTACACTCGCTGATTACAGAGCAATTCGGCCCTAACGGTTGGTTTGTGTTATGTTTGTTTGCTTTTTTCCTGATGTTGATTTTGGTAATATACATAAAATCCATTATAGATGCACTGAAAACGGGAAATAAAGAATCGGCCGAAGAAGAAGTTTCACAGGACGGTCTGTTTTACAGCGTAGAAGATTCTCCGGTACAATCAATCGCCAATGACAATAGCGGCGAAGAATATGAAGAATACGAAGAGTTTGCAGAATCGGAATATAGCGGCGAAGAAACCGAAGAGCCTACTGAAGAGCCAAAGGAAGAAGCCAAGCAACAAAAAGTTTTACGCTCCACAGCCGATGATTTGGAAAAAGAGCTGTCACTCAGCCTGTTAAAAGCTTCGCAGGAAAATATTGACGAAGAAGAACAACAAAAAATCTCTTCGGATATCCGAAAGAAAATCAAAGTACGCACTAACTTAGAAAATGCCAAAGTAAAAGAACTCCAGACATATCTTGAAAACAAGCCGAATGCCGAAAACGCCGACACGCCGGTTCCTCTTGATGCAAACAACAACCCGATAAGCCTTATTATCAATTTGCTCGGACGCGGAGTAAGTGTGCCGAAAATCAATCAATCGCTTTATTACAACTACCAAAACTATTACAATACTCATGATATTATTCACATGGTACAAAGCGTGTGCAATTTTATCGGATTATGTAATGCCGGAAAGTTTGATTATCTGCCGCAACGCCAATTATTGCCGGAAAATGATGCCGCCATATATGCTTGGGCGGAAGGTGATTGTTCTTTGGCTTTGATACTTTTGCAATCATATTTGAATCAGTTGATGGAGCAATCAAAAGAAGAAAGCGGTGTAATCAGAGATATGACATACGCCTTGGCTTCCAACTGCTCTTGTATTATGGGCGATATTGCCAAGTTTAAGGATTTGGATTTGGCACATAATTCTTTTGAACTGGCCACCGAACTCTCTTCTCAAAACGTAACCGCCTGGTGCAGACTCGGTGATATGTATATGCTTGAAGGTACCGAACAAAAAGCTATGATTGCCTACCAAAACGTTATTGATATTGCCGATGAACATTTATATGCCTGTGAACTGGCACACGCCAAACAACAACTGGCCGCATATTATCGCAAACAGGAAGTCTTTAACAAAGCCGAACAGTTCCAAAAAGAAAGCAAAACCTACTACGAAGGAACCGGTATTTATTACGACCTTACCAAAAAAGAAATTTTGGCTTATCAGGCTGTTTCCGCAGCAAGCGCACAAAATCTGCGTCAATATATTTACAGTTTGTTGAACGGCTATCTTTTTTAAGCATTTTCATCTTGTATATTTTTGATTAAATACGCTTGAAGTATATAATTTTTCGTGTTAGATTCGCGTAGGATTATGTTTAAGAACTCTATGTAATGCGGAGAATAAAATGAATAATAAGGGTTTGCTTTATATTATCGGGTTGGCTGTTGTTTTTATGTTGGCCGTAAAATTCCACATGTTGCCTAAATTCAACGGTTCAAAAGTAGCTCAAGAGGCCAGAAACACAGAAAGTATTTCGGTATTAAAGCATGAGGACGGTGTGGAAAAAGAACACTTTTCCAACGGTAAAATCCGCAGTGAAATGCCTTATGTAAACGGTCAGAGAAACGGTGTGGCAAAAATTTATTATTCCGACGGTGCCTTGAAATCCGAATCTACATACAGTAATGATGCCTTGAACGGAGAAACAAAAACCTATTTCCGCAACGGTAAATTAGAGAACATTTACACCTACAAAGACGGCGTTTTGAACGGTCCGGCAAAATCGTATAATCCGGAAGGATATTTGGAAACCGAAACCACCTATCGCAACAATACAAGAGTTGAAAAAGAAATCGGCTATCATCCGAGCGGAAAAGTCAGATACATCACTTTGTTGAACGACTACGGCCAAATGAACGGTAAGGCTCGCGAATTCTACGAAAACGGACAGTTGAGATATGAAACTTCTTTTGTAAACGGTAAAGCCGACGGTGCTGATTATGAATATTACGAAGACGGCAAATTGTATAAAAAAGCCACATACGCCAACGGTTTGAAGGAAGGCGATGAAGTTATTTATTCCGAAGACGGTGCCGTACTCTCCAAAGTTACATATTCCAAAGACAAGCCGGAAGGAAAAGCCGTATCCTATTATCCTAACGGACAAATTGAAGAAGAAGTTACTTTTGTAAACGGTTTGCGCAACGGACTCTACAAACGCTATAACGATAAAGGACAACTGCTGACAACGGCGGAATATAAAGAAGATTTGTTAAACGGCGTACAAACGATTTATTATGATAACGGCAATATCTATTCGCAGTTAACCTATAAGAACGGTGATATTGACGGTAAGGCCACTCTTTATCATGAAAACGGTAAGAAAAAATCGGAAGCCGTATTCGTAAAAAATATGTTGGAAGGACCGGAAACCACGTTTTATGACAACGGCCAACGCGAACACGTTTATAACTATCGCAAAAATATTTTGAACGGAGACGCCATTGAATTTTACCCGAACGGTAATATCAAAAGCAAAGTTTCTTACCGCGACGGTAAAGTCAGCAGCCCTATTACCGACTATGACGAAAACGGGCAAAAAGTGTTTGAAGCCAGTTATGTTAACAACATGATTAACGGACAAGCCACTTATTATCGTGACGGCGGCAAAAAAGTCGGCGAAGTTATTCCGTACAAAAACGGTAAAATTTCCGGTGACATAGAAGTTAAAGATAACTACGGCAACACCGAACATAAAATTGAATTTAAGGACGGCAAATATCAAGGTGTGGAATCCGGATATTATCCGACCGGAGAAATGAAATATAAGTTGGTAACACCTACCAATCAACTTTCGGCCGATCAACTTTATTATGACGAAGACGGTAATCCGGTTACGAGTAATCTTACCGGTACTTTGACGGTGTATAATCGTGACGGCTCAAAGCAGGCGGAAGTTCCGTATAAATCAGGCCAAGTCAGCGGTAAGTTGATTCAGTATTATGAAAAGACAAATCAGCCGGCTTTGATTGTTCAGGTCAGCAACGGAAAATATAACGGCGAATATAAAGAATTTGATGAAAAAGGCCAGCTCACCATGAGCACAACATACCGTGACGGACAAATTGTTGATGATGTTATCAACTATTACCCTAACGGCAATACCTTGCTCAAAATTCCGTTCAACACCACCGGCACCGCCGACGGTACGGCAACCGGCTATTATGAAGACGGCAAGCCGGCATTTGTGGCCGAGTTGAAAAACGGTAAAATTAACGGCTTAATGAAGGTATTTTATCCGAACGGCAGAGTCAGAACCGAAAAAATGTTCAAAAACGGCCGTTGGGACGAGCAAGAATTTCGCCAATATGACGAACAGGGAAACCTAATCTACGAAGTATCTTTTGACGGATATTCCCCTAAATATTACAAAGTAGAAAACGGAGAAAAAGTTGCTTTGGACGATGAAGACAAAGAAAAGCTCTTGGAAAAAATCAATATCCCTGACAATGTTTTGGGCAATTACAGATAGGTTTTATAATGAACGAAGTTGAGTTGCAGAGCAGACTGATTGATATTGAAATGGCACTGGATAACCAGCAAAAAGCCATTGATGATTTGAGTGAAATGGTGATTAAACAGGGAAAAACGATAGATTACCTGTTGAAGCAAAACGAAGCACTTAAGTCGGCAGTCAATCAAGATGTGGTGAAACCGCAGAGCGAAGAAACACCCCCTCCGCATTATTAAAATAATTCAGATTTTTATTACAATCCTCGGATGATATTTTGGTTTAAGTCCGAGGATTTGTTTTTACATAGATACTCGGTTCGCACTCCGTGCGCCTAAGTATGACAGCTGAAAGAAATAATTAACAGGCACAACAGTACGCATAAGCTCGGATGGTGTGTGTAAATACGCCGTATATTTTTTTTCGCCGTGTACACAAATAGTACACGAGGAAAAATATGCAATCGGCACAACAGGCACGGCCTCACGCATAAGCTCGGATGGTGTGTGTAAATACGCCGTATATTTTTTTCGCCGTGTACAAAGTAGTACACAAGAAAAAAATATACAAGTAGTTACCAGCCAGACGAGCTTATATCTCACCAGGAGAAGGAACTGCGGCGACGTATATACTTACTAAACAGACTATAAGGGAAGACAAATGAGTACCCTCAAGCCTCCTAATTCACTGTCAGAAAGTTGAATACTGCCACCGTGCGAAACAATAACATCTTTGGCAATCGCCAATCCTAAACCGACACCGCCGGTCTCTTTGTTGCGCGAACCTTCTACACGATAAAACGCCTTAAACACATCATCGCGCTTATCGGCCGGAATACCGGGACCATCATCATCAATACTGAGCTCTAAACGCTTATCGTCACTCTCCAATTTAACGGCAATATTTTTACCGTAGTGGAAAGCATTTTCAATAACATTGGTAATGGCTCTGCGCAAAGCCTGTTCACGCCCTTGAACCGCACTCACGTCGTAGTTGGTGGAGTAGCGAATCATGGCGTTAGAGCTTCTGCGATATTTATTGATTATGCCGGATACCATCTCGTTAATATCAACAAATGTCGGCTTTTCACCACCCTCACCGCTGACAAACGCCAGGTAGCCGTCAAGCATTTTTTCCATTTCGTTAATGTCTTGTACAAACTCCTGATTTTCTTTACTATCCGGCAACATTGCCATTTGCAGTTTCATTCTGGTAAGCGGAGTACGCAAGTCGTGCGATACACCGGCCAACATCTGCGTTCTTTCGGAAATTTGGCGCAAAATGCGCTCCTTCATCTTGGTAAAGGCCAAGCCGGCACGACGAACTTCCACCGAACCGTAAGGCTTAAACTTGGTGTTAATACCTTTACCGAAATCTTCGGCCGCCGCCGCCAACTGTGAAATTGAACGAACCTGTACCCGCAGGAACAGCGCCGCCACCACAAACAGCAATAATGAGGTGCCTATCATCCACAGCACAAAGCCGAAAATAGACGAGCTGAAAATGTTTTTAACTGGCGTATTGAACACATAAAGCCCCTGCTCGGTATCAACCAAAATATTCAAATTTGTGTGATGCTGAGTCAAAAATACTTCGGTGTTTGCCTGCGGAAAACGTGCTTCCAAAGCATCTGACAAGAACGCCGTAGCAAATTGAGTGTGCTTTTTATTTTCATGCCATACCGAGTGCTTGTTTTCATTATCATAATATGTCACATCAAGATTGTATAAGGTAGAAGCTAATTGTTGAACCTTTTTAAAATCGCTATTTTCATCGTGCATTTTAATCACAAATGCCATATTGGATGACAGGTTTTCCGACAACTTGCGTCCTACGCGTTTCCAGTTGCCGTCAAAAAATGCATAAATAGAAACAACCTGTACCACTATCAGCGGTATAAAAATCAGCAACATCGTTCTGAAAAACAATGTTTTCGGCATAAATTTACGCTTAATCAGCGATAAAAAACTGTTTACCTTCTCAGGAAATTTAATATGCATGTCATACTCCTATTCTGTTATTAACATATAACCTTTGCCGCGCACGGTTTGCAAATAGCGCGGATTTTTAGAATCTTGTTCAATTTTTTTACGCAACCTGGTAATTTGTACATCAATGGAACGCGGGCTTTGTTCCACACCCAAAAGCTCGGCCAATTTTTCTCGGGTAAATATTTGTCCGGACTTTTGCCCCAAAATGCACAAAATTGATTGTTCAACCGGAGTAATATGGATAACTCCGTCGGTTTTATGGCGGAATTCCTTTTTGCCCAAATCAAACACGAAATCACCCATTTTCAGGATCTGCGAATTTTGCTTATTATTTTCGGGAACACGGCGCAAAATATTGTTTATGCGCAACACCAATTCTTTTGGTTCAAACGGTTTAGGCAAATAGTCATCGGCTCCGGCTTCCAATCCGCTTATGCGGTCCTGTGTTTCGCCCATAGCGGTCAAAACTATTGCCGGTACGTCGCTTTCCTGCCGCAATTTTTGCAAAAACTCCAAACCGGTTTCATTTGGCATCATCACATCAACAATCAACAAATCAAATCTGTATTGCCTTAAAAACATACGCGCGTTTTCGGCATCTTTGGCCGCGCTTACGGCAAAACCGTTTTCTTGCAAATAGCGGGAAAGCAAACTTCGCAAACGTAAATCGTCATCAATCACCAAAATATGCGCATAGTCTTTAAGCATTAAACAACCTCAATATCAGGCTTTTTTCGTGCTTTTCTTGGTTGTTTTGCGAGCCGTAGTTTTTTTGGTTGCGGATTTTTTAGCTAACGTTTTCTTGGCCGGTGCCTTTTTCGCCGGTGCTTTAGCCTTTGTTTTTACGGCTTCTTTAATCGGCTCCGATTTAACGGCCTTTTCTGTTACGGTAACAACTTTGGCAGCTTCTTCGGCCTTAACGTATTCCAAACTTTTTTGGTAGTACTGGTATCCGGTAATAAAGGTTAAAATTGCGGCCACCCACAACAAGAACAGTCCCAAATAGCCCCAAAACATTGATAATTCACAAAACAGCATCATTGCAAGTGCGGTCATCTGAAAAGCAGTTTTCCATTTTGCCAATTTGGTAACCGGCAATCCGACATTGACTTCGCGCAAAAATTCACGCAAACCGGAAACCAAAATTTCACGACACAAAATCACAAACGCCGGTATAATCGTAGTACCCCAAATATAGTAATGGGCAACTTCGCCGCTTTCGGTGCGATACGACTTTGTCATGATTACCACCAATGCGGTTGCCACCAATAACTTATCGGCTATCGGATCCAAAAGGCGACCGAAAGATGAAGTTTCGTTCCAGGCGCGTGCCAAATAACCGTCCAAATAATCGGTTATTGAAGCGGCAATAAACAATGCGCCGGCAATCATAGCCCACGTATATGACGGAATATAAATTGATATAAAGATAAACGGAATTACCGCAATACGTGAGATTGTCAAAATATTAGGTAAATTATACACGAGATTTTCTCCCTTTATATAGTAAATAACGTTATTCTACGTGGAAGTATAATCATATTTTTTCAATTATGGAAGTAATTATATATTTTTTCCGCCGTTTTTTTACTGATACCGCTTACCTTCATCAAGTCGTTTACCGAAGCGGCTTTCACCTGTTCGGCCGACCCGAAGAAATTGAGCAAATCACGTTTTCTTTTTGCCCCTATTCCTTCAATCTCGTCAATCTGCGATTTATACATTGACTTGGCGCGTTTTTTGCGGTGTGTTCCAATCGCAAAACGATGTGCCTCATCACGGATATTTTGCATATAAAAAGCTATCGGAGATTGGAACGGCAACGCAAAACTTTCTTGTCCCAAAATATGATAAAATTCTTTGCCGGCATTACGTTCCGGTCCTTTGGATATGGCAATAATCGTAATGCCGTTCAAATCATAATCGGCAAGAGCTTCATGCACGGCGTGCAGTTGCCCCAGTCCGCCGTCAAGCAATATAACATCGGGGCGATTTTCTTCGCTCATCCGCTCAAAACGACGAAGCAAAACTTCCTTCATCATGGCAAAATCATCGTGCGTATTTTCGGTGTATTTGATATTAAAAGTACGATACGATTTTTTATCAAAGCCGTCAGGTGTGGCCACAATCATCGCACCCACCGCATAACTGCCCTGATTGTGTGAGTTGTCATAAACTTCTATGCGTTGCGGTATTCGCGGCAAATTAAAATATTGTTGCATCTCAAGCAAGTTTTCTTCCGCCGTCGCACTTAACGCCAATTTTCTTTCTATTGCCGCTTTGGCATTTTCCAAGGCTCTGTTAATCAACTTTGCTTTGTTGCCTTTTTGATAATTTTTAATCGGAGCGCCGATGGCTTCTTGTAAAAATTCCCGATTTTCCAAATCATGAGAAATTAAAATTTCTTTCGGTGCATTATGTTCGGCATAAAACGTACTGATAAATCCCTCTAAAATCTCGCCTTCGCTCATTTCCGCCGCTTGTTTCGGAAAGTACGGAATATTACCGCAATTTTGCCCCGAACGGATAAAAAATACTTGGATACAGACCATATTTTTGTATTTTGCCACCGCTATCGCATCGGCCGATTTTATGTCGGCATATTCAACATTGTATCCGCCTTGAATACTGCTTAAGGCTCTAATTCTGTCACGCAAAACAAGGGCTGTTTCAAAGTCGTTATCATCACTTGCCTTTTGCATTTGCGCCGACCACTGCTCTTTTAATTTGGTATCTTTTCCTTCCAAAAAATCAACCACTTCATGTACGGCTTGCGCATAGTCTTGTTTACTGATTTTTCCGACACACGGCGCACTGCAACGCTTTATCTGATACAACATACACGGACGGTCGCGATTAGCAAACATTCCGTCACGGCAAGAACGCAAGCGAAAGGCTTTTTGCACAATATCCATAACATTATTTACGGCCGTTGCACTGGCAAACGGACCGAAATATTTTGCTTTGTCTTTACGCGCACCACGGCTCTTACGCAAGGCCGGAAATTCCTCGTGCGGATTTATCATTAAATGCGGAAAAGTTTTATCATCTTTGAGCAAAATATTATATTTAGGTTCAAGCTTTTTGATTAAGTCGTTTTCCATTAACAGAGCTTTTGCCTCGTTTTCCACGATAATAAATTCCATACGCTCAACTTCCGCCACCATCCGCTTGATGTGGTCCGGCAATTTATCAAAATGCGTATATGCCACTATTCTCTTTTTAATGCTTTTGGCTTTGCCCACGTACAAGACTTTATCATCTTTATCAATCATACGATAAACTCCGGGATTCACCGGAGCAACCTTTACATAATTTTTGATAACTTCTATTCCGTGTTTGATGCTCGGCATTTTATGCTCCTATCAACACTTTTGCCGCAGCTCTGGCTTCATCGCTGATAACAACACCCGCTAACATACGTGCAATTTCTTCCTGCTTCTCGGCACTGTCAAGTTTATGCACAAACGTTACCGTAGTACCGTCTTTAACCGCTTTTTCCACCTTATAATGATTGGTACTGCAAGCGGCCACTTGCGGCGAGTGGGTGACAACAAGCACCTGAACTTTTTGGCCGAGTTTTGCCAATTTTTCTCCGACGGCTCGCGCGGTTGCACCGCCGACACCGCTGTCAACTTCGTCAAATATCATTGTTTCTATTTGAGAACTTTCTCCCAAACAAACTTTCAAGGCCAACATCAAACGCGCCAACTCACCGCCGGAAGCAATTTTATTTAAGGCTCCGAGCGGACTGCCGACATTGGTGGAAATCATAAAACAAGCTTCATCCATGCCGTTTTCGTTCCAACAATTTTCATCTTTGAGCGATATTTGAGCCGCAAAATGCGCTTTTTCCATTTTCAGTTGCGGAAGTTCTTTTTGCATTTTATCATCTAATTGTTTGGCGGCAAACAAGCGTTCTTCATGCAGATTTTGAGCTTTCAAAACATATACTTCTTTGGCTTGTTTTTCGGCTTTTTGTAAAGCTATCAAATCTCCCGCCGATTTTTCCGCTTTGCTTAATTTATCTTCCATTTCACGCCACACCGCCGGCAGTTCTTCAACTTCAACTCTGTGTTTGCGTGCCAAATCTTTTAAGGTGAACAATCTTTCTTCCACCGCGTCAATGTCATTTTGGTTCAAGGTAGTTTCGCGCATAGCGATTTCTATTTGTTCCATAGCCTCGTTGGCATTAACCAAAGCCGTATCCAACAAATCATAAATTTCGGCATACTTATCATCAAGCATACCGTTTACTTTGGCAATCGCGCTTTGCGCCTGACGCAAAGAATCGTGTACGCCCGATGATTGCCCTTGCAAGGCATTATAGGCATAGTTCAAATTATCTAACAATTTTTCACTGTTCATAAGCTGAACACGCAACTTTTCCAATTCTTCTTTTTCGTTTTCTTTCGGTTTTATCGCCGCAAATTCATTAACCCAATGCTTTAAATTTTCTTCTTCTTTGGCGGCTTCTTCAATTTGATTTTGCAAATTTTCGCGCGCGGATTTTGCTTTTTTATAATTAGCAAATGCTTCTCTTGTTTCGGCAAGCACGGAGCCGTAATTACCGTAATTATCCAAAACTTCCAAATGATTGGCCGGATTGAGCAAACCCTGATTATCAAATTGTCCGTGAACTTCAACCAAATAACTGCCGATTTCTTTAAGCAATTTTTGGGTTACCGGTTGATCATTGAAAAAAATTTTGCTTTTACCGTCTTGCGACAAGCTGCGACTGATGATTATTTCTTTATCAAAATCTAAATTATGCTCTTCACACAAAGCGGCCAATTTTCCGTTTTTATCGGCTGCCTCAAAGCAACCGCTGACCACCAACCTATCTTGTCCGGTTCTAATCATCCCGACTTCTGCCCGATTACCCAACAACAAACCGAGCGAATCCAACAATATGGATTTTCCGGCTCCGGTTTCACCGCTTAAAACGGTCAAACCGCCTTGCAAATCCATATCAAGTTTATCAATCAAAACCACATTTCTAATTGATAGGGACTTCAGCATTATTTATCGCTTGCCTCCTTATCGGCATCATCGTCTTTACCCCACGGCCAAAGGAAGTCGGCAGTCTTGCTCCAAAAGCCTTTTTCCGGCTCGGCGGTTGTTTCGGTAACTTCAACTTTAACTTCTTCGGTCTTTTCCTCTGTCTCTTTTACTTCTTCGGCGCTGTCGTCTTTACCCCACGGCCAAAGGAAGTCGGCAGTCTTGCTCCAAAAGCCTTTTTCCGGCTCGGCGGTTGTTTCGGTAACTTCAACTTTAACTTCTTCGGTCTTTTCCTCTGCCTCTTTTACTTCTTCGGCATCATCGTCTTTACCCCACGGCCAAAGGAAGTCGGCAGTCTTGCTCCAAAAGCCTTTTTCCGGCTCGGCGGTTGTTTCGGTAACTTCAACCTTGACTTCTTCGGTCTTTTCCTCTGCCTCTTTTACTTCTTCGGCGCTGTCATCTTTACCCCACGGCCAAAGGAAATCGGCGGTTTTGCTCCAAAAGCCTTTTTCCGGCTCGGCGGTTGTTTCGGTAACTTCGGTCTTTTCTTCAACCTTTATTTCATCGCTTGTTACCGTCACTTTTTCTTCAACCTTTACTTCTTCTGTCTTTTCTTTAGAATGTTTTTTGGCCTCAAGCTTGCCAAGTTTTTTCATCAACTTTTCTGCTTTTTCCGTCCACTTACCGTCAGGGTAGTTATTTTTGAGAATTTTATAATAACCTTCGGCATATTTATCCATACCGAAAATAGCATATATTTCCACCTGACGATATAAAGCTTCTTCAATTTGAATGGTTGTTTGATAATTTTCCAACACAACGTTAAAACGATTTAATGCCGACAAATAGTTTCCGTCGTTCAAATAAAAGCGGGCAATATTCATTTCTTGTCCGGCCTGATAGTCTTCCGTCAAACTGATTTTTTTGCGGGCATCTTCGGCATATTTACTGTCCGGAAACATGGTCACTAACAAACGGAAGGTTTCTTCAGCCTTAGCCGTATCGCCCTGATCTCTGTCGGCCGTGGTAATTCTGTCATAATAGCACATACCGCGCAGATAGTACGCATAAGCTATATCTTTATTGCCCGGATGATATTTAATAAATCTGTCAAGCGCCAACACCGCATCATCATATTTTTCGTTTTTATAATAGGCGTATGCACTCATCAATTTGGCTTTTACCGCCCATTTTGAATACGGGTGGTCGGTTTCCACTTTTTCAAATCCGGCAGCTGCTTTTTCATATTTGGTCTTTTCCAAATTTTCCCATGAAATATTATATAAATCTTCGGCAGACATATCATCCCACTCATCTTTTTGAGATGCACAGGCCGTAAACAATAAGGTCAAACCAAACAACGCATATATTTTTTTCATTTTTTAATCCTCAACTATTTGATAATTTTTTTCGTCAGCAAACAATTTTTTCAAAACTTCATTGTTGTGGTAATGTCCGCTGCGGAAAGCTTCCACATCGGCCAATAAACGAAAACCTGAAGTATATAAATCGCCTATGCAATCCAATGTCTTATGATTGACACATTCGTTTTCAACTCTGAAACCGCCTTCGTTTAAGATTGTTTCGCCGTCCAAAACCACGGCGTTTTCCAAACTGCCGCCCTTAATCAACCCGATTGAACGCAGATAATCAACCTGATATTTTTCGCAAAAAGTACGTGCCGGAGCAATCATTTGAGCAAAATTTTCTTTGGTTATTTTTTGCGCAAACTCCTGATGTCCGACAATTTTAGAAGGAAAATCTATCACAAATTTTATTTTCAGCTCATCACTTGGAGCCAATTTCACATAATTGCCTTTGTCGTCAATAAACTCCACCGGCTTAATAACTTTGAGATATTTACGTTTGGCATTTTGTTCCACCGTCTTTTCGTTTTTAAGCATATCATAAAAAACTTTGGCACTGCCGTCCATAATCGGCACTTCCGGATTGCTTACCTCAATAAAAGCATTATCTACTTCCAAGGCATACAGGGTTGCCATTATATGTTCTATCGTACTGACGACCTGTCCCGAAGAATTGCCCAAACAAGTACAGTTGCGGGTATCAACAACATTTTTATACAGCGCCGGAAAGACATTATTTTCCTTCATATCGGAACGCGCAAACACAATGCCGCTGTTCGCAGGTGCCGGATTGATTACCAGTTTGCTTTCACAGCCGCTGTGCAGACCGATACCCTTAATTTCAATTTTACTCTCAAAAGTTTTCTGTTGCATATTTTCCTCATCAAAAAATTTGAAGGCAATCTGTAAGCCGAGTTCTGTACACTATTTGCTTTACGCCCGACAAGCAGTCGCAAAGAGTTGTGCGATAGCTATTCATCTACGTCAAACGTCGCCGCTTGACTGGTGCGACCTACCTCTGGAGCGGATCGGAAACTATCCTTGCATTTAACTAAAAAGTTAAAGCCTCCTAATTTGGTCTTACATCAGATAGGGTTTACCTTGCCATAAACATTACTGTTTACGCGGTGAGCTCTTACCTCGCCTTTTCAACCTTACCGAAAACATAGGTTTCGGCGGTAATTTTCTGTGGCACTTTCCCGTGGATTGCTCCAGCCAGACGTTATCTGGTATCTTGTTTCCGTGAAGCCCGGACTTTCCTCATTAACGGATCTTTCTTTCCGCAACGCAGCTATCCGATTGCCTTCGCATTAAAGCTAACCTCTTTTTTATATAAAATCAACGTTTTTTAAGGCTTTTCACCACTTTTAAGCAAATATTAAATATTTTCGGTTAAATTCGTGGCATAACAACTATTCAGAAAAAGGAGTGTACACATGAAAAAATTGTTATTAACCGCATCTGCCCTTGTTTTGGGTATGAGCATATCCACCGCAGCCAATGCTGATTGCAACGGCATTTATTTGGGCTTGAGAGCCGGTGGTGTTAAACATGATTATTCAAAGTCTTCCAGCTTCAATATGAAAGGACTTGACGAGAAAAAATTTATGATGAGCGGTGCCATCGGTTATCGTTACAACTACTGGCGTACAGAGTTGGAATATGTTTGGCGTGATCGTAACAAATGGGAAAAAAGCACCGGAACCGGTGGTTCTAACAGATTAGGCTTCAAGTCATATTCTTATATGTGGAACAACTACATTGACTTTGCCCCTTATTACTGGATTTCTCCGTATGTCAGCGGCGGTTTGGGCTTTACCAAGATGAAGTACACGGCTGTAGCTGAAACTGCTTTCGGTCCGATTGATCAGACTTCTTGGTTTAACAACACCCCGACTAAGTTCACTTGGTCTTTGGGCGGCGGTTTAACCGTAAAAGTTACCAATCGTTTCAATGTTGATGCGGGATATCGTTACTATGACATGGGTAACATCCACAAGATGGGTGTTCATGCTCATGAAATTTACGGCGGTATTCGTTACGTATTCTAATTGTTATAAATTCGGGAAGGCCGCTACATCATAGCGGCTTTTTCCGTTATGAGAGGAGATTTTATCATGGCTGACAAACTTTTCGGAACCGACGGTATCAGAGGAATTGCCAATACCTATCCCTTAACCCCGGAATTTTGCTTAAAATTAGCAAAAGTATTGAGCCGCAATATTTGCACAAAAAATAAAGCAGTGCTTATTGCCCGCGATACCAGAATATCTGGCTCAATGCTTTATAATGCACTGTGTGCCGGTTTTCTCTCGGAGGGTGTGAACGTATATAATTTAGGCATTGTTCCTACTCCGCTTTGCACAACCTTAACCCCTAAATACGATGTGGATATGAGCATTATGATTACCGCTTCTCATAATCCGTATCGCGATAACGGCTTAAAGTTGATTAATGCGCAAGGCGATAAGTTCTCCGATGCGCAAACCAATTTGATAGAAGATTTAATGCAAAAACCTTTATCGGAAAACGAAAACAATGATAATATCGGTAAAATAACCGACATCAGCGACCCGCAAAAAGAATATTACACACAAGTTAAAAAAATCGCTTCCGATAATGCTTTGAGCGGTATGAAAATTGCCGTTGATGCCGCTAACGGAAGTTTTGCCGAAATAATCGCCCCGATATTTTCGCAAATGGGGGCAACCGTTATTTCTTTGGGAGATAAACCGAACGGATACAATATTAATGAAAAATGCGGCTCGCAACATACGGAAATGTTATCCGAAACCGTAGTTGAAAACCGTTTTGATATGGGAATTGCGGTTGACGGCGACGGTGACCGTATCATTATTTGCGACGAAAACGGCAAACGCTTGGATGGCGACCAGATTATCGCTTATTTGGCAACATATTTAAACAAGCACAAAATGCTTAAAGGCAGTGCGGTTGTTTCTACCGTTTATTCTAATTTGGGCTTGGGTAAATATATCCGCTCTCTCGGTTTGGAACACCATGCCTCCGCCGTCGGTGAACGTTATGTGATTGAAAAAATGCGTAAAGTCGGCTCTAACTTGGGCGGCGAAGAATCCGGACACATGGTATTAAGCGACTACGCAAAAACCGGTGATGCACTCTATGCCGCTCTTATTGTCAGCTTAGGCATAAAGGAAAGCGGACGTAAAGTAAGCGAGATTTTCCCGGTATTTGCTCCGTTCCCGAGCGAAAGTCGTAACCTACGCTTTGATAACAAAGAAATCATAGAAAAAATAATGTCGGCGCAAGAAGTTAAAGACACAATAGCTCAAATATCCGAACGTTTGCAGGGACATGGTATGATTTTGGTCAGAAAATCCGGTACCGAACCGGTAATTCGTCTAAAAGTAGAAGATGAGAACGCCGATACTGCAAAACGTGAAGTAACTTTGTTGGAAGAAGTAATGAAAAAATACTATTAAACAAACCAAACATCCAAAAAAAGAGATGCCGTTAAAAGCATCTCTTTTTTATTTTCTCAACAAACCAAAGACAATATTTTTTGCAAACAATTTTCAGCAGATACGGAAAAATCCATAATTTTTCCGTTTAAGTTTCCGGTTTTGCTATTTTCATCATACAGACAGTACGGTGTGGTAAAATATTTACCGTAAACCAAACTGTCGTCAATCATAACACATATATTATTTTGCCGGCAATACTCAGCTTTGGCGGAATCCCACAATTCATCTTCCACATGAAATGAACCATCGGGCAAAAACAAAACTTTATCCTGCTCATTAAAATGATCAAAAATGCACCATATCAGATTATATTTAATTTGATAATGCGCCAAAAAATTTTCGATGGTTTCTCGCGGACCGCCGCTGATAATATGTATTTCAAACCCCTGCTCTGCCGCATGGGCGCAAAATTCTTTGAAAAACTGCGGATTGCTATTTATAACACCATGAAAATCAACGCCGATTTTATTACAAATCATCGCCGTCACCAAAGTTTTTATTATACCACTCTTTCATTGAGTTAGGGCTTAAGATGGACAGCGAATTAATGTCAACATCCGGCTCGTCAACCGAACCGTCAATCTTATAATCGGCTGCAAAAATAGTACCGTCTTTACTGGCAAGCAAATCACCGACAACTGGAATTTTTCCAAGAAAACGGTTTAAGCTGTATGCCGGAGCAATAACCCCGTAAAAACCCAAATCGTCGGTGGCACGGTCATACGTACCGTTAACCGTAATACCCACAACATTACCCTCGGCTTTGGCGTGATTAAGTT
>Ga0265298_10004629_pt1 | contig 17511 bp, 17 predicted proteins | sample AusTroGonzalo_MG_3_FD_193486 | JGI IMG/M metagenome (GOLD analysis project Ga0265298, IMG submission 193486) | Bovine rumen microbial communities from tropical cattle in Woodstock, Queensland, Australia - Gonzalo_01 | ecosystem: Host-associated > Mammals > Digestive system > Stomach > Rumen ... | reverse complement strand
TCGTCGTCAAGATAATCGTTGAAGTTCGCCTTGGTGAACGACTGGCTGAAAAACACGCTGCCGTCCTGACGGATCACCTTCAGCAGGATGCGGTTGTCGACGAACTTCTGGCCTGTCTCGTCCTTCACCATCCTCAGGCTGTCGTCGGCCGTACGGCGGATGTCCACCTGATAGTTGCGATCCAGCCACTCGATATCCTTCACCTGATTGTAATCCTGCATCCGGATGGGTGCCTGCGGTTTCGGCGTTTCCGTCTTGCGGACGATGATATCCTCCGTCTGTTTCTTCTGCTTACAACCTGTAAGCATCGCCGTTCCGAGGGCTACTGTTATCATAACGACCAGTGTGCTGCGTCGTGTCAATTCTCGCTTGATAAGATTCTTCATTATTCTTGATTTATCGTTTGTCGGATGCAAAAGTAATAAAATTCCCGCAAATCTGCAAACTTTCTCATATATTATTTGGTTTGCAACATAGAATGAACTATGAACAGGTTATCGAGGTTGTCACAATTTGTGACAACCTCTTCAAACTGGTCACATAGTTACGGTTGCAAAAACATCGTACGCCTGCGATTATCCTTTGGCCTGACGGCGAAGTGAACCCAGTAGCGCCCTTTGCGATTGCGCTCGATGAACAGTTCGTCGTAATCCTGCTTGGTCTCATCCGCATAGTCCATCAGGATCACCGCATAGCGCAGGGCCTGCTCGATACCAGCGACGCGGATATCCACGGCGCAGCCCGTAAGATGGTTGCTCGAATACGCGCCACCCACGCACTTGTTCACCTCTGCCGATCTATACCCGCTCGAAATAATAATCGGCTCCTCGGTATCTTCCTCCCCTCCTAAGTTAGGAGGGGTGCCTGGATGGGCGGGGTGGTCTGAAGGAGCGCCAGATATTCCACTGTTCAGCCCCCCTCCATCTCCCCCTAACTTAGGTTGAGAGTCCCCGCCGCAGACGTAGCGCTGATTATATCTATATCTCAGCTCCTCCAGCCACGGACACAGCCGTTTCAGATTCTCAACTTCCTCACTACTCGGGATATTCCCGTCCAGACTGTTCACACTCGTCTTGCAGAGCTCTCCGAGCGTAAAGTGAGGCGATAAGCGAGAGCCATTGTTGTTTTTTACTTCGTTCATAATTCTCATTATTAATGATACATACTTTTGTAAGGTTGTAAGGTCGTAAGATTGTGATGTTTTACGCCTTTTTCTTGATCCAACTCTTACCATTCTTTTCCACCCATCCCTCAGCTTTCCAACGGCTGATGATGGTATAGAGAGCACTGTCGCCTATCTCGTTACCCTTCAACTGACGCAGGTCCTGCATGTTGAACGGCGACGGCAGACGGACAAAGATGTTGCCATTGACCGTGCCACCGGGGTTGTCGTTGCTTTCGGCATAGTGCTTGGTCAATAGAGGTTTGAACACCTTCAGTTGCATCTGGAGTGTATATTCGGCCATTTTTAAGGCAAAGTTAACACACGCGTTCGATTCTTTGCCTGCCAACAGCATGAACACCACGCCACACCTGAAGCCAATCAGACCGGCACGACGGCGGAATCGGTCCTTGATGATGTCCATCTCCATCGATGCCTCCACACGCTTGTCCTCCAGCCACTTGTCAATAGCCTTGCGCAACCGTGGTGTCTCATAGAAACCCGTAGCCGTACGGAGCATGGCAGTGGCCTGGCTGATTCGGTTGGTGTCGGCATCCGACAAGTCCCTGAACACGGTGATCTTCTCAAACAGACCGTCAGGCATCTCCGAGAGCATCATACGGCTCGACAGACCATTTTCGGCATTCGATTCATTTTTGCCCGAGAACATCTTTTTGACGGTCCGCGGGGTTCCGAGGATAGACCAACAATAGGCCACTCTGACATCTCCACTCTCAGACTGGTCAGAATTATAGTCCACACCCCAACGCTCCCGTCCGAAGGCATTACGATAGATATCCCACTTCTGGGCCCATGAACCGCCACCGTTCGACTTCAACAGCGTCTCGGCTTCGGAACAGATGGAATATAGGCAATGCCCCTGCGACTGCTTGAGGCGTTTCAAAAGCTTCGAGCACGAAATCGTAATGGGCACCACCCTGACCACACCCTTCGGAGCCTCCTGTGCACGCTCGTTGGCCTTACGCTGACGGTTAGCCTCACGTACCTTGTCCTCACGCTCTCGCACCAGTTCATCATCATGACGCAGGTCTACGAGCCATCGCTCCACAGCCTCTTCGACACACGATTTGTTAGAGGCCTGCTCACCAATGATGATGGCCATACCGCCCAGAAAGCCCACCTTCCCGTCGCAATAACGGTATGACACCCCGTCGGCCAAGGCCATCAAGGCAGGCATCAGTCCTACAATCAGGGCAGGCCACATCTTCTTCGGATAGGGTTTCAGACTCTCCTTCAGGCCAATCGGCAACTTGTTGAAGTCAATCGTGATCATGGGCGATTGGGATAACAGAGCCGGGCTTTCTGCGCTCACGTCGTCCGCCTTCAAGGATTTCAGAAACACCTCTTTCTGCTTCAGGTTCATCGGACGGTTCAGGTCAACATACTTGTTGTAGAAATTGCTGACCAGCGTCAGGCAGTCCTGTTCCTTCGAGTATTCGGGCATCTTCAGTCGGAGCACGCCGAGCAGTTCTTCCTGGGGCATCATCTGGCAGAGGGTGGGCAACAGCAATTTCAAGGTGTTGTGCCTGACTCCTTCGCGGTTAAGAGTCTCCAAGTCCAGTTCTGTTGTCTTCAAGGTCTCATCAAAAGCGGCCAGTGCCCTCGCGCTTGGCTCTACTGTCATACACGCTGAACCATGGGGGGTGTCCTCGTGATTCGCCCTCTGCTGATCTGAAAACCTCTTCAGTTCATCCTCACTCAACTTGGCTGGTCGCAGCTCATCCCCGAACATCAAATCCTCATCGATATAGAGGATATACTCCCTGCACGGAAGGTAGATGGCTCTCTCTGGCTCGTGTACGGCCAGGTCATAGTCGACGTCGCCTAACACGTGTGCCATCCATGCCTGAGCCTGTTGGCGTGAGAGACCTTCAGGGATATCAAAGAGTACGGCAAAGCCACCACCGCCGATGGAGATATTAAACATGTCGATGCCCAACTCTTTTTCCCGGCCCATGATGCGTTTCGTGTAGATCTCACGCCCGGCAGGATTGCCGTCCACATCGATGATAGCCTTGCCAGAGTCCACAGGCTCACCCTCGCTGCTCTTATAGCCCTTCGCGAAGTGGGCATGAGGCGTATAGAAAAAGGCACCGATCTTCAGTTCGGCCTTCTTGGCCTTATAGTCCTCCTTCGTGAGTTCACCCCTCAGGTGTTGCTCCAGAGCGTCAGCCAGCTCGGCACAGATACGGCCGGTCTTAGCACTGTCCACCCTCTCATTGAAACCCTCGACCGTGGCTGGCACGGTCTTGGGCTTCCTGATGTTGTCTCCTAAATCAATTCTTGACATATTAGAAAATTAAAGTCAGTTATACGTTATCGATGACATAGTCATCCAGCACGCTCTTCTGAGCCTGGTTCTTGTCAGCCTCCATGGCCGTCATGATACGGCCAGTACCCATGCTGAGAGGATACTTCTCACGCCACAACAGATGCCTGTCAGACTTCCAGAGACCTCCGTAGTCCGTGTCACCAGTCTTATGGTACTTAGGGTGCTTCGATGCCTTGCGGTTCCAAAGCTTCAGGGTTAACACATGGGTATCCTGGTCGATATACAGTCTACCCTCGAACGATTCACCTTTCAACAATCTGGCAACAATGGCCAGAAAATTCGGAATATAAACAAATTTTTTCATAATCTTGTCGATGTTGTGTGAGTGAAGGGTTTGTGTAGGAATATATTTAGCGCTAATTTCAATTTCACATCGATGACTTCCTCCACTGACACCTTCGACCCGATTAATGATTAAAGAGCTTGAATGTCTGAGATGTAAAACATGTTCTCATGTCTCGTCTGATGGTTCTGATCCTCCCACGTACGATGCTTCCAGTTACCCCTCACGATGTAAGGTTGGTTTTGGTTGAACACCGTCTCGCGGTTCTTCGAGGCGTAGTCGCCTGTCATCTCGCCGTAGATGACATCTCCACCACGCTTCATCACCACGCCACGACTCTTGAAATACTCACTCGTACCGTCCTGTCTTTGGTACTGGCGCTCAGAGTATGCGCCTACCTCTTGAATTAAAATTAACTGTTCCATAATTAAATGAATTTTAAAGATAAATAATTTTGAATATTGAGTCAATTAAGACTAGTTCTTTCTGAACAACTCTCTTAAAGGAACAAGATCCTCGGTGCTGACATAGTTGCAAGGTTCGTCGCACAATCCACTTAAGTTGTAAGCCTTCGCCAAGAGGTTTTCCTTCTGATAGAAGATTTCCATACCATAGTAATAGGTGAACTCTCTATAGCATGCCAGGTGGTGCGTCAGTGCGCGTAATTGCTCTGCCAGTTCCTGGTATTTCTGGATATCGTGAAAATAGCAGTATTTGATGTTGTTATCCCAGATATTCTGAAGTTTAGACACGATTTCCGCCTCCTTCTTCGTAAGCTTGATACGGCCCTTAATCTCAGCAGGAGAGCAGGCTAACCCAAGTACCACCTCAATCACATCTGGAGGATACGAGCTCACTTTTGCGCTGCTTTTGCTGAGCCAATATCTGACGTCCTTATTACCCGACCTCACCTTCAGGCCCTTGTTCTTGAATGAATAGATGGCATCATTTATCATCTGCGCCACCTGACTCACCAGCCCTTGCTTTGTAGCAATAAGCATCTCACATTCTTTACCCTTCTCGATGATCATGTCGAGACAACTCTGAAATAATTCCTGTTTATAAGTTCCTATCATAACTCTGAGAAATTTTTAAATAAATAATTAAATATGTTTATAATCTCTTTTTATCAGTGGTCAAGGTGTTTATTGAGACCCGTTCCTGACTGATTTTGATGCAAAGTTATGAAGTTATTATATACCTTCCACAATTATTTTTCAATATAAACGAGCCCACCCGACTCACCCGAAAAAAATGCAGGATTCCGCCCGACTCACCCGACCGAGAGACATAAAAAAAGCACCAAACCTATTAAGTTTGATGCTTATTTTCCAATGAAAGATAGATTATTACAAGTCATCACAGGCCTTCAAACCTGAATAGATCGTTTTGACCAATCCTTGTATCCTTTTCCTTCTATCATTATCAACTTGATACTTAAATTCATTTGAAAGCCATAATTCATGGGGAGGCAGACACGCATCGCAAATAAACCACTTCTTGGTTTCTGTTGCCAGCGATTCGGTATACCGCTTATATCTCTTGTCACCAGTCTCATTCTCAATCACATTGGGAAGGGATTCAGGGAGCAACTCTTCAATATCTGTAAATAGAGATGTGTATTTCTTGATATTTACCAGCTTTTCAATATAATATAAGTACGCGATATAAATGGCGATGCAGTCCATTCCTGATTCCATGTTCATCTTCTTCATCGCATCCTGAAGGATATGCCTAAGATAATTTTGCCGCTCGGAGGTATTAAAGGTATCCGGATCGAAAAACTCCAGATTCACGAAATCATATTCCTCTTGCTTCAAGTTTCTTTGGCCTTCCATTCTGATATTCACGGTCTGATTATCGTGAATGTTGAACATATCACCCTTTATAGTTATATCGCCAGTAAAAGTCATATTTGGCAACTCATTCTTATTCTTTTCCATTATAACCCTTTACTGATATTAACTTCTTGATTCCCTTTAACCTCATAAAGCGAGCCGAACTGTGGGTTGTTTAGAATAATCTGAGGATTCTCTTCTTTAAAATAACCTGCACTTTTCATCTCTTTGTATGCGTTTTCCCATGCGCTATTTCCACGAAACATCAATTGCATCATCTGTTTGGCATAAATCCTCTCATGCAATGTATCGAATATGTTAAAGGCCTTGATGATTTCATCCTTCGTGATATGCGATCTCCTTAATTCGGCTATCATTTTGTCTTTTTCTGCCAACTCTTCCTGATAAGATACAAGTTCGTACCATCCTTTCATTCCGTTGACGTGATGGAATAGCTCGGGAGTTGTTTGGAGTTGTCGCCGGAGTGTAGCTTGGATGTTACTACCACGCTTATACTTAATAAATGGTATTACACGAGGATATATATCCTTTAGCCTGGCTCTTCCGCCAAGTTCCTCAAGGGCTCTTTTTACAGCCTCTTTATGCGTCATTACTCCTTGCTTCATCATACGTGATTGCAAAGATACAAAAAAAGCCGATCTCAACAAGACCGGCCGATCGAAGAGGATCCACTTTTGATCTTCTTTAACTTTTGGGGATCATTTTAGCATGTCAAGTATGGTTTCCGGTGATGTTTGCATCTCAGTAACAGCACATAGACCAGCGCCCATATCCTTCAGACTGGCCCCCATGAAATACACCTTATCGTCGACGATGAGGAAACGGTCGTGATTCCTGTGCGGCAGCTGTACAAATTCGATAGCAGGATATTGCTCATTGTGTTTCTTCAAATCTGTCTGGAACTGCTCATAGTATCGACTATGTATAGTAGCCGTTACACCATCAGCCCGTTTGTCTAACATTGACAGGACGCGGTCATCCACGAAGTTGTCAATCAATACGATCCTCTGCTTTGCGCTTCTCACTAAATCCGACACGTACGTCCAAGCATCCCATACGCATCCCGTCTGGAAAATCTGCTCAGGTAAGATTTTAGGAGAGTTCTCTTCCATCTTGTCGAGAATGATGTCAATCTTTTCATCTGTCTCTATCTGATGGCGCTCAAGATGTGCAATACGCATCAAAATGCCTGCGTTCTGCACAATGAAACGACGCATGGCCACGAAAGCATTCATAATTACGATGCTCCTTTCTATCGCCTTCTGACTATGCACAACAGAAGACAATTGCCCTATTCCCTGCTCTGTGAAAGCAAAAGGGAATGATGGATAATATTTCAAAGAACGAAGGTGATCGCATTTTGCGACAACCTCATCACGTTCTTCTTTTGTTAGCTGGAATCGGAAAGACTCTGGGAATCGGGCGATGTTGCGTTTAGCTTGCTCATTCAGTCTACTAGTAGTCACACCATATAGCCTTGCAATATCTTGATCTATAAGCACTTGTTCACCCCTGACCGTAACAATTAGTTTTTCAATATCATGTTGACTAAAAGTTATCTCGCTTTTATTAGGGTTGTCGCAATTTGCGATAACCTCATCAGACTGGTCACATTTTGTGACCGGTTTGCTCTTCTTGCCTTTACTTGGACTTTTGTCCTTACTTGTTTTGTTCGCCATAGTTTCAAAATTTAAGATTTTATAATATTGATGGTGCAAAGATACGAATAAGTGAGCAAACAACCAAATTTTATTTGATTTTTTTACTCTTCAACTTCCTCAAACGCCTTGATAGCCTCTTCGTATTTCTTAATCCAATAGGCTCCGCGTTCTTCTTGTTGATTGAGCAACAGCGACTTGTTGAACACTTTACCCTTTATTTCATCCAGTGGCTTTTCCAAATGGATAAGCCAGTAGGTTCTATCACGTGTTGGCTTGTAGTCTGAAGTATGCGAAGCCATCTCCGTTACTTGCTCACGAGTCTTCACTTGTGGCTTTACTGAAGATATCCGGCATAGCTGTGCCCTTTTCGAGTCTTTTCCAAGAAATGCCAATACATACTCTGCACCAAGCAGCTTTGGCATAGACAGGATTTTGCTGATGGGCAACGTGTAGGTATGAGACTTTTCGAACCATTCCCACTGCTCTTCAGAACCAATTCTTCCCACAAGAACATGATATGGCTGCTCTGCTTGGATAGCACCATTGAAGTCCACTAACACCATCTCTTTGTAAGCCTGTCTAACCTCTTCGTTCTCCAATTCCTCTCTACGTTTAGAGGCAAGTTCAAGATACCCCAAATCCATATCTATACCCAGATACTTTCTTCCAAGCAGAGAGGCTGCAACACCAGTAGTGCCACTACCATTAAAAGGATCAAGCACCCAATCACCTTCCTTTGTAGAAGCCATAATAATGCGTGACAACAGGCTCAATGGTTTCTGCGTAGGATGCTTTCCACACGATTTTTCCCACTTTGCCACTGCCGGCATTCGCCAAACATCCGTCATCTGCTTGCCATCGTTCAGTTGGCGCATCAGTTCGTAGTTATAGCGATGCTGAGCCCGCTTCGATTTCTTGGCCCAGATAATATACTCTGCAGAGTGCTTGAACACACGATGAGATACATTATCTGGTGGATCTGTCTTATTCCAAGTTACCACATTCAGAATCTTGAATCCCAATACAGATAGCTGGTCTGCCACTGAAAAGATGTTGTGGTGGGTGCCACTTATCCATATGGTTCCATTATCTTTCAGTTTGTCCTTGCAAGCTGTGAGCCACCGGCGATTAAACTCATCTATGTATTCTACTGATGGAGCCTTATCCCATCCTCCTTTATCCACACAAACTACCTTGCCGCTGCTAACGCTGATGCCGCCATTACTCAAAAAGTATGGAGGGTCAGCAAATATCATGTCGAACTTGAAATCAAACGATTCAAGTACCGACACGCAATCACCATTTACGAGGGTGAAGTCTTTGTTGGGAGATTTATAATATGGCTCAATCTTTTTATTCATCGGAACATGTTAATCTTATTAATCTGATACTTAAATAATCTCTTTCACTTTTTATTCTTGTTTTTCCTTGAAAGTATACGAACTGGTCATCATATGAATCAACTTTTATATGTTGATACGAGGTAATTGATTCGTCAGAATAGATAATATCAATGTTGATATATACTTCTATAGAATATTCTGAGTGTATGAGATATGATAATTCCACTTCCTTAGAATAAGGCAAATAATGAATTTTTACGATATTAAACCTTAGGAAAGCATCTTTGTTACGCAATGCTGTTAGCTTATTCATCAAATAATCATTTTTTTCTTCTAAAGTGTAAGAGTCCCATAGATATTCGTCTATGGTCTTATTTGACATTTCAGCTTGCAATTCTATTAGAACATCATCTTTATCATACAAATCCGTATCAAGGTCCAAGAAGTCATACAACTCATATAAATCATAATAGTCAAATAAACAATACAATTTATCTGTTATTTCCAGAAGTTTAAAATCTCTCAATGAAATATCTTCTTTCTCCAGGAAATCTATTAAATCCCTTCTTTTTGTAAGAGTTGAGTTGATTATATCATCAGAGGTCTTAACTAGCGCATAGTAGATTTCGTTAGATTCCTCTAATTCAACTGGAACATAACAAACATATTCTCCAAAAAAGAGATCTATACATTTTGCAATAATGCCATATTTCTTAAACGAAAGAATATAATCCATCCCATTAACACCGAACCATTTATACCGATGTGCAGATCTTGTAATTCTATCAGAGACAATAGGCTTACTATATTTTTCATTTGGATCGTATTTTACATGGTCTCTTTCAAAATTATAAAGAAAAGAAAATGATGGCGCGACATAACTAGAAGACAGGCCCAAGGAGATTCTACCATTACACCCGTAATTAATTGTAGCGGTCATTGTTAATTCATCGAGACAAAAAACGGGAGTGTCATAGAATCCGGGACTAAGAGAATCTTTGAAAGATTGATTCAGCTCAGATACGATTACTTTATTTTTTGAGTTGTTCCTATTCTTATTATCTTTCACATTATGCTTTGACTGATTTCCATTTTGCCATTGATATTTAATGTCATAGTTAACCAAATATACCTTTGATTTTTAAATAGCTTATTATTTCTTCACACCACCCAAGAAGAGATTCACTTCTTCTATTTAGTACAGACAGTGAATAATTTGGATACTCATGGTATGCTAGTTCATGAGCGAAGTCTCTCGCATCTTCATGATTAGCGAATAGCCTGAATGCAAAGATTTTTCCTATAAAGGGGTCTGTTATGACTTGTCTATATACTTTCTCTTTAATGCATTTTCGAGATTTAAAGATTTCATAACCAATGTCCGTTGCACACATTTTGTTATCTAGAAGATTCAAATAGTGGCATGCTCCTAAGTAATAATCAGCCTGTCTTAGTTCAAATTGACAAAACTCAGATATATCTTGTTTCGTACAATTTGTTTTTGATAAGGTATAGACGAACACGCTGATTACCTTCTCTAAATCGTTGGCTTGTGGCAATAGTTTTTTCATCTTCGTCCTCTTTTATAAATAAACACCTCAGAATAAATATGTCTAGATTCTTGGGTCCCTCCTATGGTTCGGTTGACATCTATACCAACAATCTTATACCCTTTATATAAATCCTTGATAAACGAGGTCCCGGAATTGCTAATCCCGACAGTCACTCCCCTTTCAACAAGGTGGTCACATAGCGTTTTTAGCACAATCTGATCTTCTCTGCCAAAAATGGTTTGATCATATTCAACAAATGAACTTTGTCCTTCATCTTTATCATAAGGAGGGTCAAAATAGGCAATATCTCCTTGAGTAGCACATTCTACAGAATCTTTGTAATCTGCAACTGAGAACTCCACTTCACTTCGAACAAAATAGTAATGTGCCGCCATTATTGCATCTATAGGGAGAATGGTGGGATGTTCATTTTTACCGTAAGGAACGTTGTTTTGACCTTGTTTATTTACCCTCCAAATACCGTTATAACATGTTTTATTAAGGTACAAAAATCTAGCTGCTCTTTGAATAAACGTATATCGCGTAGAATAGTCAATTTGTCGATCCCACCCACGTATTTCGTAAAAGAAGTTTTCATTATGGTTAGGAATGAAGTTGTTTTTTATTTCATCAATCAATTCTTTGGGATGCTCTTTCACGACCTGATATAAATTTATTAATTCTGCATTCACATCAGAGCAAAAAGCCTTTTGGGGCTGCATTTGTAATAAAATTGCTCCACTACCAACAAAGGGTTCGAAATAATTGTTACATTTTCGACCCAAAATATCTACAATCTTGCTGGCAAACTTTTGTTTTCCGCCAGCCCATTTAATAAATGGCTTCATTTTAGAAAACCTCCAGAAAGCAAAAGTGAATAATACCGTTTTAAGATGGCCAGCCTGTCATTTTTCTCTGGCTGTTCCAAATTGATCTCCAAACATTTAACAAAAATCGGGAACCCGCCATTTGCATAGGATTCAAAGATCTTATACTTTTCATTATCCTTTAATACACTTTGCGACTTTTTGTGTGCATAAGCAATCAGGTCCATCAGATCATAATGTCTTTGTGTAAAAAACTGCATGAGCACACCGTCTTGTGTATTCTTGTCGAATTCGACGTAAGCAGTATTATTGAACCCTATTAATGCACAAGCAACAAGTAATTCGCTCATTGATTGCACAATTTTTAGGTCTTGCACTATATATCGCATGTTGTCATCGTATTCCTCGTTACGTTTAATACGATATTTTGTATCTACATATACAGACATATTTCAAAGTGTTTTAATCGTTGAATAACCTTCATTTTCATTCTTTTCAAAAAGCGCCCTAGATCCAACATACGGATCGATAAACTCATTTACCCCTCTCAAACTTTCACTAGATATCATTAGTATGATTTGTTCAGAAAATTCATGAATATTCTGGGCTGGTTTTGTCAAGTTCTCATCCGATAATTCTGTAAATGGAGAATCTATGATGAAAGGATAATTCTTGGTTCTGGAAATACTTTCATCAACTCTTTCTTTACTGGAAAAATCGAGAATTGATTTGGCAAATGCGAGAGAATTAACCTTGCTCTGTCCTGTAGAATTTGGTTCTGCGACTTTAATTTTGATTTCCTCGTCTATTTGCGCATCACTTTCCCCTGTTGCAGATCTCGCTACATATTCTCCCTTGTTTAACCATTCTGTCTTTATGCGCTTGAAATTATTCTCGTAGTATGAAATAAGCATATACTTACGTTTCTTGTCAAACTGAACAACATATAGTTTTCTTTCTCTTACCGCGTCTTCACTTAAAGCAGAATATGCATCATTTATGTTTGCATTGATTTCCAACAGGGATTGCTGCTTGTTATACTCATCAATTGCCTTTATAAGCTTTATACATTTATCGACAAAAGCATCCTTCTCATTTAAACGCAAGATGGCCTCACTGGCTTGAGAGACTTGGTTGCGTTGTCTCTTATATGTTTCTAGTTTCTTAGAATGACTAGAGATTTCTTCCTCCAGTTGTCTTTTTCTTACACTAGCTTCAGCAATAAGATCCTTGAGCTCATTATTCCTGGTTTCCAACCCAGTAGCTGATTCTGAACTGCTAGAAGTAATTTGAGAGGATATTTGGGCTATGCTTTCTTTTGTCTCTTTAATGTTAGCTTCAATAGTTCTTATATCTTCGTAACTTCGGCTTATCTTATCGTTTGCTCCAGAAATAGCCAAATCCATTTGTCTGGCCATCTCACTAATAGTACTATTAATATTGTCTGGTGGCAATGTGTGAAGCAACTCTTTAAGAGTATCCTTTATTTCTTGTGTCAATTCAGTCCCGCAAATACAATGGCTACGTTTCATGATACTCTGCACGGCTTCTACAGTCAATCCTGCCGGAATATCAACTTCACTTAGATTGTTTTGTACTGTTGACACAAGATTACTAACATCTAACAAGTATCCTTCTGAAAGATCTTTGTAAAAAGTATCTACAGCAGTCTTTAATTCCTGTTCCTTTTTGGCCAATTCCTTTGTTAACCTAGCTCTTTCCTGTTCATATTGTCTTACCTCTTTTAGTTCTTCAAGTTTACGATGTATTTCTCCCTGTTCTTTCGAATTCTCTTCTATACTTTTGTTAATGGCTTCCAGTTCTATATTATCAGTTTTTATCTCGTCTTCGAAAGTCTGAATCGTACTCTGGATCTGTTCAAATCTAGCATTATTCTGTTTCTTTCCTAATTTTGAGAACTCGGTTCTAAAGTCGCTTTTAATTGAATCCAAATCACCTTTTATTAAGGTAAATAGTTCTTCATTTGTGATTTCCTTTATGACTGCTTCAACCGCTATTTGAGCATCAGTAGTAATCGAGCTCAGCTGCTTCATTCGCTCGCCATCGAATATTATTCCATGAAGGACATTTTGCGGAATAACCCGAAGTAAGATTTTTTCAACTTTTTTAGGATCTGTGATAGGGAGAACTTTTACGTTATTCTCCTTGTATGAAAGCTCAACATTTTGCTCTGTAGTGATTTTCCCTCCTTTTTGGAAGAAGGTCTCACTTCTCTTCATTTTGTATAATATGCCATTTTCTTCAAAATCAAGCTCAACTTGGCATGTTTCAGACATGTTGCTTTTTGAATTTGCAAGAGTCTGATGCAATGCGCTATTTAATGAATATGGTGTTTGAGTCTTACCACTGAGTTTGCTAAAATCAAAATCATATAGTACCCACCAAAAAGAAAATAACATTTCTGTCTTACCTGAGCCGTTAGGCCCTACAAGAAGAGCAATATTCCTAGATGTAGTCGTTTCAAAAACCACCTCGGCATCTAAGAAGCAACGATAATTCCTATATTTAATTCGATTAATCTTCATTTCCTACAAGTGTATCTATTTGGTTCTTTATATAATTCTTTAAACTATCCTTAGCTGTGGTAGTTTGTGAAGCTCTTGCGTATTTAAGGATATCCCAAAACGTCTTTGCTTCCTCATCGTTAAAGCCTTGCTCTAACATGATGTCGTCAATCGGATTCTTCTTCATCATTATCAAAGTCCTCCTCTGTTATGTTATACTGTTCTAAAATTGTTTTAAAGTGATTGCTGTTATAGTCTTTATTATTTGCCAATCGATTATATTCTAAAACTCGCCGGAATTCATTCAAAACCAATGATTTTGCGCCCATTTCTGATGATGACACATAATCTGGAGGTATAGCGATCATATCATAAATGTAGGCTATTGTTTTGTTTGTCTCTGCACATTTCCTGAGAACTCTACCCCTTCTTTGCACAGTTTGCCTTAAAGAGGTGTCGCTGGCCATGATATATATCTTATCAAGTTTTGGGACATCAACACCCTCGTCAAAACAACGGATAGCCACCAGCGTATCATAATAGCCTGTTTCGAATGCATATAACACACCAGGCCTATTCTGTGTTTTACTAGTGAACGTTGAAATATCTAAGCCTGCATCATTTAAGATTTTTGTCACCTTGTCAATAATAGACTCTTCCTCAACCTTCCCCTGTCCACAATAAACTACTGAGTTTACAAAATCATAATCTTGCAATGTCATTTCCCGTAGCTTTTGTAACTTGTTATTTGCCTTTTTTACAATCAGGCTCCGTTCCCTACGTAATCTTTCTAGATTTTCCAAATCACGCTCTTTCTCTTTCTTCGCCATCTCAGATGCAATGGCCTTTGTTTTGGCTTTGTATGAATCAAATTCATCAAGAGTAAGATTTACGTAGATTGGATAATACTCATATTGTGATAAAAACTTATTCTCTATAGCATCCTCAATTCCATAATAAAAAGGTACTTCACCCTTCAAAAGGAAATAATCCAGTATCTGTTGCGTTTCTGATTTACTATGTCGTTGTATAGTGGCACTTAATCCAAGTTTGAATTTTGGATGGGGCATTCTATTAAGTTGTTGCGGATTAAGATTATGCGCTTCGTCTACAACAATGAACATGTTGTTAATCCGGCTACATCTTTTGTGGACTTTGTCAAAAAATGTATCATAGACAGAAATACACAAAACATTCTTTTCGCCATTATAATACTCAATGACAGAATCAGAAATAGCTGTGTCTGTATCATCAGAGATTCCTCCCATCAAATATACTTTGTCAAAACCTTCATTTTTGAGAGCATCTAACCATTGTTTCTGAAGATCTATCTGAGGGACCAATATCATTGTGTATATTTTATCATCCTCCTCGTTAAGCAACTTTTCAATCGTTTTTATTGAAGTAAAGGTTTTACCTGTCCCAGTTGCCATTTCATAGAAGGAGTGCCCTCCTCTTTCAAAGAATTGACTTATTGCCTGTTCTTGGAAATCATATAGCTTTTTCTTTGACTTTAGGTGAGAAGAAGAACGAATACATTTTTGGATGGCGCTTTCAAGGCTGTCACTTCTTTTGTAATTATCAAAAATCTTATTCTTAACGGCATCAGGGAAATCCATAACTTCCAATTGGGGGACTTCATTATTCCACAGCATCTCAAAATTAGTTTCTGCATCTTGAATTTCACCCATTTGGTCATACCAGGATAATGTCACATGAAAACTCTCATAATTATTGATATTTGCTTGAATAGTAGCATTGTTAGAGCCGCAGAAATAAACTTTATTGTTTTCGTTGTCTGTGAAAATACCTACTTTTTCATGGTATATGCCACTTGGCATATATGCTATCTTTATCGTTAACCTACCTAACGATATAAGATTGCAAATAACGTCAAGTTTATCAATTTGTTGTTCAGTAATGTCAATATCTTCTATCTCAATCTGTTTTATGAATTTACTGATAATCGTATCTTTCAAATTGATACTGGCATCAATTAAAGCGATATCTTCTACACTCAGTTCTGGATTACAAATCAGACGAATATGTCCTCCGTTTTTAACGAATTTAAGTAACCCGTCAAATGAAAGCAATAGCGATTTTAAAGAAAAATACCCGGATCCACGATCAAACTTAATACTCTCTTTGTAGCATGGGGATAGAAAATCATTATCAAAGTCATCAACAAAACTTCGATAGGTCGGTTTTAGATTCTCTATATTTTTCAGCATCAGTCCTTAGCATCTGCATTCTGACTGATACCCTTTGTCAGAGGTTTCCTTTCCGTTATTGGTGACAACATACAAAAAGCGGGGTATCCTCACCTGCCCGTCCCGCTATCTGAGGCCTTCCACAGCCCAACCAGTGAACGAACAGAGTCTGAATACCCACGCCGGTAAGTATATAATGCACCCCGAAAAGTGTGCGTGAGGGCATAGCCCGCCCTCTGCACACTCCGGGAGTATATACTACACCCGTAGCATTCATCTCCGCAGTTGCTCTTGACTGGTTTATCTGTATTGTGGAAGTTTCAGATAGCCAAAAACAAAGCATCAATGACGCTTTCCAATACGTCGCCGTCCCACCCATTCGCCCGAAGGCGTGGGTATGAACGATGCAAAGATACAAATTAAATATGATAATATATCAATTCCTCTCAGAAAAATACATATTTTAATCGAATAATTTACAGGATTGAATCAAAAAAGGGCTAAATCGACATGTAAGACACATTAATATTGTGTTTAAAGAAAGCGAATTGAAAAAGAAAGAAATGTGCATTTTAAACTAATTATTCATGCAAACCTTACAATCTTACAACCTTACAACCTTACACAGAGTAGGGAAAAATGTGAGATGAATATTTTAATGGTAATATATATTTTAATATATATTACCATTAACTTATCAAATGCAGAAATACAGTATGCCGTGTAAGACTGTAAGATTGTAAGATTGTAAGAAAAACGTGTCTTTTCCTGATTTTGGTTGTAGCAAAAATGTTTACATCTGAACAAACATGGATGATGCCCGAAAAATTCCCCTCTTGAAACGCGAACTTTCCCCACTTGAAAGTCGGAGTTTCAAGTAAGGAAAGTCGGAGTTTCCTTAGCACAAAGTCAAGATGCACCAAAAAGCACTGAAAGGGGGCGTTTAGGGCTGTCCGAGCGACTGGTAAATTTTATTGACTTCCGCTGGCAGGAAGGTGCGGCGGTGGAGGCGAGTGAGAGGCTCCAGATCCGGATCTTCAGTGAGCAGAGAACGGAGTTTCTGCCAGGCATTCTGAGGTTGAATGTGCGGGAAATAGCGGGTCGCGAGCTCGGTTCTTCCCATTGAACATTGAACATTGATCATTGAACATTATTTTTTTTGTTAAACAAGTTTGATGCTACAAAGATACAAAAAATTACTGAGATATGCAAGAAAATGCGCAAATATTTTGGTATAATATTGAATAACGTTGTATAACGTTGAACAAAGTGTTTCAGACATGCAAAATGCTTGCATAGTTAAAATAAAATGATTAATTTTGTACTCGCAATCAAGAAGATGCGGGTACGAGTGAAGGCTGCGGCTCAGCATTGGCCAAGCGAGCTTGCCACACTGCATTAACTCTGTTGACTTTTGTCACGACTCTGCCAATCAAGTGCACTTGTTGGCTCTCGCCGCTCCAAAAGTTCACCTTGCACTTCCCTTGCAATGAGAATTGAAAAAAAGCTTATGTTTAACTAATTAAAAAAAGAAAGGAACAAAAAAATGGCAAGAAGTGAAATTCCCATGGTGATCAATCTGCGTCAGAACACGAATGACGACAGTACGGCCTTCGGCAAATGGTTCGCCGAGGTAGACAGTAAGGAACCGCTGAACCTGAAGGGTCTGGCAAAGCACATGACGGAGCACGGCAAGATCTCCTCGCTGGAGATGTGTCAGCTGGTGCTGGGCGAG
>Ga0265298_10004628_pt1 | contig 17514 bp, 14 predicted proteins | sample AusTroGonzalo_MG_3_FD_193486 | JGI IMG/M metagenome (GOLD analysis project Ga0265298, IMG submission 193486) | Bovine rumen microbial communities from tropical cattle in Woodstock, Queensland, Australia - Gonzalo_01 | ecosystem: Host-associated > Mammals > Digestive system > Stomach > Rumen ... | reverse complement strand
TAGCCAGGATTGCCTAGGATTTCTAGGATTGCCTAGGAAAACCTAGGACTCTTCCTAGATATTATCAATCACCTTGCAGATGTCAGCAAAGATACGGTCCAACTCGCCCAGACCGTTGATGTGGTGATGCAAGCCTTCTTTCTTATACCACTCAATGAGCGGCTGCGTCTGTGAGTGATATACCACGAGACGTTTCTTGATGGTCTCCTCGTTGTCATCGGCACGACCGCTCTGTTGACCACGCAACACGAGGCGCTTCATCAGCTCGTCCTCAGGAACGTCCAGTTCAATCATCGCAGCTACCTTGTCACCACGCTCGTTAAGCATCTGCTTCAGGGCCTCAGCCTGCGGAATGGTACGGGGAAAACCATCGAAGATAACGCCCTTGTGACCACGGCCGAAACCGTCATACACCTTGGCCAGGATAGAAACCATCAGGTCATCAGGAATCAGTTGTCCATTGTCAATGAATCCCTGAGCCGTCTTACCCAGTTCTGTACCTTTTTTGATTTCCTCGCGGAGCACGTCACCCGTTGAGATATGTTCCAGCCCATAATTCTTTATGAGCAAATCGCTCTGTGTTCCTTTACCGGAACCTGGAGCACCGAAAATTACAATGTTCTTCATTACCAGTCTTTGTTCTTGTTGGTTATACTTTTTTTGTTGTTCTTTTTTATCCATTTTATACCATAAATCTGTCATCAGGTCTTTCTGACCTTTCTCAGACTCAACGTCACTGGGCAGATGCGGCAGTTTTACTTCTCTCATACTTTTCCTCCCTTTCTTTATTCTTCTACCAAGGTATAGATCTCTTTCAGGTTACGTCCCTGCTGGTCGTAATCCAGTCCATATCCCACGATGAAGTCGTTAGGGATGGAGAAGGCTGCATACTTGATATCAAGGTTCTCCTGCAGCTTATCAGGCTTGACAAACAGTGTGCAGATATCCACCGAAGTCGGATTACGGGTTCCCAATGACTCAATCATCTGCTTCATGGTACGTCCCGTATCGACGATGTCCTCCACAATGATGACATGACGGTTGGTCAGGTCTTCATTAATGCCCAGCACTTCATGAACCTTTCCTGTCGAGGTGATACCCTGATAGGATGCCAGTTTCACAAACGAGATTTCACATGGAATGGTGATTTCACGCATCAAGTCTGCCGCAAAGATGAACGAGCCATTCAGCACGCCTAACAGCAACGGATTCTTGCCTTCCATATCCTGACTGATACGTGCGGCTACCGCCTTCACACGCTCCTTGATTTCACTCTCACTAATCGATGTTTTGAACGTTTTGTCGATAATTTTTACGGTACTCATAGCCTGTATTTTATTAATTTGGCACAAAATTACAAAATAATTACGCATTATGCATTAAGAATTAAGCATTTTTTCGTATTTTTGTCGGCGTATGAAGATTTTTACCGGTGCTCAGATACATGAGCTGGACCAATACACTATAGAACACGAGCCCATCGAGTCAATAGATTTGATGGAGCGCGCAGCTAAGGCAATCGTACGAGCCGTCTGCGAACAATGGGCCACAACCACCCCCGTTGTGGTATTTGCCGGTCCGGGAAACAATGGCGGTGACGCACTGGCCGTAGCCCGTATGATGGCAGAAGCCGGATATACAGTATCCACTTTTCTCTTCAACATTTCCGGGCACTTATCGACCGACTGTGCTGTTAACCGTCAGCGACTCCACGACTGTAAGCGTGTCAAGAATTTCGTTGAGGTGACCCAGGAGTTTGAGCCGCCACAGTTAGAACCAGAGACACTGGTCATTGACGGTTTGTTTGGGTCTGGCTTGAACAAGCCTTTGGCTGGTGGTTTTGCTTCACTCGTAAAGTACATCAACGCCTCACCGTCAAAAGTCGTCAGCATTGACCTGCCCTCGGGTTTGATGAGTGAAGACAACACCTACAATATTCGCTCTAACATCATCCGTGCAGACCTGACGCTGACACTGCAACAACCCAAGCTGTCGTTTTTCTTTCCCGAGAACCAGCCGTTCATTGGTCATTTGCGTGTGCTCAACATCCGTCTGAGCGAAGAAGGAATCCAGAAAATCGACGCTCAATATACGGTCATTGAGGAATCAGAAGTACGCCCGTTGCTACTCGGCCGTGACAGCTATGCCCATAAAGGCAACATGGGCAATGCCCTGCTTATTGCCGGCAGTTACGGTATGGCAGGTGCTGCTGTACTGGCTGCCAAAGCCTGCCTACGATCTGGAGCCGGGAAAGTTACCATACACTCCCCGAAACGTAACAATGTCATTCTGCAGATATCAGTTCCAGAAGCTATCGTACAGCTCGACTCCGAGGAGACCATCTTCTCTGAAGCCGTCGATACGGAAGACTATAACGCAGTGGGCATCGGTCCAGGCCTTGGGCAAAGCGAGACAACGGCCGTTGCCCTCATCGCCCAATTGCGACGGACACAGTGTCCCATTATTGCCGATGCTGACGCCCTCAACATCCTGTCCAACCATCGGGCATGGATGATGCAACTGCCGCAAGGAATCATTCTTACCCCCCACCCCAAGGAATTCGACCGCTTAGAAGGACACTGTACCGACAGTTATGAGCGACTGACCAAAGCCCGAGAACTGGCAGAGCGCCTACAAGGCTACGTCATCCTGAAAGGCCACCACTCTGCACTCTGCTGTCCTGACGGCCATGTCACGTTCAACAACACTGGTAATGCCGGCATGGCTACCGCTGGCAGCGGCGACGTGTTAACAGGTATCATCACAGCCTTACTGGCACGTGGATACAAACAGAAAGAAGCCTGTATGGTAGGCATGTACCTGCATGGAATGGCTGGTGACATTGCAGCCAAGCATCTGGGCATGGAGAGCCTTATGGCCAGCGACCTCATTCAATATCTTCCCGAAGCCTTCAAACGACTCAACGACTGAAGAAAGAAGAAAAAGCAGAAAAGCTAAAAATAAAACGATTAAGAATATGAAGCAACAAAGTATGATAAACAAGGCAAAAGGTGCAGTAAAATGGTTCTTACCTTTATACCTTTTCACCCTTTTACCTTTAACATCTGTAGCACAAACCACACCCTATCAACCAGGTCTTACCACTGAAGGAGCTATCTATTATCTCCCTAAGACAGCGTTCCGATTCGTGATACAGACTGAGCAAACCCGTTACATCCCTGGAGAGTATGCAGCCTATGCCGAACGCTATCTGGCCCTGCACGATGTAAAAACCGAACCGGAGACAACCTATCGGCTGACCCATATTGACATGGTTCCTATTGGTGTGGCAGACACCGCGAAATGCTTTGTGGTGAAAGTGAACCCCAAAACGACTGCAGCCAACATCGAACTGGCCAAAGACGGCGTATTGCTGGCTGTTAACAGTACTGTCAAGGAGAATGAGTTGCCACCAGCTTTCAAACCTGCCCGCAAGCCTGCCGAGGTAAATCCCCGCCAATTCCTGAACGAGGAGATCCTGTCTGCAGGCAGCACAGCCAAACGCGCTGAACTCATCGCACAAGAAATATTCAACACCCGTGAAAGCAAGAACCAACTGATACGCGGCGAGGCTGACTATATGCCGAAGGACGGTGAACAGCTACGTATCATGCTAGCCCAACTCGACAAGCAAAACGAAGCACTCAGTCAGTTGTTTGTCGGAACGACTGTCTGCGACACCACAGAGTATGTGCTGACAGTCTGTCCCATGGAGGAAATAAAGTCAGAAGTTCTCTTCCGTCTTTCCCGGAAATTAGGATTAGTAGATGTTGACGACCTCTCTGGAGAACCTTTCTACCTGACTGTAGAAGACCTTAAGACCGTCCCCGCACCCGTGGAGGACGTCAAGAAAAAGAAGAAGGTTTCCGAGGAAGGTATCTACGTCAACGTCCCTGGGCGTATTAAGGTTAGCGTTCATCATGGCAACGAGACACTCTACACCCAGGAGTTACCCGCTGGACAGTTTGGTAATGTGGAATTGCTGGGAGAAGATTTGTTCAACAAGCGTTACATCACCCACATTGGCCTGAATCCTGTCAACGGCGGCATTGATAAACTGGAGTCGGAACAGGTGAAATAATCTCCGAACCAGTGATCCAAGAAACTTAGACATATATCCTTGATAAGGAATGAGCTACTCCTTGTCTAGGAAAGAGATACTCCTTGCTGAGCAATGACTATGTTATTCCAGCACAAGGAGTACCTCTTCACTCAGTAAAGGCATATGTCTTTACTTAACGGGGATATATGTCTTTGTTCAATAAGGATATATATCTTTACTCAACAAGGACATATATCTTTACTCCACGAGGATATATGCCTTTACTCAGCAAGGATAATTGAACAAAAAAGCGGCAGGAATCCCTGCCGCTTTTATAATATTTTACTTAGCTCTTTTTCACTTACTTAATCGCCAACTTTCCGTCAGAACCGAGTACGTTCACAATCTTGTGGATGTACATCTTCTTCATGTTCTCACGAGCGGGCTTCAGATACTGACGAGGATCGAAGTCTCCAGGATGCTCAGCCAGGTGCTTGCGGATGGCAGCGGTCATGGCGAGACGAGAGTCAGAGTCGATGTTGATCTTGCAGACAGCGCTCTTAGAAGCCTGACGCAGCTGATCCTCGGGGATACCGATGGCAGCGTCGAGCTTGCCGCCGAACTGGTTGATGGTGTTCACCTCGTCCATGGGCACTGAAGAAGAGCCGTGGAGCACGATGGGGAATCCGGGGAGTTTCTTCTCAATCTCAGCGAGGATGTCGAATGCCAAGGGGGGCGGAACGAGTACGCCGTTCACGAGTGTGCACTGCTCGGGAGTGAACTTGTGAGCACCGTGAGAAGTACCGATAGAGATAGCCAGCGAGTCGCAACCTGTGCGGGTAGCGAAGTCGATAACCTCCTCGGGCTTGGTGTAGTGAGACTCAGCAGCGCTAACCTCATCCTCAACACCAGCGAGTACGCCGAGCTCAGCCTCAACGGTTACGTCGAACTGGTGAGCGTAGTCAACAACCTTCTTTGCGAGAGCAACATTCTCCTCATAGGGGAGGTGTGAGCCGTCGATCATGACTGAAGAGAAGCCCATGTCAATGCAGTCCTTGCAGAGCTCGAAGGTATCACCGTGGTCGAGGTGCAGCACGATTTCGGGATGCTCACATCCCAGTTCCTTGGCATAAGCCACAGCACCCTCTGCCATGTAGCGCAGGATGGTAGCGTTAGCATAGTTACGGGCACCCTTAGAAACCTGCATGATAACGGGTGACTTGGTCTCAACGGCAGCCTGCACGATAGCCTGCATCTGCTCCATGGTGTTGAAGTTGAAAGCGGGGATAGCGTAACCACCGGCAACTGCTCTCTTGAACATGTCGCGGGTATTTACGAGTCCTAAATCCTTGTAGTTTACCATAATTGTTGTATATTAAAATGTTAGTTAAAATTTTCCGGATGCAAAGGTACGAAAAAAAGAGGAGAGAGGAAAGAGGAATGTTGAGAAATTGCTACCACCATGGATTGTTTTAAAGAAATTTTACATGCAAAACGCACAAACTCATAGTGTTTGCAAAACGCAGTTTGCAATTCCAACGTTCAAATCTCGGTCTCAGTACTTTTTATCTGCTATTTTACCGTTAACGTTACACTCTGCACATCACGGCTGTTCGGACCTGTCATCAGGACGAACTCACCAGGTTCCAGCACCTTATTACCGTCGAAGTCATAGAACGACAGCTGTTCTGGCGTTATATTGAAGTTCACAGTCTTGCTCTCACCTGCTTTCAGGTGGATACGCTGAAAGCCCTTGAGCTCCTTGACAGGACGACTCACCGAGGCAAAAACATCACGGATATAAAGCTGAACAATCTCGTCGGCATCGCGTGTTCCGCTATTCTTTACGTCAACGCTTACCGTAACAGGCTTTGTTTCCAGTTCCTTCAGGTCAACACTCCCGTTGCCGCCTAGGACTGGTGCGCCATATTCGAAGGTGGTATAGGTGAGTCCGTAGCCGAAGGGATAAAGCGGATCATTGCGTACATCGAGGTAGTTGCTAGCATACTTATGGTAGTGGTCAGTACCTTCGGGCACCGGACGTCCTGTATTCAGATGATTGTAATATATAGGAACCTGTCCAAGGGCTTGTGGCATGGTAACAGTGAGTTTTCCACTGGGTGCAGCATCACCGAAGAGTACATCACAGATGGCGTCTCCGGCTTCAGAACCCGCAAACCACACATTCATAATGGCATCCATATGTTCCTGTTCCCATGTCAGTACCGTAGCACGACCAGAGAAGTTGAGCAATACGACAGGTTTATCCAGCTTCACCAGTTCTTCCAGTAGTTCACGCTGCACGTCAGGCAGTTCCAACATGGCACGGCTAGAACTCTCGCCCGAGAAGTCAGCACACTCACCCATGGCACATACGATGACGTCGGCTTGACGGGCTATGTCCAGTGCTTCTGCCTTCAGCTGTGCCTCGTCACCGCGTGGCATAGTCTTGCCAAACTCGGCAGCACGCTGCAGGGCTTCATCTCGAGTAAGATTAGAACCTTGAGCATAGAGAAGCTGTGAATGCAGGCGTTTTTCCATGGTTTCCTTGATGGTAGCATATCGTTCTGGGGTATAAGCCACGCACCACGTTCCTGCAATGTTGGCACGGTCATCAGCCAATGGACCTATAAGAGCGACCTTCTGATTTTCTTTCAGCGGCAGCACATGGTTGTCGTTCTTCAACAACACGAAGGTCTCGGCAGCCATTTGTCGGCTAGCCTGGCGGTTGGCATCGGTATAAATGTCACGAGCACGACGTTTGGGATCAAGATACTTATAGGGGTCGGCAAAGAGTCCGAGCTTGTACTTGGCTTCCAGCACCCGACGGCACGCCGTATTGACGTCTTCCTCGCTTACCGTGCCATTCTTCACCTGTTGTTCCAGCGTAGTCAAGAAGCCCTGGGTACACATATCCATATCCGTTCCAGCATGCAGGGCCAAAGCCGAGTTATGGGCAATATCGCCAAAACCATGATTGACCATCTCACCTATGGAACCATAGTCTGTCACCACGAATCCATCCCATTGCCATTGCTTGCGCAACACATCCGTCAGGAGCCAGCGGTTAGCTGTGGCATGCTGACCGTCAACCAAGTTAAAGGAAGACATGAATGAGCCCGCACCGGCTTCTGCCGCAGCCCTGTAGGGCGGGAAATACTGGTTGTACATACGCAGATGACTCATGTCCACGGTGTTATAGTCTCGTCCTGCCTCCACTGCACCATACAGCGCAAAATGCTTGACACAGGCCATGACCTCTGTATTAGAGGAGAGGGACCCCTGATAGCCACGTACATAGGCAGCAGCGACAGCACTACCAAGGAAGGGGTCTTCACCGGCCGACTCTGCCGTACGTCCCCAACGGGCATCCACACAGATATCAACCATTGGACTATAGAACCAGTCTATACCGTCGGCCGAAGCCTCAACGGCAGCAATACGGGCAGCTCGCTCAATAGCTGCCAGGTCCCATGAACAGGCCATAGCCAAGGGGATTGGGAAAATGGTCTCGTAGCCATGAATGACATCCATGCCGACAATAAGCGGAATACCCAGACGTGATTTCTTGACGGCGATGTCCTGTAGGGCACGGATCCTATCAACTCCTTTCAGGTTAAACACACCACCCAGTTTTCCTTCGGTAATCAGTCCGACAACCTCCGTGTCCTGTGCCTGACCGGTGGTAATGTCACCAGCCACCTGCAAGTTCAGCTGACCGATTTTCTCCTGTAAGGTCATACGTCCCATCAGGTTATCCACAAAGGTGCGCATATCTTGCTGCTGTGCAAAGGCAGAGAACGCGCCAAACGTCATCGCTACTACAAAGAAGATTGTTCTTTTCATATAGTTCTTAGTTTTCATATTGTTTTTTTAGGTTCTAAATCCATTTCTGCTGCAAAGGTACAAATAATTTTTGAAACCATACAGGAATCCATAAAAACAATTATCCCGATAAGCGAACTTATCGGGATAAAAAAGTTATTTCCTTTTCGTACGGTTTACTCGTCAATAACCTTCCAGATGCCGGCAGCAAGTGCACCGCCAATCAGCGGACCAACGATGAAGATCCAAAGGTCGGCCAGAGCCTGTCCCTGTGCAAACAGGGCGGGGCCTATGGAACGTGCAGGATTCACTGACGTACCCGTAAAGTGGATGCCGACCAGATGAATCAAGATGAGTGACAAACCGATGGCCAGACCAGCGAAGTTGTTGGTGGCACCATTGGTCTTGGCTGTTGCGCCCAGTACTACGAGAACAAACAATGTGGTAAGCACGACCTCAACCAACAAGGCATTGGTCACACCATAAGTAGCGCCATTAGCTCCTGTATTGGTAGTTACATCCAAACCTGCGGTAGAAACGATACCAGCCAGAACGGCAGCTGCCAGGACGGCACCGATAATCTGGAACAAGATATACATGCCACAGTCCTTGGCATTCATACGGCCACTGAGGAACACGCCAAGCGTGATGGCGGGGTTGATGTGGCAACCGGAGATACCGCCGATGGTATAAGCCATTGCTACTACAGCCAAACCGAAGGCAAAAGCTGTTCCCACTACTGCTGCGGTATTATCGTCGCTACATCCCAGTGCAACGGCAGCGCCGCATCCCAACAAGGTAAGTACGAAAGTACCTACGAGTTCTGCTAAATACTTTTTCATAATACTGTTAATTTAATAGTTTAAGTTTGTAATTCTGATTCTCCTGATATTCAAAATAGTCGAAGGTCACGGCGCCCGTCTCGGCAAACATACCGAGCACAACACCGGTGAAGCCGCCCACCGCCTCGGTACTAAGCAGCGTACACTCGATAGCACCGGCCGAGTGCGCACGGTTATCGTTGGCATAACGATAGCTGAAGAAATATTTCTCGCCGTCGCTCTCCACGCGTAGCACCACCCTCTTGCCGCCGCTCAGATTGAAAGGCATACGGTAAATATCAGCCTGTACGGACTTCATGTGCAACGTGACAGCAATCTCGCCGTCGCCAGTCACGTAGAAGTCGGCATGTCCGTCATTGATCTGATAGACGGTCAGTCCTCCTGTACCAGTTGCAGCAGAGATTTCGGTTTCCATAACGATCTTATCACTCTCCTGGCGACGTCCCACAAAGGTAGGCTGTTCGTTATCGGTCAGCGAGCCGTCGTTACCTGTCAGCGTCAGCTTGCCATTAGCAATCTTGTAGTTGGCAGTAACGGGATTCTGTATATACACCCACTCAGGACCGAGCTTTCCATCAAACGAGGTACGCTCTTCCATGGGCTTCACAGTAACGGTAGGCAGCAACTGTACCTGCATCTCTGTATCAATGGGCTTTCCACCGTTAATCACAGGCCACTCGCCTTCCTTCCACTCCACCGGAGCCAGACAGGTCTCACGACCTATATGGTGATAGGAGCCGCCGAAGTTACGGTAGGCCAAGAAGACAATCCACCAGCTTCCGTCCTTAGCCTGTACGAAGTCGCCATGTCCGGTTCCCTGTATCTGCATACCCTGACCAGCCAATGAGCAGTTCGTCAGAATGGGGTTGGCAGGGTTGGCCTCATAGGGACCATAGATGTCACGGCTACGGGCAATGGTCAGCCGATGAGCCAGCTCGGTACCTCCCTCCGAGATAAGCAGGTAGTACCAGCCATCTTTCTTGTAGATATGCGGTCCCTCAGGATAGCGTCCACCCGTTCCACGCCACAGCGGTTTGCTCTCGGTGAGCTGCTTACCTGTCGCAGGGTCTATCTCGCAGAGCATGATGGTATTGTCGGGGTTCGACATCATGTACGTCTTGCCGTCCTCAAACCACAGCGAGGGATCGATTCCATCCTGTTTGAGCCAGATGGGGTCGCTCCACGGTCCGCGTGGGTCAGTAGCCGTAACCATGAAATTACCACCGTTACCCACGTTAGTCGTAATCATATAATAAGTACCCTCATGGTAGCGGATGGTCGGTGCATAGATGCCCAGCCACGACGTGGCACCATTCAAGGGCAACTGTTTCTCACGGTCGAGCACGTTGCCGATAAGTTCCCAGTTGACCAAGTCCTTGGAATGGTAGATGGGTACGCCGGGGAAATACTGGAACGAGGAGTTCACAAGATAGAAGTCATCGCCCACACGACATACCGAAGGATCAGGATGATAGCCAGGAATAACAGGGTTACGCAACGTCTGTGCCTGCATGACAAGGACAAGCAACAGAAGAGTAGATAAGGTAAACAGTCGCTTCATATACGTCAGTTTATTAAAAACGCCACAAATATAATAATTATTTCTGACATGACAATAAAAAAGGAGTGATTATTTCACTCCTTCTATCATATATCCTGCATTCTTCAGTAATTGCAGCACACCCTTCTCACCTGGCAGATGTCCTGCCCCGACGGCAAAGAAGGTCGCCTTGTCCGCCATGATCTGAGGCATCAGCTTAGCCCAGTTGGCGTTACGGTTATAAATCAGCGCGTCTTCTTCTTCAGGTGTTGAGTCGCACTTGGTCTGTTCCTTTTCATCCATCACCGCCTTAACCCCGACAAGGTCCTGCTTGAAGAAAGCCTCAACCAGTTGTTCCGCCATCAGTTCCGTATGTTCCTTGTTATCCACCAGACACATCAGCAATTCCTTCTGGCGCTCCAGCGACTGTCCATGGAAGAGCACACCCACCTGGAAGTCAACGGTCTCCAGTCCACCGACACCCTTGCCCTGCTGCTGTGCCACCTGCTGGAAGTAGCCGTCGAAGGTAGCCTGCGGGTTAAAACCGTCATGTTTCTTCATATAAATAAGTAATGACAGCTGGGTCTGCAAGGCTTGGGGAGACAGTCCGTAAGCTGTTGAGCCACCATCTGGTTGGTCATATCCACACCCATCAGTTCCTTTAACACAACGTTCAGGCGTGCCATTTCCTCTGCCGTCAGCAGTTTCGAAAGGGTGGTGCCCTCTGGCAGCATCATGGCTGTCTGCATCTTCTGCAGGTTCTCTGCCGATGTCAAATCTGTCATATCCAACTCGCCATACACCTGTTCTGTGGCTGCCATGGCCTCCTTCAGGCCGGGAATGGAGTCTGCAAACGAGACGGGAGCCAGATGGTAGGTTCCAATGATGTACGAAGGTTTCGTCAGTCCGTTACCCGAAATCTTGTAAAGCAGTTGTGCCTGCATGCCAGCAACGGTCATGACCGCGAAGGCGAAAGTCATAAAAAGTCTTTTCATTTTCTTATTGTCTATTTTTGGTTGTCTGTAAAATCATCCAGTTCACGAAGGGTCTTGTTCAGCGTGCGCATCTCAAATAAATAGATGATGAAGGCAATCATCAGACCAATGCCAAAGCCGACGGCACCCGCTACTGGGTTAAGGCCATTGGTGCAACTCGTAGAATCTGCCGTGACAAAGGCCCAGATACCCCACAGGATAATCATCGGAACCTCGATGAACATCTGCAACTGCTCGCGGCGCTTGAAAGTGAGCATCTGTCGTTTGACGGTCAGCAGATCGCACGTGGCAAACATGGATGCCGAGATACTACGTATCTGTCTGAAGTTAAAGATAGCCTCTAACACCATGGCTATACACAGCACCACAATAGGTGCCCACTGCATACCTATGCCATAACGGAAGCCAATGATAGCAAGCGGCAGGAAGAGTATTCCGATGACACTGGTCCACCCGTTCGTATACTTGATCCATGACACTTGGGACTTCATGGAGTGACGCAGCAAACGGTCGTTCACAATCTGTTGCTGATCCATACGTTCCTTGAACGTTCTCACTTCCTGACGCAGGCTTTCCAGTTCCTGCATGTTGTTTTGTTCTTGGTTCATTGTTTCCATATTCTGTGCTGTTTTTATTTCATTTTCTTCAGTTCTTCCTTGATGCGATAGAGACGTACCGAGACGTTCTTCACCGAGATGCCCACTACGGCAGCAATCTCGTCATAGCTCATATTCTCGAGCCAGAGCATAATAATGGCACGGTCAAAAGGTCCTAACAGACTGATGCGCTTGCGCAGCATTTCCATTTGTTTCGAGTTAGGGTTTTCGTCTTCGTAGGGGTTGATGTCCATGGTCAGGGGAACGGTGTCGCGGTGTTTCTTCTTACGCTCGAGCGAGACGCAAACGTTCATGGCCACACGATAGACCCAGGTTCGTATGTCAGAACGACCTTCGAACGTGGAAAAACTCTTCCACAGGTTAACGAGGACCTCCTGAAAGAGGTCGCTCACCTCGTCCTGATCTTTCGAGAACATGTAGCACACAGTATATATGGTGCTCTTCTGTTCCTCCACCAACTGGGCGAATTTTGTTTCTTGACTATCCATTTTTTGATTCTTCATGAATAATATTCTACAATTTAGTCGTACAAAGTTACGAAAAACTACAAAATATTTTGTATATTTGTGCCCGAAATAGAAACAAAGCATGGAAAATCCCTATGTAAAGCAGTATCCTGACCTTATGGCAGGAAAGAAAATCCTCTACGTCCACGGCTTCGCCAGTAGCGGACAGTCAGGCACCGTGACGCGACTGCGTACGGTATTTCCCAATGCCAACGTCATAGCACCCGACCTCCCCATACATCCCGAGGAGGCGCTCTCCTTATTATATAAGGTATGCGAGGAGGAACAGCCCGACCTCATCATCGGCACCAGCATGGGCGGTATGTATGCGGAGAAGCTCTACGGCTATGACCGCATCTGCGTCAATGCGGCCATGCAGATGGCTGACACCATGAAGGAGCATGGCATGACGGGAACGCAGCAGTTCCAGAACCCCCGACAGGACGGTGTGCAGGAGTTCTATGTGGACAAGGCACTCATCAAGGAGTACAAAGAGATGACGGAACGGAACTTCGAGGGACTGAACGCAGAGGAACAGACACGCGTCTGGGGACTCTTCGGTGACGAGGACACGACAGTAAACACCTACGACATGTTCAGTGAGCGCTATCCGCTGTCCGCTCACTTTCATGGTGAGCACCGCATGAACGACCAGAGTTTCATGCACAGCGTGATGCCTGTCATCCGCTGGATTGACGACCGTCAGGAGCAACGGCAACGGCCTATTATATATATAGGTATAGAGAGTCTCTCCCCCAGCCCATTCCCATTGGGAAAGGAGCAGAAACCGCTGCCCAGTTGCCAGAAAGCTGTTCGGATGTTAATCGAAAAGTACCAGGTTTTCTTCGTTGCGGCAGCCGAGGGGAACCAATATGACACGACAGCGTCGTGGCTTACGGAGTATATCGGTATTCCCGCCTGGCGCCACACCATCTTCACTCACCGCCGGGACTTGCTTTATGGGGACTACCTCATCAGCAAAGAAAAGGAGGACGACACGATGGCCACTCTCATTGAGTTCGGCTCCGATACTTTCAAGACGTGGGACGACATCATCGAATACTTCGCACGACTGGGCGGACAGTGATATCATACAGCATTTATCCTAACATTTATCGATATGAGAACCAGAAATTTCCTATCCTTGGCATTCATTGCCATGACGATGCTGGCCATGACGGCCTGCACAACCAAAACCGAGACGACAAACGACGTAAACAACTTCCGTATCAAGCGGGGAACGAACCTGAGCCACTGGCTGTCACAGTCGGAGGAGCGGGGCGAGGCACGCAAGCAGCACATTCAGGAGGACGACTTTGCCCGTCTGGACTCACTGGGCTTCGACTTCGTACGCATTCCTATCGACGAGGTGCAGTTCTGGGACGAAGAGGGCAACAAACTGCCTGAGGCATGGGACCTACTGACCTTTGCCCTCGACCAGTGCGGCAAGCACCACCTGCGTGCCATTGTCGATCTGCACATCATCCGCTCCCACTACTTCAATGCTGTCAACGAGGGAGCCGCCGATGCCAATACACTTTTCACGTCTGAGAAGTCACAGGAGGACCTCATCAACATGTGGTACCAGCTTTCTGACGCATTGAAGGGCTACAGCAACGACTCCGTGGCCTATGAGTTCATGAACGAGCCGGTAGCCGACGACCACGAGCAGTGGAACCAGCTCATTGCCAAAGTCCATAAGGCACTGCGTGAGCGTGAGCCTCAACGCACCCTGGTCATCGGATCCAACATGTGGCAGGGCTACGAGACCATGAAGTTCCTGAAGGTACCCGAGGGCGACAAGAACATTGTGCTGTCCTTCCACTACTACAACCCCATGATCCTGACGCACTACGGAGCATGGTGGACACCTATTGGCAAGTACAAGGGCAAGGTGAACTATCCTGGCATCCTGGTATCAAAGGAAGATTACGAAGCTGCTCCTGACTCAATAAAGAAGGAGCTGGAGCCTTACCTCACACAGGTATGGGACATTGAGAAGATCCGTCAGGACTTCAAGGACGCCATTGAGGCTGCCAAGAAGTACAACCTGCAGTTGTTCTGCGGCGAGTGGGGTGTCTATGAGCCTGTTGACCGCGAGCTGGCCTACAAGTGGACGAAGGACATGCTGACTGTATTCGACGAAAACGACATCGCATGGACCACTTGGTGCTACGATGCCGACTTCGGTTTCTGGGATCAGCAGAAGAATGACTACAAGGACAAGCCGCTGGTTGACCTGCTCATGAACGCTAAAGGGATTGAGAAGTAGGAGTTAGGAATTAGGAGTTAGGAGTTAGGAGTTAGGAGTTAGGAGTTATTTGCTCCACAACTTGAGGGAGTCATCAGGGACAGGAGTCACTCCTAACTCCTAATTCCTAACTCCTAACTCCTAACTAAGTAAAACCACTCCGTGCTGCTTCTTTCCGTCCATCATGATCTTCAGCGGACGGTCAAAGCGCACATGACGCACATACTGAGTTTCCTCGACGGCAGGCATGTCGTCGAGGATTTTTTGTTGCAGCACGCCGTCGCCCGTATAGGTATTGATGGTGAAATAGCCCACGCCGAAACTGGTGAGGTTCTGGAAGAAGTGCGTACCCTGCGAAGGATCGACATGGTAGTTCTTCAGGCCCTGCTCCACGATAACACGGGCAGCCGAGATATGCGGCCACTTCACGGGAATACCCAGCCAGTAGTCGCTGGAGCCCCAACGTCCCGGTCCGATGAGCACGTAGTTTTTGTCGTCAGCAAGGAACTGACGGTTAAGGCGTTCTATATCGTCAGCAATATACGGGTTGTTGGCTGCCGTGAATTCATCATCAGTCTTCACGTACACCACGTCATAGACATCCTCCGAGATGCCATGACCCAGTGAGTTATGCGAGCGCAGCAGACACTGCTCGTCGGGAATGGCGGCAAGATCCTCATCAAGTACCTGCTTGGAATCGACGATGGGACGAATCTGCAGAAGGTACAACTCACCCGTGCGGTCGTCGTTGATGTTACAGGCAAATTCTATCTCCACAGGACGTTTCATCCCGTCTGCCCCCAGTTTCTGTACCAACTGTAACAGTTCTGGCAACGGGAAGATGCCTTGTTGCAACACACCACAGAAAGAGATGACCTTGCGGCCACCCTCGTAGATACCATCGCGGATAATCTGGTCGTAGGGGTCATAGGTAGAGGCAATGTAGGTCAGCGAACCGTCCTTGTCTGCCTCCTTCACACGCAGATTCAGGATGTTAAAGCCGTCATCCACCTTGAAATCACCGCCGATATGACTCATGTCTAACGCATAGAAACGCGTCTGTGTCTCCTTCAGTGCCGTCTCCATCTCACTGGTCTGCAGCACCTGATGCGGATGATAGGGTGAGACGCGTAGCGTCTGTCCGCCATCCACAATGTATTTGCCCAAGCCCAGTGCCAATGAGGCGATACCCTCCTCGGCCGTCTCGTCACCGATGGGATAGTAGTTCAGCGAACGCAGCACACCCGAGAAGTTCGGATAGTAGCGGGTGTCATACTGCTTACCCACCACCTCCTGCAGGATGACCGCCATTTTCTCCTGGTCAATGACGTTCGACGTGGCAGTCATATAGGCCTTCGAGTCCTTATAATAGACAGAGGCATAGACACCCTTGATGGCACAGGCCAGCATGCGCAGCATCTCGTACTTATCAGGCAGGTACGGAATCATATAGGTGGAATAGATGCCGGCAAAGGGCTGATAGTGCGAGTCCTCAAGCAACGACGACGAGCGCACGGCAATGGGCGCTTTCACGGCATCGAAGAACGTGAAGAAGTCGGCAATGAGCGAATCAGGCAACTGTGCCCGCATGAAGTGTTCAAGAATCTCCTCGTCGGAGGCATCGCTTAGGGCAATGCCCCAGAGGTTATTGGAATCCATGAATTCGTCAAAGAGGTCCGTACAGAGGACAACGGTCTTCGGTATGGTAACAGTGGCATTCTCCCACTGCTGCAGCTCAGGATGACGTTTCACGATATTGTCCAGAAAGGCCAGACCACGTCCCTTGCCACCCAACGAGCCATCGCCGATGCGGGCGAAGTGGGCATAGCGGTCGAATTTTCCACGGTCGAACACCGCCACGATACCGATGTTCTTCATGCGGCGATACTGCACGATGGCGTCGAAGATAATCTGTCGATGCGCCTGCACGTCCTGTAATTTGTGCCACGTCACCGTCTTCAGGAACTGCGATACGGGGAAGATGGCACGGGCACAGAGCCAGCGGCTCATGTGGTTGCGCGAGACGTGGTAGAGCATGGATTCCTCGGGAATCTCGAAGATGATGTCCTGCAACTCCTTCAGCGTGGAGACGCGGGCCACTTCGGCCTTGGTCTTCGGGTCACGGAAGATGAAGTCGCCAAAACCCATGTGCTCTTCCAGCAAGTTTCGCATGTCAATGTTCATCTTCTTCGAGTTCTTGTCGATAAAGAGGAACCGCTCTGCTTCGGCCTTCGCCTTATTGACAATCTCGGAGCTCTGCAGAATGAGCGGAACATATTCATCGTAACTGCGAATCTCGCGTAACAGTTTCAGGCCTGCTTCCGGATCGCCCTCCTCGACGTGTGCCAGACGCCCGTTCATACCCATCATGGGAAAACGCGTGTCAGAAATAACTCCTAGCACATTGTCGTGGTACGTCTCATACCAATGTATGGCTTCCTCATAGGTGGTAGCCAGCACCACCTTGGGACGGCCTCGCTTGCGCTGTGCTGCGGCATGAGGATTCAGCGCTTCCGTCGAGAAGTTCTTCGACTGCGCCAGGATATAATTATACAAGTTAGGCAGTACCGAAGAATAGAAACGGATGTTGTCCTCCACCAACAGAATCATTTGTACTCCCGCCTCCTTGATGTCGTGTTCAATGTTCATCTGATCTTCTATCAGCTTGATGATGGAGAGGATGAGGTTCGTGTTGCCCAGCCAACAGAACACATAGTCGAAGGCTGTCATATCCTCATTCTCGATGCGCTTGGTGATACCATGCGAGAAGGGTGTCAACACCACAATAGGGATATAGGGGGCCATTTTCTTGACGTCGCGAGCTACGGCAAACGCATCGTTGTCGGCATTACCCGGCATACAGATGACCAGGTCGATGTCCGTTTTCTTCAGCACC
>Ga0265298_10004627_pt1 | contig 17520 bp, 20 predicted proteins | sample AusTroGonzalo_MG_3_FD_193486 | JGI IMG/M metagenome (GOLD analysis project Ga0265298, IMG submission 193486) | Bovine rumen microbial communities from tropical cattle in Woodstock, Queensland, Australia - Gonzalo_01 | ecosystem: Host-associated > Mammals > Digestive system > Stomach > Rumen ... | reverse complement strand
CAGGCGCGTTGGGATATGCTCCTGGGTGCAAAATCGCAGGAACGATGCGGACGGGGGGGCACCAGACCCACCCCCACCGACACCCCACCCACTGAGGGCACCCCACAGGCCACCACAAGCCCCACAAGCCACGAACGACACCCCGACGGCCTCCCCATCACCCCACAAACCAGACGAGCCACCACGACGAGAAGCCGCGAACCGATCCCGACACGCTGCCGACATCAGGAACGGCAACCAACCGACACCCGCCACCCCTCCGGCATGGTGACAACCTGACGAGCCACCCCAACCGCGAACCAGGAGCGACACCCACGAAGAGCCGACCCCGCGCCACCTGCCCGCCACCTGCCCGACCCCATCCACAAAACAACCCATGAAAGACCACCGACCGCCAACCAGGAACGACACGACCACCCCCACCGCCTGCCGACATCAGGAACGCGAACCAATCCCACGCCGCAACACCTTATTATATATATAATGAGAGGGCGAAATGTATCACTTTGCCGCACTTGAGTCATTTTATTTGCAAATATTCCTTAATTTGATACATTTTAATCTTAATAATTGTTTAATTTGATACATTAAATTTAGGAATTACGAAAATATAATCTATCTTTGCAGCAGATTTAAGAAACCCATAAAATATTTAACTCATGATTACAAAACATGTTTTTCAGTTTTACACCGTTGTAGAGGTCCGCATGATGATTCAGGACTATTTTACACTTCAGGCAGGCGCACACGCCGCCCGCGTTACAAAAATGGACCTTAACAACACGCGCCGCCGCAAAGATAGCAACGGGCGCACGTACCAGACCATCAAGGCCGCCGCCATCGTGGACGGCGTGCGCCGCGTCTTTGTCGCCTTCTGGGACTGCGCAACGGGGCGCGTATTTAACGCCCTGCCCGCCTGATCCCCGCCCTATTAAGAAACACCACTAAAAGATTAAAACATTATGGCAACAATTACACGCAATTACAAAGAGACCCAAATCGGCAAAGAGTTGTATTTTGTCGAAAGGTATTGCAACAATGGCGCAAGCGTTTTCTTTTGGCGTTATGGCTATATCATCAACCGCAACGGCGAGCGCTCCGCCATATTATTAAAGGATGGTTTACGCACCCGCCCCAACCTTAAAAGAATGTTTTAATATTATAGAACCCTTTAAAATATTGCAAGATTATGAAAACTTTTAATTATATCGGCGTGACACTTTCAATTATTTTCGCCGTTGCTATGTTCTTTATGTTGATCGCGTGGGGCGTATCTCTGCCCGCAACGGCTCTTTTATGGATAAATGGCGCTCTTTCTGGTTGGGTCGAGTTGCTACTCGTTGCAACCTGCGGCGCGGCCATCTGTCTTTTGCCTCTGCCCATCCTTTTGGATGATATAACGAGCGGCAAATAAATACTACCTTATAAATATATAATACAATCACCCTAAAATATTAACGTTATGAAGACAACCGCAACAACCGCCGCCGCGCTTTTCGTGCTGACATACACGACCGCAGCCGACCAAATTACAACCCATTACGCCAACGACCGCCGCGAGCTCTTCGCAATCCTTTTGGACATCCAAGCCAAGGGCACGCCCATATATCACGCCACCATTAAAAGCGCGTAATATTACACACATTATATATATTATATACATTTACACATATTATAGAACCCTAAAAGAAATTAAAGTTATGAAGTACTTCAAAAATTTCCCATATACTGCAGAGACATTGAAAGCAGAGTTTCGCGAGTTCGCAAAGAAATTGCACCCCGATACAGGCGGCGACGCTGAGGAGTTTAAAGCCATGAGCGCCGAATATGAACAAGCAGCCCGCACCCTGGACGGCACCCGCCAACACGCAGACGCAGAGCGAGCACGACAGGAGGCAGAAGCCCGCCGCCGTGAGCGTGAAGAGGAAGAGCGCCGCGAGCGTGAGGAAGAGGTACGACGCGCCAAGGAACGCGAGGAGGAAGCACGACAGGAGGCCGAGCGCATCCGCAAAGCTCAGGAAGAGAGCCGCGCCGCCGTCCGTGCATGGGCTTCGATTCTGGAGCGCATCCCCGAGACCGTGAGCGGCAAAAAACGCGCCTATGACTTCACAGATAAAAAGGCGTGCGCCGCATACATCGCCGCGACAAAGCGTAATATAAAAGCCGTGATAAATCACTATTTCCCCGGCCTTGATGTTAAGATAACAATTTCGGGCGAGATATGGAAAGAAAAATTTTCTATAGCATGGGAAGACGGCCCAACGGCTGACGAGCTGCGCGAGACGTGCAAGGAATTAGAATTTTTTGTGCCGAGTTACTACGCGTCAGACCCATACGCCGATTATGGCAGCTACTACAGCCGCAAGGAGTCGGAGCCGTGGCGCGAGGCTTACGGCGGAGGACTGGGTGACGCTACCGACTACGACACCGCCCGCACACTGAGCGAGGAGGGCGAAGAGCAGGCCGCAAACATCGCCGCCGGTATTTTTGCCGACTTCGACCCCGCCAAGCTGCACAAGAGTAACGAACAATTTAAAATGAACTTTAACGAGTGGCACAAGTTCGCGGAGCTTTGCAATATCAACGGCGTTTTTCGTCACTTTGAAAACTTGATCCGCGACTATACGGGCAATAATGAGGGCTTAGCCTATTATTCGAGCCTTCGCCGCTATTTGCGCGACTACGTGAAAGTGTCAGTAACAAATAAGGAGAAGGCGCCAGAGTTCCGCCCCACCTACGGCCCGACCCTCAAAGCCATTAAAAAGGCATTAGGCGGCAACGTGTTTGCAACCTGTCAGGAGACCAAGCGCAGGGAGAACGATTGGACCCCGTGCGATTTCTCCGTGCTTTTGGGAGACCTTCAGGGCGTGAAGTTGTGCAAGGCTTATTCTTACGACATGGAAACGTATTGGAGCCCCGTATATTTCACGAGCTACAAGACCGAGAGCACCCGCCGCGAGAAGTTCGAGGCCGTGGGCGTCACCATGAACGGCGCAAGCGTTAAGGCAGTACGCGAGGACGTGGCCGCCAAAATCCGCGAGGAGTTGGCCGACATCGAGAAGCAGCGCCAACAGTGGGAGCAGGAGCAGACCGTCAAGGCGGCAGGAAAGGCCGCAGAGGGCGAGGCCGCCACAAAGGCAACCGACCGACACACGGACACCCGCGAGGCTGAGGGCGTAGATCTGACAGCAGCACCCGCCGAGGGGCTGCGGCTCATCGAGATCGCCGGAGGCGTGGCCGTGGTTGCTGACGATTGGAAAACGACGTACTTTAATAAAAAGGCCATCAAGGCGCACGGCGCCAAATGGAACAAGGAGCGCAAACAGTGGGAAGCAACCGACCCGCAAGACGTGGACGCGCTGCGGGCGTGGTTCTTCTTCCATGATAGGCCGACAGATCAGGGCGCGACCATCGACGGCGTAACAACCGAAGACGAGAACGAGCCAACGGCCGCCGAGCCACAGAGCGAACCACAGGCAGCGCAGGCCAACGAGCAGCCCGCCGCCAACCTCTCGCCACTGGTGGAAGCCGTCGCCGATCTGTTACAGACTTTCGGCGAAATCATGCAACAGGCCGCGAAATTTGAGGGCGTGACTATCCCCGCCGCAACGCTGGAACGATGGCAGCAGGAAACCACCAACGGCACCACGACAGCCGCCGCCCGCTTTGCGGAGGTGTGCGCGTGCTTGGGATGCCTGACGCCTGACAGCCGCCAACAGTTCGACGGGCTTGGCGTTATCTTCTGGACGCTCGCGGAGCAACTGCGCAACGGCTACGACCCCGCCACCATCAAACCCGCCGCAGACTATGCGCGGGGGCAGCTCTTCGACCTCATAGACCGCACACAGACAGAGAACCAGGCGCGAGCACTGCGCGACGCGCTGAGTGAAGCCGCCTAACATCCAGACAAGGGGAGCGGCAACACGCCGCCCCCTCACCCCTGACACCTTATATATATATTATAGACCTTCCGAAATATTGAGGATTTTAAAAAATTAGCTTTATGAACTTCTCATATAATCCCGACTTCTACCCGACCCCGCGCGAGGTCATCGAAAAAATGTTAATGGACGACAGCCCCGCCGGTATGGTAGTCCTTGAGCCATCAGCGGGAAGCGGCAATATTGCCCGCGTACTGCGCGAGGCTGGAGCCGCCGAGGTGCTGACGTGCGAGATTGACCCCAATTTGCAGCCCATACTGCGCCGCGATGGTTTCCGCTTGATCGCGTCGGACTTTATGCAAGTAACGAGCGAGCAAATAAGCCACGTTGATATGATCGTTATGAATCCGCCGTTTAGTCAGGGCGTGCGCCACATCCGCCACGCCTACGACATCGCGCCCGCTGGCTGCGTGATCGTGGCCCTTTGCAACTCCTCAAACCTTGAAAGCGGCTATTATAGCAGTTATAGGGACTTTGCGGAATTAGTGAAAATGCGCGGTTATAGCGAGGAACTTGGCGACGTATTCAGCACCGCAGAGCGGCGGACTGGTTGCCGCGTGTCTCTCGTTAAGCTCTGGAAAGAGGGCAAAGGCGAGGACGAATTTAACGGCTATTTCTCGGCCTTTGACGAGGACAGCACCAACAGCGGCGAGCACGCCGGATTGATGAAGTACAATTTTCTGCGCGACATCGTAAACCGCTACGTGGAGGCCGTGAAACTGTTTGATGGCGTTTTAGAGGCCACGAAGAAGATCAACCGCGCCGCATCGTTTATAGATTACACCGTAGAGACGGACGAGAAGACAGGCGAGCAGAAAGCCATACAGCACACATACGGAGCTCTTCCCGTGACGTTTGAGGCCGTGAGCTACAACAACAGCAACGGGCGCAGAGAGTCCACCGCCATAGACCACGCGACCTATAAAAAAGAGCTGCAAAAATATTACTGGCGCATCATCTTCCGCAAAATGAACATGGAGAAATACGCCACCCGCGAACTACGCGAGCAGATAAACCGCTTTATAGAGCAGCGGCAAAACGTCCCCTTCACCATGAGCAATATTTACCGCGTTATAGAGACCGTGGTAAAGACCAACGGACAGCGAATGATCCGCGCGCTCTGTGAGGCTTTCGATACCATTTGCGACCTATCAGCCGAGAACAGCACGGCGGGCGAGACATGGAAGACAAATAGTAACTACATGGTAAATCGCCGCTTCATTTGCGATTGGATAACAACGTACAACTTTAACGGCGCGATGGAGGTAAGCGACTGGAGCAACAACAACGGCGCGAAAATTAACGATGTGTGCAAAGCCCTTTGTTATATGACCGGCACAGAGTTTGAGACCATCGGCAACCTTGGCGACCATGTGCGCAAAAATAAGCCTGAATGGGGCAAGTGGTTTGAATGGGGCTTTTTCCGCTGCAGAGGCTACAAAAAGGGCACCATGCACTTTGAGTTCTTAGATGAAAAGGTGTGGGCGCGATTTAATCAGGAAGTGGCCCGATCCAAAGGCTGGAAGATAGGCAGCACCACCAACAGCGAGCACGGGCACAAGCAGAACCGCCGCAAATAAAACCAGGAATTACACGTATATTATAAACCCTAAAAAATTACGAGTTATGAAAACGATAAAAGCAACTTTGGCACAAGTAGCCAACGACATCGAACATGGCAACGCCCGCGAGTACTGCAACGCAGAACAGACCGCTATCAAGGTAGGCAGCTTTGACACCTTCGCCGACTTTGCCAGTTACTTCAATCTCCACTACCGCCCACTATTGGAGCGCATCCAGAACGGCGACGAAATCAACAAGGAAGACCGCCATTTGCTCAACTTCCTTGCGTCCGACATTCTGGGAGCCATGAGCACAGAGGAAGAGGACGAGAGCGATCCGGACGACTTCACCATTTTGTACGTCACCTTTGCCGACACTGACAACTACGAGCGCGCCAAGCGTTTCTTTGACAGCGAAGGGCCGAGCCAGTTCTGGGCGAGCGACTGGGACGACGACACGCGCACAATCGAGTTCGCAGAGGCCAACGACCCCGAAGCACTGGGCAACGCACTATGCGAGGAAATGAGCGCCGAGGGCCTGACGGGCTACACATGGGGAACCATGACGCCAAGATTATAAATACCACACACTATAATATCACTATTTCATCACTATAAAATCACTATTTCATCACTATTCCATCACTATAATATCACTATAATATCACTATTTCATCACTATAATATCACTATAATATCACTATAATATCACTATTTCATCACTATAATATCACTAAATTATCACTATTTCATCACTATAAACCACCCCTAAAAGACAAAAAAGTTATGAAGACAAAGATTTATATCGTGGCATCTACGAACACCGAGAGCACGAAAGCATTTACCAACCCATTGTTTGCCCAGGAATACCGCGACGAGCTGACAGAGAAGGGCGAGGCCGTGACCATGAAGGAGCAAGAAATAGAAGTGCCCTACGCCACCGACCGCCGCAAATATGGCATGACCTTGAAGGAGATACGCGACGAGATAGCCGCCTTTAAGGATTGCAGCTTCACGGAGGCCACGAAGAAGGTCGAGACGTTCCGCCTGAACTGTTGCGTACCCCTGACGTGGATAGTTAGCATCCGTCTGAGCTTCGGCAAGTACAGCCGCACGGAGAACGGCGAAGTGGTCTATTACGGCGAGAACCGCGACACGCTGCATATCGAGTACACCGACCGCGAGGGCGACCGCCATCAGTTTAGCATCATCGAGTAATCACACCTTTATATATAATATAGCGAGATATTAACATCACCAAGTTTCACAAATTTTCGATTAAGCGAGAGCAATCAAATGAATTTGAATTGCCGAGCGTGAGAAAAGTCAAAACAACGTTTTAACATCACAGCATTATGAAGACTTCAAGTTATACAAACAATATCGAGACAAAGAACGGCATGAGCCAGGTTATTAACATCTTGACAGGCGAGACAAAGAAAATACGCTGCCACTATCTGAGCAAGCGAACAGACAAGCCAGTGAGCCGCGTCCTGACGCTGGAGCGACTGAACCACCCCGCACTGACCGCCGCAGGCGTGACGGCATGGGCAGAGAGATTCAACAACGGCGTGAACCGCTTCGACTGGATAAGGGTATCTATCCAACTGACCGACAATCTTTGCTACACGCCCAACTGCGCCAACCATGATCTTCCGTCCATCGAGCATTACAACGACTACGACGAAGTGAACCGCCGGAATGTTGACAACTTCTTTCAGAGCATAGCCGACAAGCCCGCAAAGATGATGACGGGCGAGGACTGGCCGAACATGGCCGTTATCGCTGCATACCGAGCCGCTGGACGCGACCAGGAGGCCGAGACGCTGACAGCAGCCCGCGACACCTACAACGCCCGCAAGGAGGCCGACAAAGAGGCATGGAGCAAGAAGTACGCCGCACAGCAGTATTATTACAACAGCCCCAAGCCTAAGAACTTCGACGATATGACCGAATTGGAGAGGGCACGATTTATGATGCAGACCGCCCAGGAGTGTGCCAAGGAGCACCCCGAATTGGACTGGAACTACGTGCTGGAGATGGCTGCGAAAAGATTAAATAAAGCCGAAGATCAGCATCGACCGGCAACGGCAACGGACTACCGCGAGGGCAATGCGTTTGAGGACGAAATCAAGGAGGGCGACCGCGTATATTCGCGCCACTTCAAGACAATGGGCACCGTAGTAGGCCGCTACTGGTGGAACGGAGATAACTGCTACCGCGTCCGCATGGATCGGGAGTGCATCGGATTTGGCTTTGACAAATTCACCGTGACGAGTTTCTGGCGCGACGGCATTACAAAGAACATAGACAAGGACTGCCGCGAGATTATAGGCAATGCGGAATATTACCGCGAAATGCTGCTTTCAAAAGTTTGGGGATTCAATGGAGAGCCGCGTACCTTCTTTGATATGGAGATATACGCACCCACAGAGAAGCGCCAGACATGGCTGGTTGTGTCCGACATATTCAGCAGCCCAAAAGAAGCTACGCTCCAAGAGATCACCGACTATCTGGCCGCGCTCTATCAGGAGCAACACAAGGCTGTGAAGAAAGAGGCATTTGGTAAGATGTTCATCTATCGCCTTTATATCAAGTGGAAGTGGATGCAGCAGCGTTTCGAGCGCATCGGTAACATTGACCGCGCCGTCGATTGCTTCTACCACCGTCTGCGCCTGACAAAGCTCTACATCTATCAGCCGGAGCACCGTATCATGGACTACGCCGACATGAAGCCTATTATATTCCCCCATCAGCGCATCAAATAAACAGCACCTTATATATATTATATATAGACCATACAATAAATCACATCAAATCACGTTATATAAATATAGATTATTCAATTATTCACCCTATTAAAGATTACAGTTATGAAAACGACAGTCAAAACGAAGAAAGATTTCAGAACGGAAATGAATGAACTGTTTGGCATTGACCGCCTGAGTGAGTGGCACGCCAAGCGCAGTATGAATATTGCATCGAAGGCCGGTGAGCCTGCTTTCGACATCGTAAGGAAAGGACGCAAGAGCCGACACATGGGCGACGGGCTGATGGTGTTCATCGACCGTACTCCAGGCGTGGGAATGGCCGTGGAGACGTTCCAGCCGAAGAGCCTGTATTACGCGAACCCGCGCTACCCGAAGGCTTTCATGCAGAGGGCTAAGTATGTGGTGATCTTCACAGACGGCGGCGACTACAAGGTGACTGACGGCGGCGTGTTTGTGTATCATGGCGAGTTCTTGCGCAAGGGTACTAACGGGCAGTTCTTCGACTTTGCAGGTATGGGCGAAAGCTGGGGTAACAAGTACGGCAAGAAGGCGTACATGGAGGCCGGCGTGCTGGTGTATGAGGGACAGCGATACTGGGAGACGGAGATTGACTTCAAGGCGGACTACAAGGACTTCGGGACGGCGCACGACTTCGTGGCGGCCATTCGCAAGGCTCGTGTGGAGGTGCTGCGGAAATACCATGAGTGGGGCGTGCCGTTCCGTCATAAGTATATCGGGAGCATTGCCGACGTGACGACTGCGGAGGAGGCATCGGCAAAGGCGAAAGAGCTGCTGGGCGTGGAGATTCCTGCCGAGGTGTTCCAGCGCAATATCGACGCATGGGCTGACGACTTCAAGTCGAGCACCAACTACGGGCGTTACGCCATCTTTACGCCCTGCGGCTGCAACGCCCTGCGCTTCGACATCGACTATAACATCGACGGGCGTGAGGAGTATATAGCGTAGGTTATAGGAATTATAGGCAATCACTAAAATTATAGGAGGCAAGATTATGGCAACTTATCACAATATATACGTTACCACTAAGGTACAGAACAGGAAGAAGAACGAGAGTTATATGACGTTCGATAAGTGCAAGAACGCACGCGAAGTAATGAGCATTGACCGCATGGCGGGCAAGGTGAAAGACTTTATCGCCGACAACTGCCTGGAGCAGAAGTCGCAGGGCGAGGACTACAACGGCTACGGCTGGGGATCATGGCGACACTGCTACTTGCTGGCTCCCGCAAAGGTCAAGGAACTGCAAGCACTCATTGAGGGCAAAAAGGCAGAAAAAGCTAAGGCCACCAAGACCGACGAGGAGAAGGAAGAGGCATGGGCAAAGCGTCTGGCCAAGCTGACGGGTATCAGTATAGAGAGGGCAAGGGAAATTGCACTGGAGAAGATTAACGCCAAGACGGAGCAATGGAACCAGCTCAACCAGCGACAGTTCAACCGTGGTTACAGCGTGAAGCGTAGCCGTCTGATGAACGCCATCGACCGCAGTAACCCTCTACGTTATATCAAGGACAAGGATCACGCTATGGCCATCCTCGCTGCCAGTTACCGCCACAACAATACGGACTATGACGGACTGCTGGACGAGAACCGCTGGGAGGCTCAAATGGGCAATATGGACTATGAGGAGGTACGCAGCGACGCTCGCGCCAAGGTTGCAGCCGAGGTGGCAGAGGGTGTAAAAAGAATGGTGGGCGCTATCTGAAGCACCCACCAAAGGCCAAATTCGGGCCGAATTTTTATCTACAATAGTAGAAATTGCTGCAAATATATACCTTTTATTATAGACTACCAAATATTTTAAGATATATTTTATCTTTCATTACACAAGTTATAGGAATAATCAGAAATTAAAAGAAAGGGCGATATTATGAACGAGAATAACAACAATAAGAGCGAGTTCGATATTTATATGGAGGCCGTGGTGCCCTATATGACTACGTTTATGAACGAGCTGGAGGATGGCAACCGTCACGTCGTGGAGCGCACGGTGGCTCAAATAAAGCCGAAGTTTGCGTTGGACGATGCTCAGGAAACCGCGCTGATGCTGGTACTATTTAATCTGGAAATGATGTACTACGGCCACCATAACAAGTTCCCCTTTGAACCGTACATGGGCATCGCCATCAATACCGTGGTGGATATTCTGCTGAAAAACTGGCGCAACATCTGCGACAAGCGATTGGCAGAACCGCCTGCAGAGCTGATGAACTATGAGGATGATGACGAGGTAGAGGAGGCTATAAACGCTTACCGCGACCTGCTGATAGATTATTACGGTACGGTGTCTGGCAAGGAGAAGGATAAAAAGAAAAAGACTACAAAGAAAGATGTCTTTAAGGCTTTTTTCCTGCCTAAAGAATACCATGAGCCGGCATTGTGCATCCTTAACGGATTTAAAGAAAAAATGGATGGATTTTTCGAGACTGGTGCAACCCAGGAGGCCGTTGCTAATCTGCTTGACAACACCATCGAGAAGATGATGAAGCTATCAAACACGAGAGAGGAATAGTTATACATTATAGAAATCATTAAGGATTAGGCGATATTTAGTCCGCTATAATCGGGAGTGGTTTTGTATCTTTGTGCCGTGAACCCAAAACATTTACGGTTATGAAGAAGACTTTGAACATCAGCGAAATCGAGAAGAAGGATTTAAGTTTTGAAGAAAGATGCAAAAGAATGAAAAAGAATTGGACAATCGGCTGGGTGCCGAGCGAGGGCAAGAACTGGATACCTGTAAAGCTGCGTGCTACGAAAAACGCTACGGCGAGCTTGCACGAAGGCTGACGGTGGACGCAGTGCTGATGGTTGTGCTGCCCTGGGGCGAGCAGTCGGTAGATCTGCACGGCATCTGGGACACGGGAGCAACTGACACGGTAGTGAACCGCCCGCTGCTGGAGAAGGCTGGCATCGTGACGTTCTATAAGGACGACGACGAGCCGATGACGCTGACGCAGGTGGGCCATGCGGGATTGGTGAACGGACGGCTGAGAATAGGCGACGTGGTGACTCCGATCTTCCCCGTGAAGGTGACGGACTTCGACCCTGACGGCAGACTGGCGGCAATGGGCCGCGAGGTGCCTGACGTGCTGATAGGCATGGACGTGATAGCCAGTGGACGGTTCGAGGTGAACTCTATCGGTAACGAGACGGTGCTGACGTTCGAGCCGGAGTTCTAAGTTATAATTTATAGACTAAATCACAGATTAGGCGATATGGCATACTACAAGATTTCATTGACCTACGAGATGGGCGACTGGCTCAGCCAGCACCACAACGACATTTTATTCTAAGTGGTCGCTCCGCTCAAAATTATTCTTAAAATTATAAATTAAAATTATACAAAACTTTGCGAATAAGAATAATTCTAAAACCTAATTCTAAGATGAATTTTGAGGAGTGACAACGACGACCATATAAGCAAGGGTCGCCTATCCGCTCCGCTCGGCGCTTGCGACGCTTGACACTTCAAGAATGTTATTCTTAAAATTATAAATTAAAATTATACGAAATGGATCTAATCAAGGAACATAATAAGCAGTTCCAGTTCTTCGCTGACATCACGGGCATCGCTATGAAGGTCCACGCCGAGTATAAGCCTGGACTACTGGAGTCGGCTTACGAGGCTGCATTGAAATATCTTTTGGAGCAAAAAGGATTTAAGGTTGAGCAACAAGTGTTCCTACCTATATACTGGAAGGATATTCAACTGGATCAATCGTATAGAATGGACCTTGTGGTAAACGATAACATCATACTGGAGTTGAAGGCTGTAAGTCATGCCGGCGACGAGCATCGCCGCCAACTATGGAATTACATGAACCTGACACACATGGAATATGGAATGCTCATCAACTTTGGTAGCCAGCATCTGTATTCAGATTGGTATAAGCGTTATTCAGACGGGAAGATCGAGCGTATCAGATTGTTTTAATTATAAGATTTAATTTTAAGAATAATTTTGAGGAGCAATAGCGACGACCTTTAAAAAATAAAGACATACGATTTTCATAACTTTGAAAATCTTTTAGGGTGGAGCCCGCTGGCCTGTGAAGGTCGGCGGCTCTTTTGTTTTACGTGTTATTGTGTCCGAGCGAAATTAGGGATTTGTCGTAATTTTGCACCAGATAACTAAATCATCAAATTGTAAAATCGTCAAATCGTCAAATCTAATCGTGCCGAGAATAAAACCTACAATGTCATGGTTCGACCTGCGCAACGTCTGCGAGGTGTTCGAGTGGACGGACGCGAGGACGGGTGCCCGAGTGCGCGGCCACAACCCGCCTGGCGGCAAGGACGGCAAGGGCGTGCAGCGCGTGCCGTTCCATATCAAGTATATCACCGGCAAGGGCGTGGTGGAGCAGGGCCTCGTGGTGTGCCTGAAGGTGTACCCTGAGCTGCGGCAGCGCATGGTGCAGTATGTGGAGAGCCGACAGATTCGCCGCGTCCGTGACTATCTGGTGATGGAGGTGAACGGCACCCGCGTCATCACTCACTAATTGATTGCCTTCGGCAAGAAATATAACGGAAAATCTGGCACAAAATCTACAAAAAATATATTATAAAGAGATTTTCAAGACTATTTTTCAGTATGATTTTTCGTTAGATTTCTGCGCGGAGCGCATAAAAAAATAATTTTTAAATCATTAAATCAACAAATGGCATTATGGTAACAATGATTTCTAAGAATTTCTCGCTGCAGGAGATGCTGGCGAGCAACAAGGCGAAGGAGCTGTGCATCAAGAACGTGCCCACCAACGCCGAGGTAGTGGCGCTCTGCGCGCTGGTATATAACGTCCTGCAGCCGCTGCGCGACGCCATGCAGGAGCCCATCAAGATCGGGTCGGGCTACCGCTGCGCCGCACTGAACAAGGCCGTGGGCGGCGTGTGGAACTCACAGCACTGCAAGGGCGAGGCCGCAGACCTGAACATCGACGGCGACAAGGCAAAGGGCCGACGGTGGATGACGTGGATCATGGAGCACTGCGACTTCGACCAGCTCATCTGGGAGCACGACGCGAAGGGCAACTACTGGGTACACGTCAGCTTCCGCGCGGACGGACAGAACCGCCGTCAGGTCATCAACGACCTGCTGAAGAAATAACCCTTAAACCCTTAAACTTCTTAAACCCTTAAACTTTTTTATTAACCCTCAAATTTTTACAACTATGGAAGTTACAGTTATCGACCTCATGAAGCAGATGGCGGTGGCCATCCCTTCTATCCTCGTTGGCACTCAGGCCATCACAGCGGCCATTCACGGCGCATTCCGCATCGAGAACAAGAATGCGGTCCACGCGGTGTCGTGGATCGTGGCGGTGCTGGCTGGTCTGGGCTTTGTGGCCTTCAATGGCCTGGACTTCGGGCTGCCGGTGGTGTGGAACTACGTCGTGGGCGGCGTGTGCGGTCTGATTGTGGGCGGTACGGCCAACGGCGTGTACGACTGGCCTCTGGTGGCAAGAATCTTCGATGCCATCACTACCCTATTCGGCGGCAAGAAGGAATAATGCTGGCCACCACATGGCACAATGAAGAAGCGGGAGCGCACAGCTCTCGCTTCTTTTATATCATTCTACCTTGATTGTAATCGTCTTTACCTCCTCTTTGCTGACAGTAAAGACGGCTTCGGATTTATCCTTCAAGGGCTCAGGACGTGGAGCGTCGCTCACGAGCTCGCTGACGGGAATACCTATCGCTCCTGCAATCTGCTCCAAACGGGACAATGTGGGATTACCATTGATGGCCTGACTGACGGCCTGCTGACTGATGCCTAAACGTTCGGCTATTTGTTGAGTGGTAAAACCATACTCCTTTATTTTCTTCTTTATATCTGGCATACAATATATATCTTGATAGTTCAACGCCGCAAAGGTAGGTATATTATTGTAAAATACCAAGTATTTTGCACTTTTATAAATATATGTATTGTATTATGTGAATTATTGTAAATGTATGTATTGTTTTAGTGAATCAAAGTTAAATTCAATATAAATATTGTAAGTTCTTGGTCCTATACTTGGTATTACAATGTATTTATTGTACCTTTGCGCCAACAAATCAATATTTCAACATTTCAAGAAATCAAGAAAGCAATCAATCAACATTTATTTAAATCAATTACTCAACCATTAAACATTTCAAGAATTATGGCAAACGATGTTAAGAAGATGCTGGCAGACCAGCAGAGATTGAACGAGGCTGTAGAGGCCATCGTAGATAACTTTACAGCAGGCTACCCCTACGAGGAGCACCTGGAACAGATGGTGGACGCGCAGACGGAAATCGTCGGGCTCATGGAACTGGCCAAGCAGCAGGCCGCGATTGAAGGTACGCGCTGCGAGGTGGACACCGAGACGATCACCGTGTTCCTGCAGGCTGTTCGCACCTACCTGAAACTGCTGAAGCCTTTCGCTACCGCCAGTATTTGAATCCGTGTTTCAACTTTTGCGCATTTCAAGAAATCAACAAATCAATCAATCAATAAACGTTGCAATCATGAAAGCAATAAACATTTCTATACGCACGGCGCGCCGCATGGAGCGCATGGTTGGGGACCACCCCACAGCCACTAACATCATCCTCTGGCTATTGGGCTTCGGCCTCGTGGCCGAAATCTTCATGTATGGGTAATATGAGACAGTTTGACTTCACAACGAATATTGAGAAGCGGATGCCACGGACGGGGCAGGTGTTCTGCGTGGACCGCATGACCAGCGACTACGCCGAGCGCCACCCCTTCGACGTGGACGGGTTCATCTACGAGGTTGCGCAGAAGCACGGCGCAGACATCGAGCGCGTGAGGATGTTCTTCAACTACGGCCTCGGGCGTAAGGGTGAACTTTACTCCACACACTGTCCGGCCAAAGGGCGCGACAAGTGGATAAAGGACCGAAAGACGGGCATCGTTGATTTGGTATTTGGCAAGTTCCCCGACTATGTGAACGGCTGCGAGCCTGCGTTGATTGAGGCATGGAACAAGGGTGCTGCGTTTCATACGAAAGGCTTGCGTCAGGGCGACACGCTACCGGCGATATTGCCGATGACGCCTATCACGCGGCTGGATGATGGCGGATGGATAGCGCTGTTCCCGAAGGATATGCACTTCCTTGAAGATGGTCACGCAGAAAGCGCAGATAGCGATTGTTATACAAGCCCTGCGGAATCAGTATCTACACAGCCGGAACCGCAACAGGAAACGCCAACGATGGAGTGTGCCGAGCGGTTGTGCCGCGAGGATGATCCTCTGCCTGCGCCAGCGACACAGCCAGCACCACAGCCACAGCCGAAGCCAAAGGCGCAACGGCAACCGAAACGGCAGCCCGAGCAGAAGCAACTGGACCTATTCGCCGAGGAGAAGCCGGCAAGCGACAGCGGGCGGCAGATCCTGAAGGCGGCCGGCTACATGACGGCGATGACGGTGGCGCTGGTGGTCATCTGGAAGACGGGCTTGATCATCCCCATCGGACTGATTGGGCTGGCGACGAGCGGAATCATCAGGTAAAAGACCCACCCCGACCCTCCCGTGATGGAGGGAGAAAGGAAGTCTCCCATTACGGGGAGATTTAGAGGGGTCTGTAATTCACAATTCATAATTCACAATTAACAATATGGAAACAAGACTGAACGAAGTGTTGGCTGTTGTCAACAACAAGGGTGGGGTGGGGAAGACCACCACCGTGCAGAGCCTGGCGGCGGCGATGAAGCGGCAGCATCCTGAATGGCGGGTGCTGGTGATTGACCTGGACCCGCAGGGCGACCTGTCGAAGCTGATGGGATGGAAGGGCGAGCGGATGCCGACGGTGACGGACGCGCTGGCGCAGGAGCAGGGCCTGCTGCCTATCTACAAGAGCGAGCGCGGCATATACTACGTGCCATCATCGCCCGCGCTGCAGAAGATTGAACCGAAGCTGATGGCGCAGATGCAGCCATACATGGTGCTCCGCAAGCTCCTTATAGGCAAGGTGGAGGATTACAGCGGTGATGGCATCAGCGCCATCCCTTATAATTTCGACTATGTGCTGATAGACTGTCCACCGGCGCTGAGCATGTGTACCTATAACGCAATGGCGGTGGCCAGCGGGCTGCTGATTCCCGTACAGATGGAAGGACTGAGCGTCAGTGGACTGGCGCCCGTCATCGTGGAAATGGAACGGGTTAAGCGGGAACTGAACCCGCAGCTGGAACTGCGCGGACTGGTGCCCGTCATGGTCGATATGCGACCGAACATCGTGCGCTCGTTTGCGGCGTATCTGGAGCAGGCGTATGGCGACAACGTGACCATGACCATCATTCCACGATCGGTGAAGGTGAACGAGGCGCAGACGAAGAAGCAGGACATCTACGAGCACAAGCAGTGGTCGCCGGTGGCACTGGCCTACGGACAACTGGCAAAGGAACTGTTCGGCTGAAAAAAACATCAAATCGTAAAATCATCAAATCGTTAAATCAAGTCATGGTCAAGAAAAGTAACAACTGGAACCTGCAGGAAATGCAGGACACCCTGGTCAAGGACACGGAGCAGAAGATTGAACAGGGATTCAAGGACATTGCTAACGGGCAGCAGGCAGGCGGCGCCACTACTGTGCCGAGCGATTCCGTAGCGAGTGTTGAGTCTGAACCCACCAAGGGGGTACAGACGTACATCCCTATGTCGCAGTACCGACGCCTGAACGACATCAAGCTGACCAGAGGCGAGAACATCGCCGCGCTGGTGGCGCAGGCTATCGCATTGTGGCTGGATGTGCAGGAGGGGAAGCGGGCGATATAGTTGCCCTTTTTTACCCCAACAGATTCTATACAGCAACGGATTAGTTGCCCGATTTTACCCCTAAACATTTTTAATTTTGATAATGAGTAAAGACTCTTCTATCGTTATTATTAACATTATAATAATTAACGGACGGGCGGAATGCCGATGGGCAAAGGGCGCACGGCGGGCGAAGGGGTAAATTTACGCAACTATGAGAACAAACAAGGCAACTATGGCACAGCAAGAGGCAACTATGATAACGAACAACGCGACTAACGCGGCTGTCACAATCATCCCGCAGGAATGGTTATACAACCCCGTGGTATATACTCAGATCAGCGGCGACTTCTCGCTGATGCAGCAAAGGGTGCTGGCGGGCGTCCTTGGACAGATGCAGGACCGCATCCTCTACACCATCAACGAGAAGGAGAAGAACAAGCAGTTCCCGACGCTGTTCCCCGAGGAGGATGAGGTGC
>Ga0265298_10004626_pt1 | contig 17520 bp, 17 predicted proteins | sample AusTroGonzalo_MG_3_FD_193486 | JGI IMG/M metagenome (GOLD analysis project Ga0265298, IMG submission 193486) | Bovine rumen microbial communities from tropical cattle in Woodstock, Queensland, Australia - Gonzalo_01 | ecosystem: Host-associated > Mammals > Digestive system > Stomach > Rumen ... | reverse complement strand
TGTCGCCGCGCTGGCCGAAGCCTACCGTTCCTGGTTCGCCATGATCAAAAAGCTGGTGAAGGAAGGCATCCCGGTGGAAGCCGTCACCTTCTGGGGCGTAACGGACGCGGACAGCTGGCTGCCCGGTTTCCGCAAGGAACCGAGCTATCCCCTCCTCATCACCGCGGACCGGAAAACCAAACCCGCCTTTGACGCTGTGCTCAGAGAAGCGGAACTGTAATACTTATCAACCTGTCATAGATCACTGAAAGGAGTTCCCCCCATGGCCAGACTGCAGATCGAATACTTTTCCAATGCCCTTCGCCGTTCAACCACCTTTGAAATGATCATCCCCAACGATTTCCCCGCGGGCGTTCCGTGGGAGGCCGGCAAGGCGCATTCCCGCCCCATGTCCACCCTGTTCCTCCTGCATGGTTACACCGGAAAAGCCGGCAACTGGGTGCCGGACGGCCTGCCGGAAAAGTATAACTTCGCCATCGTCATGCCCACGGCGGAAAACTCCTTCTATCTGAACGGGGAAGCCACCGGCACCGCCTACCAGACCATGGTGGGGGAAGAACTGGTGAATTATGTCCGCAAAACTTTCCACCTGGCCAGCGGCCCGGAAAACACCTGCATCGCCGGCCTGTCCATGGGCGGTTTCGGCGCGCTGCATACCGGCCTCGCCTATCCGGAGACCTTCGGCAAAATCGGCGCCCTCTCCTCCGCGCTCATCGTGCATGAAGTCGCGACCATGAAACCCGGCGGCGGCAACGCCGTCGCGAACTATGCCTACTACCGGGCCTGTTTCGGGGATCTGGAAACCGTCCTGGAGCGGGATGCGAACCCCGAAGTCCTCGCCCGCAAACTGAAAGCCTCCGGCGCGAAAATTCCGGAGATCTATATGTGCTGCGGCACGGAGGACTTCCTCCTGCAGAACAACCGCCAGATGCACAGTTTCCTCGAAGCGGAAGGCATTCCGCACGAATATCACGAAAGCAAGGGCACCCATGATATGGTCTTCTGGCGCGAATATATCGCGAAGATCGTGGAATGGATGTTTGCCTGAGGTCCTTACGGATCTTCCCAGGGCATACAGATATTCTCCTCTGTTTTTTCCGGAGCCGCCTCCTCACGGAGGCGGTTTTTCTGTCCGATCAGGTCCGAAAAACCATCCAGCGCGTCAAAGGGCGCAAAAATCTTGGCCCGGTGTCCCCGGTCCATGGGCGGATGCTTCGGATCGTCCTCCCGGCGTGCCGGCCGTCCCCGCATCAGTACCCGCAGGTACGGAAAAGAGCGGTCGATCCGCCGCAGATCCCAGTTGGATTCAGCCTTCCGCACCGTCCCGCCTCCTTACGCTATGCCCTGTGTCCGCCTATTTGTTTATTTCTTTCCATCGCTGTGGCGCCGTCCAGCATATTCATCCCGCGCACCAGCAGATTGCTTCCAAACCGGCCCCGCACTTCCAGCATCGCTTCCTGCATGCGGAATTCCCGGTCCTGGGCATCAGGATCCGAGAACATATCCATCTGCAGGGCGCAGCCTTCCTCCCGGGGATCCGTCAGCGCCAGCCCGAGCCGGCGCACCAGCAGTCCCGGATCCACCTTTTCCCGGAAGGCCCGGTCCAGTGCTTCCAGGATCACCGTGCGGCTGTTCGTCTCCGGCCGGAAGCGCACTGTTCCGCCCGCATGCACCGGATGCAGCCGCCCGTAAAAATCCAGGCATACCGGCCCCGTATATCCCGGGTTCTCCTCCAGGCTGGCCGGATCAAAGCTGATCCACCACATTGCCGCGGGAATCCGCATCCGCTTCTCCACCAGTTTGATCACCGCCTGCTCCGCCATTTCCCGGAACACCAGCAGCGATTCCTCAAACCGGTACGGCCGGGGCAGCACCTGCCCGGTGGAAAAGCTGCGCGCGGACGGCCGGTACGACTTGATATCGCTCATCCGCACGGGTTCCACGCCCCAGGCGTGATCCATCAGGATCTCCGCGTTCACCCCGAACAGGCGGTACAGCCCTTCCGGGTTTGCCACGGCCATGGCCGCAACATCCCCCATAGTCTGCATGCCATGGGTCATCAGGCGGCGCGCCGTCCCCGGACCCACCTGCCAGAAATCCGTCAGCGGCCGGTGTTCCCACAGAAGGAGCCGGTAATCCTCCTCCCCCAGTTCCGCGATGCGCACGCCGTCCCGGTCCGGCTTCGCCTTTTTGGCCACAATATCCATGCCCACCTTGGCCAGGTACAGGTTCGTCCCGATGCCGGCCGTCGCGGTGATTCCCGTCTCCGCCAGCACGGCGCGGATCAGCCGCATCGCCAGAAAATGCGCCGGAGAAACTCCGGCGCGTTCCGCCTCCGCCCGGCACAGGTGAAGGTAAGGCGTCAGATCAATAAAACATTCATCAATGGAATAAACGTGGATATCCTTTTCCGACAGGAATTTCCGGTAGATTTCGTAGGCTCTCGCGGATACCCGCAGGTATTCCGCCATCCGCGGCGGTGCCACAATGTATTCCACCTTCGTTTTGTGCGCCGCTTCATACAGCCGGATGGCCTGTTTCGCCTCGAACAGGCGGGGACGGGATGAGACCCCCTTTGCCTTGAGCGACGGGGAAACCGCCAGGCAGATCGTCTTGTCTGTCCGGCTTTCATCCGCCACCAGCAGGTTTGCCTCCAGCGGGTTCAGGTTCCGGGCCACGCATTCCACCGAGGCATAGAAGGACTTCAGGTCGATGCAAAGATACTGCACGGGATTGCCCCCTTATGCATTCAGTACCCTGCCGACGATCCGGAAGTCCGTCCCGGAGGTGATCACCTTCGGATCATATGCGGTGTTGCAGGAAACCAGTACCGGCTGGAGATGACGGATCCCTTCACTGTCCGTAAAATTCTCCGCCTCGTCCCCCTCCGGCTCCTGCTCGGCGTACACCTTGATATATCCTTCCCCGTCCACTACAAACAGGCCTACCTCCCCGGGGAGCAGCCGGCTGCATTCCTCCACCCAGGCATACTGCCCGTCGTGCAGGACCGGCTCCATACTGTCCCCGCTGACGCGGACGGCAAAGGAAGCGCCCGCCGGCACCGAGGAAGCCGGGAAAGTCTGGCTTTCAAACAGGTTGTTGTCCAGCGCCTCGCCGAATCCGGCCGAGGCCGGGAGCGTGCTGACCTTCATCGCCACCACGGGCTCCCTGTGCATCGGGCGGCTGCGGTACGCCGACTGGCTTTCCAGGTAGCCCCGGTAGCCTGCCAGCATCTTCCGCCCTTCCTCGTTCAGCTTTTCCTCCTCGCCGAAGAGCGGAATCCGCAGCGCGTCGCACACCGCCGCCAGCTGATAGGCGCTGGGAACGGAATCTCCCTTTTCCCATTTGCTGACCGCCGCCGTCTGTACCCGGACGCCGCGGAGCGCGAGCGCTTCCGCCAGCTCACCCTGCGTCAGCCGCAGGGACCTGCGCGCCTGCGTCAGCCGCGCGCCGATCTCGTTCCGCTCCCGTGCCTTTTCCGCGTCGTACCGCATCCCTGTCCCTCCGTATATCCGCTTTCTTTGTCTGGAGTATAATCCCCGGAAAACGGATTTGTCAATAAAAAATTATCCTGTAAGGATAATTTTTTATCAATTTTATCTTATTCGGATATTTTCAGAAGGAAAGGGTTATCTTCCGTTCAGTGCATTCGCCGGCCGCTGCGGCTGTGGTCCGTATCGTAGGTGATGTCTTCGGTTTTATGTGTCCCGGAAGCGGCAATCCGGCGTTCCAGCTCCCGGTTGAACGCCTCAGGGGACACGGGAATCCCGACCCGCCCGCCGGTCCATCCGGACAGGTGAATGGCATTGGACAGCTGCAGCGCGCGAAGCCCGTCCTCCGCCCCGGCCACCGGTTTTTCCCCGCGCAGCAGGTGCGCCGCGAAAGCGTTGATCACGCCCGCGTGCTGCGGATTCTCCCCGTCGGTTTCCAGCAGGGATTCCCGGATCTCTTCCCGGTACCACGGATCATCGCTGCTGAAACAGATCTCCCGCTCATTCGCCCCCAGGCGCCAGACCTTCACCTGACCGTTCTCGCAGACGATCTTTCCGCGTTCGCAGTCAATTTCCAGCCGGTTGGTTCCGGGCAGGTCCCCGGTGGACGCCACAAAAACGCCTGTCGCCCCCTCCGGGAACTCCAGGAAGGCCGTTACGTCGTCCTCCACCTCAATATGGTGCCATTTTCCCTCCAGGCACCGGGCCGTCACCGCGCAGGGCATCCCGCACAGCCAGATCAGCAGGTCCAGCTGATGGGGGCACTGGTTCAGCAGCACGCCGCCGCCTTCCCCTGCCCAGGTGGCCCGCCAGCTTCCGGAATCGTAGTAGCGCTGCGTCCGGTACCAGTCGGTAATGATCCAGTTCATCCGCTTCATGGCGCCCATTTCGCCGCTGTCCAGCAGTTCTTTCACCGCCCGGTACATGCAGTTGGTGCGCTGGTTGAACATGAATGTCAGGGTTTTCCCGGCCTTCTCCGCCGCGCGGATCATCTTTTCCGCCCGGTCCGCCTGCACCGCCGCCGGCTTTTCGCACAGCACATGCAGGCCCGCCTCCAGCGCGGCCACCGCCAGCGGTTCATGCTGAAAATGCGGCACGGCAATCAGCACCGCGTCGCAGCGGCCGGAAGCAATCAGCTCCCGGCCGTCTGTATAAATGCTTACATTTTCAGGCAGGTTCCCGCGGGCCCACTCCCGGCGCTCCTGCCGCAGGTCCGCCACGGCGCACAGTTCTGTCTCCGGGCATGCTCCGCCCAGGATCAGCCGGCAGTGTTCGCTGCCCATGTTACCGATGCCGATGATTCCCAGACGGACCTTTGTTCCCTGTATCATGGTTTATTCTCCGATCCGGATGGCATTCTTCTGGGCCAGCAGGCACAGTTCCGCCGCCTTGAAGGCATGCTCCTGGGTCATGGCGTTTTCCGTGCGGTTCAGGCAGTCCAGGATCAGCTGCCCGAAGAAGGGATATCCTGTTACGCCTGCCGCGTTCAGGTATTTTTCTCCCTGGTCATTCACCAGGTATACATGTCCGCCGCCGTCTTTTTCAGACGCAAGATTGACATACTTGCGGATTTCCACAAAGCCTTTGGTCCCCAGGATAAACATCCGGCCGTCGCCCCAGGTCCGCAGACCGTCCGGAGTAAACCAGTCCAGCCGGAAATAGCCGGCAGCCCCGTTCTTCCCGGTCAGCTGCGCGTCACCGAAATCTTCCAGCTCCGGATATTCCGGATGCGCGAAATTGGCAATCCGGCTGGCCGTTACAGTTGCGTCTTCCTCCTGCGCGTAATACAGGAACTGTTCAAACTGGTGGCTGCCGATATCGCAGAGAATCCCGCCGTATTTTTCCCGTTCAAAGAACCAGGCAGGCCGTCCCGGCGCACCCAGCCGGTGCGGACCGAAGCCGGTGACGGAAATCACCTTCCCGATCTCCCCGGAATGTGCGATGTATCCCGCCAGGATGGAACCTTCGTCATGCAGGCGCTCCGCATAATACACCATATATTTCTTTCCGGTGCGTTTCACCGCTTCCCGTGCAGAAGCCAACTGCTCCAGCGTCGTGAAAGGCGCCTTGTCCGTAAAGTAATCCTTCCCGGCGTCCATGGCCCGCAGTCCGAGGGCGCACCGTTCGCTGGTGACCGCCGCGCCGGCGATCATCTGCGTTTCCGGATCATTCAGCGCTTCCTCCTCGCTGTTGGCTGCCCGGGCCTGGGGGAAAGCTTTCAGGAACGCCGCCACCTTTTTCTTGTCCGGATCATAAACATATTTCAGGGTGCCGCCGGCCTCTGTCAGCCCGTTGCACATTCCGTAAATATGTCCGTGGTCCAGCCGTACGGCGGAAAAGACAAATTCCCTGCCCTTGACCACCGGCTGCGGTTTCCCTTTCGGCGCATACGTCATGCCGTCCGAAACGTTCATTTTATTTTTCCCCCTTCTTGAAATTGCCAAAGCTCAGGCTGCCGTCCTGGCTCTCCACCGACGTGGTTTTCTCATAGAAATGCGGAACCGCACCGCGGATTCCCTCCACGGTATAGAAAGGATCCTCCGGAGGGATCGGCAGCGTCACGGCCTGATGCGAAGATCCCGCCTTGTAGATCGCGGTAATCAGCTCAATCGTCCTGCGGCCGTCCTCGCCGGTGATCGCCGGAGCGGAATCCGTTTCCAGCGCGTGCAGCACATTCTCCAGCTGGCCGGTATGCATCTCATACGGCACCGGCGGCAGCGACGCAAGGAATTCCTCCGCCTGTTTCGCAAAGGATTCATCCGGCTCCGCCAGCGGGAAGCCGTTGGGCTGCGGCTGCGAAGCAAACACGCTGTACGGGAACGCAATCTTTGCCTTCTCGCACTGGAAGATCAGCGCCTGGTCCTCCCCGTGGTCCACGACGGAAGCCGTCACCACCGCCAGGGCGCCCGGATATTCCGCGATGGAAACCGACAGGTCTTCCACCTCGGCATTGTCATGGCCGGTGTTTGCCAACACACTGGTCACCTTCTCCGGCGTACCCATCATCCAGCCCAGCATGTCGATATGGTGCACCGCGTGATTCAGGGTGCATCCGCCGCCTTCCTTCTCCCAGGTGCCCCGCCACCACAGGTCATAGTAGCTGTGGCCCCGGAACCACAGGGAATTCACCGTCACATGGCGCACCTTTCCGGCCATGCCGTTATCCAGCAGCGCTTTCAGGTTGCGCACCGGCAGGCGGAAACGGTTTTGCGCGATGATGGACAGTTTCTTCCCGCTCTCATCCCGGGCCTTCAGCATGGCGTCACATTCCTCCAGGGAGGCCGCCATGGGTTTTTCGCATACAACATTCTTCCCGCTCCGCAGGGCGTTGATGCTGATCTCCGCATGCACAAACGGCGGGGTGCAGACATCCACCAGGTCGATGTCCTTCTCCAGGATCTCATGGTGATCCAGGAACACTTCCGCGTCCAGCCCGTACTGTTCCTTTACCTGCTGCGCTTTTCCGGGAATAATGTCCACCAGGGCGACGATTTTGCACCGCTCCGGAAATTGCATATATGCTTTGATATGCGCATGGGAAATTCCGCCGGTTCCGACGATTGCGACCCGAATCATACACTGCACCTCTCTGAATGAAAGCTTTCGTTGATTTTAAAGCGTTTGTTCCGATATAATCAGGTTCTTATTATCTGGATACAGTATAGCTTGTATGAGGTTGACAATACTATATAAATCATGTTTCAATGTATGCAGATCCTGCACAATCTGAAACCGGAGGAACCGCCATGCAGCTGATACAGGCCGAAATGACCCGGGCTCCTTTCCTTCCCATGGGACAGCAGGGGGCGCTGGGATATGAAGCCCATCATAATCTCGACAAAACCTTTGCGGTTACGCAATACCACTGCCATGATTATTATGAATTCTACATTCATATCCGCGGCGGGGAATATATGGGTGTGGATAACCAGCTGTTCCTGCTGAAACCCAACCAGGTTTTCATTCTTCCGCCTTTTTCCATGCACGGTCTGTCCTGTACCCGGGAAATGCATGATTACGAGCGCGCTTATCTGAACCTTTCTCCGGAGGTCATGCGCGTTCTCGGCTGCGGGCAGATCGACCTGGATCAGTTCTTCCGTTCCCAGGCATCCGGCGGCGTCTGTACCTATCAGCTGACAGACGCGGACGCGGAACAGTTTGTCGCATGGATCCGGAAGATCCAGGACAACCAGCAGGACGAATCCTTTGAGAACGACGTTTATCACCGTTTCCAGAACTACTCCCTGATGATGAGCCTGATGTCCCTGCTCTGCCGGACCACACGCAGGACCGACCCTGTGGAAGGCGACGCTTTCGGCAGCAGCGTGATTCAGGAAATCCTGGAATATATCAACAACCACTATACCCAGCCGATCCGGATTGAAAATCTGGCCCGCAGCTTCGGTGTCAGCGTTTCCTGGCTTTCCCATGAATTTTCCCGCTTTACCAACCGCAGCGTCTATGACTATGTCCTCTACCGCCGGGTCATGCTGGCCCGCCAGCAGATGCTGGGCTCCGCATCGCTCAATGATATCGCCTACCAGTGCGGATTCAATGATTACTCCAATTTCCTACGTTCTTTCGGAAAAATAGTCGGCATGTCTCCCAGTCAGTACCGGAAGCGGCTGAAAGCCTATCGGGAAAAGGAAATCGACGCCTGGATGGAGTTCTGATAAAAAACTCCCTTCACGCGGCGGTTTTTCGCCTCTTATGAAGGGAGTCATTTGGATGCTTGTATATCCCGGACCGGGTTCATCTCCTGAACCCGATCCGGGATTTTATGTCAGGAATTATTTCTCGAACTTGTAACCGGTCGCTGCTTCCAGCTTCTCAGCGCGTTCGTTCATGATGGCTTCGCCGCCGATCGCCATGTAGTTTTCCACACCGGCGTCATAAACAGCGTCAAACTGATCCACAGGAGCAGTCACAGCCTTGTTCAGGAAGGAGTTGCGTTCGTCGCTCAGCGTGGTGCCAACGCCGGTTTCCGCCTCAATCGCCGGCAGGCTGAAGTGTCCGGGTACGCGACCGCCGTTCATGGCGACAGCATAAGCGGTCTGGACAACCTCGGGATTCACGGGAGCATAGCCGTAAGCGAAGCTGGCTTCGGTGTATTCACCCAGATACTGGCCGTTGCAGGTCATGGTGAAGTCAATGTTGTTCAGGCTGGCCTGGGTGTAGGGATCGGAAGCGTCCACGGCCTTCATCATGTAGGCACCGTTCTCGGCACGCTCATGGTTCTTGCCTTCCACACCGGTCTGCAGGAACAGGATGGTATCGGGCTGGGAGATGAAGTCCAGGTACAGCAGGCTCGCCAGCACTTCCTTGTTCGTGGTGGGGAAGCAAACCTTGCGGTCCACGGTGCTGCCCAGGTACTTCCGGTAGATACCGGCGTCGTTTTCGAAGCAGTCGACCGCGACAAACTCAGCGTCTTCGCCGGCAGCGCGCTTGATGTTCGCTTCGATGGAATCTTCGCCGTTACGGTAGGGATAGTCATAGTTGTGCTGGAAAGCGCCCACAAAGCCGGCCTTCAGGTTGTCGTCTTCAGTGGTGTCGCCGTCGCCGTACAGGGCGAAGTCTTTCCAAACCAGGCCTTCGTTGTACCACTTGTTCAGCAGGCGCATGGCTTCTTTGGCGCCGGGCAGGAACTGCTGCCTGTCATCGAAACCGCGGATGTAGAGTTCTTCATCGGTGATAGCATCCGGAACGAAGGAAACGGTCAGGATGTTGTTGCGCCAGCCGATATCCTGGCTGGTGCTGTAGGGCACCATCTTGGCAGCGTCAGCGCCTAGCAGGAGCTCAGCGTTGTCGCGGAAAGCAACCAGGCAGGCTTCGAATTCAGCCTTGTTGGTCGGCAGAGCCATGCCCAGTTTATCCAGCCAGTCCTTACGGATGAAGGTATTGATGCGGGCATTGTTCACCAGACGGGTTTCCAGCGCCCACAGCTTACCGCTTTCGGGATCCTTGTCCCAGTAAACGTTTTCTTCGCCCAGCAGGTTGAAGAGGTTGGGGAGCAGGTCCTTGTACTCTTCGATATAGGGAGCCAGGTCAATGATGCCGCCCATGTCCGCATAGTTCAGGACCGTAGGATAGGCGTAGGTGTAGATGACGTCGGGAGCGTTCTGGGCGGCCAGCAGGTTGCCCAGGTCCGTCTCATCATCCCAGCGGCCGCAGACGGAGAATTCAACGTTCACGTTGTACTTTTCCTTCATGCCGTTCTTGATATATTCGGCCCAGGGAGAAGTCTCGGGAACATTATCGCCGCGCTGGAAAAGACGCACGGTGATGGTGCGGGTCTCGGTGAACTTGCCGTCCACGAAGCCGTCGTCCGCAGCAAATGCGGAAGTAATGCCCAGCGTGGCGAGCAGTGCCAGCGCCAGAACCAGAGCCAGGATACGTTTCATGTTTTCTTCCTCCTTTTATTTTATTTCAAGGGTTCCATACCCTTAAAATACGATTGGATCATCCCTTGACCGCACCGATGGTCACGCCGCTTACGAAATAACGCTGCAGCCATGGATATACAAGCAGGATCGGCACCGTCGCAAACATGACGGAAGCCATCTTCAGCGTTTCGCTCAGACCCGGCATGGCAAATCCTTCCTGGGCTGCCGCCTCGCCGCTGCTGGCATTCTGCAGGATATTGTACAGGTACAGCTGGATGGGATACAGTTCTCTGTTCTTCTTGATGTAGAGCAGAGCGTCAGAGAATCCGTTCCACCGTCCGACCGCGTAGAACAATGCCAGGGTGGCCAGCACGGGTTTGCTCAGCGGCAGATAAACCTGGATCAGAATCCGGATCGGGCCTGCGCCATCGATTTCCGCCGCCTCCCGCAGGGATTCCGGCACACTGTAGAAGCTGGACCGCATGATAATCATGTTGTACACGCTCAGGCAGCTCGGAATTATCAGGACCCAGACCGTCTCCAGCATGCCCATGTTGCTGAGCATCACGTAGTGGGGAATCATACCGGCGCTGAAGTACATTGTGAAGAGGATGAATCCGTTCAGGAATTTCCGGCCTTTCAGCTGGTCATAAGTCAGCGGGTAGGCACAGATAACCGTCATAAACAAACTCAGCACCGTACATCCGACCGTCAGCAGGGCTGTATACCACAGAGAGTGTATGTACCGTTCGTTTCCCAGAACCGTCCGGTAGGCGTCCAGGTTCAGCCCTTTAGGCCAAAGCAGCACTTCATTGCGGATCAGATACTTTGTATCCGACAGGGAACGGGCCAGCACGTTCAGCATCGGCACCAAGCAGATAAAGATCAGAAGGATACAGATGAACACGATTACCCAATCGCCGAATTTCGTGGATTTCGATTTAATCATGTTTCTCCCCCCTCCCTTACATGATGCCGCGCTCGCCGAAGCGCTTGGCCAGGAAATTGGCTCCGAAGAGGAAGAGGACGCCGACTACGGACTGGAACAGGCCGACGGCGGTCGTCAGGCTGAACTGCCCGCCGCCGTTTATGCCTTTCTGGTACACATAGATGGAAAGCACCGTCGAAACGTCGGTGACCAGTTTATTGCTTAAGGCCAGCGGCCGGTCAAACTCGCTTCCCAAAATGTAGCCCAGTCGCATAATCAGCAGTACAACGATCGTTGGACGCAGGCCTGGCAGCGTCACATGCCAGATGCGGCGGAAACGCCCGGCACCGTCCACGGCGGCAGCTTCATAAAGCTCGGGGCTGATGCTGGTCAGCGCAGCCAGATAGATGATCGTGCCCCAGCCGGCCTCCTTCCAGATGCCGAGGCCGATATAGCTTCCCACCCACCAGCTGGGATTGCTCAGGAATGGAATCACCGCGTCCGGATTGCCCGTCATCTGTTTGTTCAGGATGTTGACCAGGCCGTCATTATCCGCCAACAGGCGCAGCGCCAGGGAGGAAATGATGATCCAGCTCAGGAAGTGGGGCAGGTAAAGGACAGTCTGTGTGAATTTTTTGAAGCGTTTAAAAGCCAGTTCGTTCAGGATCAGCGCCATCAGGATCGGTGCCGGGAACCCGCAGACGAGGTCCAGCAGGTTCAGTTTGATTGTATTCTCAAGTGCACGAAGGAACAGCTTGTCCTTGAAAGCTTTGATAAACCATTCGAATCCGCTGTTCTTGGCCCAGTCCACCAGCCACGGCGGCTGGATAATGTTGTTCTTTTTGAATGCCATCAGAATATAGGCCATCGGAAAGTAGCGGAAAATGACAAAAAATGCGATCGGAATTGCAAGCAGAAGATACAGAGTCCAGTAACGCCTCAGGTAGGTTTTCCAGTTCGTATGGTGCCTGGGAATCTCTCTGCTCAGGGATGGCTGCTGCACCTGACTCAAATCACATCTTCCTTTCTTTGCTGAAACCTGAAGGTTCTGACGGAGTATGATGTGTAATTTATTCAATAATCCTACCAAATCCTGCAACGTAATTATATATGCAAAAATCCTTTTGTTCCATGCGGATTGTGCTTGAAAGTATGCAAATCTTGCTTTGAAGTATAAAAAAAACAGACAACTTCAGGTCCTGTCGCCACTGAAAAAACCGCGGGAGCCTTGCTGTCCCGCGGCTTATCCTGAGTCTTTTCCAGTTTTCAGTAACCGGTTACGGTAGCTTCCACGCCTTTTTCCTTAAACAGGGTCCGGTATTCCTCCACCTTGCTTTCCGGGCAGTGGATGACCGCGTCGCTGTGAATGCCGGTAAACACATTTGCACCGATGGTGTCTGCTGTAAGAAGTTCCGTCTCAATCGTAATGTTCTTCAGTTTCGGGCAATCCCGGAAAGCGTCCGCTCCGATGAATTCCACCATGGAACCGATCGTCACATAAACCAGTTTTTCATTGCCCCTGCAGACCCCCTCTTCCACGCCGATGACCCGGAATTCATTGCCATCTTTCCGATAGAATTTCGGAACCGCCACGGCATACTGATTTTCATGAACAGAATTGATCACGACAGCCGTCATATCCTGCCAGTTCAGCAGGTAGCGTGCTTCCCCGTCCCAGTCCTGCTGGCGCACAACCTGCTTCGTTTCCGGGTCATACCACTCGAACATTCTGCCCTTATCCGCAGAATAATCAGGATCCCACTCGTGATCCTCCGCCATTTCGCTGTCTGTCATCAGGAAATAATGTGTCTTTTCCTGTCCGCTGATACAGGGAGCATCCATCAGATAGCGGCCCGGATCATCCCACGTGCAGTCCACAAAATACCAGGTCCCGTCGATCCGTACCATATTCCATGCGTGGCCGGACGGCGACCGCGGTACCGTCTCACCCGAGAAGGTACAGGAAGCGATCCCGGCCTCCTGCAGCAGGCGGTAGTAAGCATGGGAATAGGCTTCGCAAACACCCTTGCCCTCCACCAGGATCCGATCCGATTCGTAGATCGTCATTGAATCGTCATAAGAGGAGTTATTGATGACCCAGTTGTGCAGGATCAGGGCCTTTTCCCGTTCCGTCATCTCCGGCCGGATATAGTTCTTCACGACCCATTTGACTTTTTCTTCCGGATCGGTGATCTGCCAGCCGATCACCTGCTCCTCCCCGTTGTCAAACTGCAGTCCCTGTTCCCGCGCAAACTTTTCCGCGGCACTTCCCTTTTTGCACAGGATCACAAAGTCCCGGTACACGCCTCCGAAAGATGCGATTTTCAGGTCCGTCATACTGTCCGGGATCTGTACCTGTTTCACATGTTTCATCTGCTTGAAGAAGTCCGGGAAAATGCTCTCCATTCCTTCCGGGATAATGACTGTCTCCGCCTCCGGATCCACCGGCTCGGCAACGGAAAGCCCCAGCCGGACTCCGTCTTCCGTATATGAATAGATGTATTTCGTATCGTCCCCCTGCAGGTAGAAAGGGAAACCCCAGCCTCCGAGCGTATCGCCGGATTCCGTGTGCAGTCCGGAAAGAATCAGTTTCGTGTTTTCGCTGAAGGACATGCCGGCAACTTCCGTGATATGGTCCGGCAGCTTCATTTCCGCAAGCTTGCCGCATTCCTCGAAAGCACTTCCCCCGATGGCAGTAACGCTATCCGGAACGGTCACCTCGCTCAGCTCCGTGCATCCGGTAAAAGCGCCTTCCCCGATCCGGGTCACGCCTTCCCCGATTTCAACCCGCCGGATGGCGTCCGCCTGCACAGTGTCTTTCCAGAAGGTTCCGTCCGCCATTGCGCCACTTCCTTCCACCCGAAGGAGGCCTTCTCCGTCCAGCGTCCAGGTGATTCCCTCGCCGCAGGTGCCGGAAGTTTCCGCCGCAGCGGCGCACAGCGCCGCCAGCAGCACCAGCATCAGCAGGATTCCTGCTATTTTCTTCATGTTATTTTGCCTCCTGTTGCCAATTTTCATGCAGCCAGCGGACAGACTGCCGCAGGGCCGCGATTGTTTTTGTCTCCAGCACGCACCGGGCATTCCGCTGCTCTGCCAGCTTCAGCCGGGCCTTCAGGTCGATTTCCCCGTCCCCGAGTCCCAGGTGGTTCTTCGGCGGTTCTTCCGTTCCGTCATGAATATGGAAATGAATCAGCCGGCCCTGCCTTTCCGTCAGGAACGGCACATCCTTTTCCTTCACAGCCTTCGAATGGCCGATATCCCATGTCAGTCCGAATTTCGGGCTCTCCAGCAGGAAATCGATTGCTTTCTTTTCGTAATCGCGGAATCCGTCCGTGTTTTCAACCGCGATCATGATATCGCTGTCCCCGATCCATTCCCCGCACAGGGAGCGGAAACGGGCAAAGGACTGCAGGTAGGTGTCGAAATCCCGGTCGTACATCTGCACCTTCCGGTCCGGCAGGGTGATGAAAATTCCGTGGTGCATGTGCATATTCAGCGTCAGCGCCCGGCTCCCTGCCCCATACCGGTCGCGCAGGCACAGCAGTTTTTTCGCCGTTTCCACAGACCGCCGCACGGTCTCCAGGTAGGCGTCGGACACCAGGCGATTGAAATCCGCGATATTCAGGTTTTCGTCCAGGTGGATCGTGTAGTAGATCCCCGCGTCTTCCGCGAGGCGCAGCAGGGTTTCCGTATCCTCCAGCCGGTCTGTCTGGTATTCCGGAAAATTCATATTCAGCTCAATGAATTTCAGCCCCAGCTCCCGGCAAAGCGCGACATTCTCCTCCAGCGTCCGATTTTCGATCAGCGTTGGCATGCCGAATTCCATCTGTTTTTCCTCCTGTTCCGGGTTCCTGCCTGCATCTTATCACATTGACGCCCGGAATGCATCTTTTTCTTCTTGACGCTTTCCCCTCCGTCGGCTATGATGGAGTCAGCGACCGGCTCCTGCCGGCTGAAAAGTGAATAAAGAAGAAAGGATGACTGTTATGAAGTACGAATGCCCCTGCGGTTATGTTTATGATCCCGCTGTCGGCGATCCGGACGGCGGCATCGCCCCCGGCACCGCGTTTGAGGACATCCCGGACGATTGGGTATGCCCCGTCTGCGGCCTCGGAAAAGACGCGTTCACCGAAGCCTGATTCCGGTGAGACCTGCTCCCGCATCTGCGGGAGCTTTCTTTTTGCTTGACGCTCCCCATGCCCTGTGGTACGCTTTTCCGGAGGCGCGCCGGAAGGCCGCCGGGAAAGGAATGAATGCTCTATGAATATTGTCTGCCTGGACCTGGAAGGGGTTCTTGTTCCCGAAATCTGGATTGCCTTCTCCGAAGCCAGCGGAATTCCGGAACTGCGGCGCACCACCCGGGATGAGCCGGATTACGACAAACTGATGAAGTTCCGCCTGAACATCCTGCGGGAACACGGCCTTGGCCTGAAGGATATCCAGCGCACCATCGCCACCATCGATCCGATGCCCGGCGCGAAGGAGTTCCTGGATACCCTCCGCAGCGAGACCCAGGTGCTGATCCTTTCCGACACCTTCACCCAGTTTGCCTCTCCCCTGATGAAGAAGCTGGGCTGGCCTGCCATTTTCTGCAATGAGCTGGAAGTCGGAAAAGACGGCATGATCACCGGCTACCGTATCCGCGTTCCGCAGAGCAAGCTCACCACCGTGAAGGCGCTGCAGAGCATCGGTTTTGAGACGATCGCCTCCGGCGACAGCTTTAACGACCTGGGCATGATTCAGGCCAGCAAGGCCGGTTTCCTTTTCCGCAGCACCGAGCAGATCCGGAAGGACTACCCCGAGTACCCCGCCTGCGAAACCTATGAGGAACTGCTCTCCCTGATCCGCGGCGCGCTGTAATTTCCGGTGCTTGTGTTTTCCGTTTATTAATGATAAGATGTTCCCCGAATTCAGAAGGAGGATTTTTACCATGGCTGAATCTTACGTAACCGGCGAAACGCTGGTAGGCGAAATTGTTTCCCAGTATCCCGAAGCGATCGAAGTGCTGCTGTCCATCGGCATGCACTGCCTGGGCTGCCCCGCCTCCCGCGCGGAATCCCTGGCCGATGCCTGCGCTGTGCACGGCATGCCTGTGGATCGCGTGATCGAAGCGATCAACGCCAAAATCGCCGAAGCCCGGTAATTTACCCCGGCATAAAAGCGGACGTTCCTTTCCGGAACGCCCGCTTTTCTTTATTCAGTCCTCTTCGTCAATGATTTTCAGGTTCGGCTTCCATACATGCCGCGCCGACTGTCCTTTCGGCGTCACCGGCTTGATCCATTTTCCCCGGAACAGGTGAACCTGCATCAGCACATACCGGATCGGCTCATCCGCATAGCAGAAGGCAAACACCACCAGCGTCGGCCATTTCAGCACCAGGCCGGATACGCATACCAGCGGCAGCAGCATCACCCACATGAACACAATCTCGAGCACCGTCCCGTAGGTGGCGTCTCCCGCCGCCCGGAAGGTATCGTTCTGCGTCCAGTTGCCCATCCGGATAATCCCCAGCGACAGGTAGATCAGCATCATACCGAATGCCAGGCGGAAACTCTCCCCCTTCATTCCCATGACGTTCAGGATCGGCGTATGCAGGCAGATCAGTACTGCGCCGAGCAGCGCGATAATCCCCTGGCACAGGTAAACCAAGCGCCATGCCCGGCCGAAGGCCCTGTCCAGGCGTCCCGCGCCCACCTCCGTGCCGACCAGCACCGAGGACGCGTTCGAAAATCCGGCAAAGAATCCGATCACAAGGCCTTCTATGGTCCGGAAAACCGCCAGCGCAGCGATCGCTTCCTCCGGCTGGCGTCCCAGCACGATATTGATCACCATGTTCCCGACGCCGATCAGCACTTCATTGCACAGGATCGGGAAACATTTCCGGAAATAGGTCCGGATGAACTTTTTGCTCCAGCGGAAGTGGCGTCGAATCGCCAGCAGATAGGGATGCCCGCTCTTCCGGGCCGCCACCAGGATCACCGTGCAGTTCACCGCCTGCGCGACCACTGTGGCCGTCGCCGCGCCGCGCACACCCATGGCCGGCATCCCGAGATTGCCGAAAATCAGCACCCAGTTCATGAAAATATTGGTCAGCACGCCCGCGACAGATCCCCACAGCGGAATCCGCACCCTTCCCGTGCAGCGAAGCAGCGCCGCCATCGCCATGGAGAAAACCATCAGCGGATAGCCGAATCCGGCAATGCGCAGGTACTCCACGCCGACCTGCCGGATCGCCTCCTTGTCTGTATACAGCTGCATCACCGTTTCCGGGAAGCACACCGCCATCAGGCCGAACAGCATCCCGACCGTCATCATGCAGGTCCAGGTCAGCCCGTAGGACCGGTTGATGCCGTCGTCGTCCTTCGCACCCCAGTACTGGGAGAAGAACAGCATACCGCCGCCCACGAATCCCCAGTAGGCGGAGAACATCAGGGAGGAAAACTGCGCGCACAGGCCCACCGCGCCCACTTCCGTCTGCCCCAGGGACGCGATCATCATCGTATCCACCATGGACCCGGTCGTGGACAACAGGTTCTGCAGTGCCACGGGAATCGCGATCACAGCGATCTTTTTCAGAAAGGAACGCCAGGGATACCGCGTACGCATCCGGAACTGCTCCCTTCCCTTTTTCAGATTCAGTCGTAGGGGGATTATACCACAAAAGCCTGTCCTTTCATCCTCATAAAATTCCATCCGCAAAAAACTTCGAATTATTTA
>Ga0265298_10004624_pt1 | contig 17527 bp, 11 predicted proteins | sample AusTroGonzalo_MG_3_FD_193486 | JGI IMG/M metagenome (GOLD analysis project Ga0265298, IMG submission 193486) | Bovine rumen microbial communities from tropical cattle in Woodstock, Queensland, Australia - Gonzalo_01 | ecosystem: Host-associated > Mammals > Digestive system > Stomach > Rumen ... | reverse complement strand
AAACCGAACTGCAAAACGATGCGGGTCTATTACAACTTGAGCGATCTGGACGGCACCGCCTCGTTCCGGAATCTGAAACTGGAAGAACTGAGCGAAGAGGAAGCGCAGAAGATCCGCGCATCCTACCAGGTCCCGCCCGCCTATTTCGCGCCGCCGGTCTATGCCTGGGAAGGGGAAAAAATACTGCCCTGGGGCTACCGCGTCACCGCCACTCTGATGGAGAAAAACATGATCCCGGCCAGAATCGCCATTCGTCTTCCCGAACTGAAAGCCGAGGCGGCCGCGGCCGTGAAAGTCAACGCTGAAACGGCGGAAAAGCTCTCGCTGAAACAGCCGCTCGGAAAAGGCAAATACACCGTGGTCATGACCGCGCTCGATGCGTCCGGCAAAGAGATCGCGCGGGAAAAACGGATCCTGCGCGTGATCGCCCGTCCGAAAAGTCCGGTCAGGCTGCCGGTGAAGACCGTCGAAGTAGACAAGGACGGAACCACGCTCATCAACGGCAAACCCGTCCTGCTGAACGGTGTCTATCATGTCTATACCGAAGCACAGGTCGCCGAGGTGGCCGAGGCCGGATTCAACACCGTCATCGCCTGGGACCGCACGCCGGAAAGTTATCTGAAAATGCTCGGCTGGATCGCAAAATACAACCTCTATGCCGACTGCGTGATCAAACGTTCCGATCCGGAAAAACTGAACCTGCTGTTCAAAGCCATTGGGAACCATCCGGCGATCGTCTGCTATGATCCCGAAGATGAACCGGATATCAAGGATATCAAGCCGGAAGCACTTCTGGCGAAATGCGGCCTGATCCGGAAGATATTCCCCGGCAGACCGCTGCGGATCAGCTGTGCCAATGCGAACTCGGTGAAACGTTTCGGCAACTGCGCGGAGATCATCTGTGCTCACAATTACGTCATTCCTTTCGGCGGACTCGCTCAGCAGGCGAAAAGCACCGGGACTGTCGCGGAGGCGTTTCCCGCGCCCCGGAAACATTCGCCGCAGATGACCTTGCAGAGCTGGATCCACTGGCACGACCCGACCCGGAAGCCGCAGACTCCGGAGCAGACCCGTTCGCTGGCTTACACCGCACTGATCAAAGGCGCCAAAGGATTATGGTGGTACAGTTTCATCGACAAGGGCAGCTGGGATGTCCGCAGCGTGCCGTCGATCTGGACCACGTTCAAGGGGCTGAACGCCGAACTGAACGAATTGGCCCCGCTGATCCTGACCGGGAAGAAAACGGTCCTGAAGAATGAATCAGCGGAACCGGGAATTCTGTGTGCCCTGTGGGTAACTCCGGAGCGGACTGTGCTCGTCGCAGTCAACATGGAAAAGAAAGCCGCTGCAGTTCAATTTTCCGTTCCCGGAAAAAAAGCGGTGGAACTTTTCGCCGATGATGCTGAATATCCGGTCAATTCGGGCAAATTGAAATTCGAACTTCCCGGCGAAACCACGCGGATATTTGAGCTGAACTGAAAGACAGTAAGTAATTTCCGGTCCCGCTGCTGTGTCCGGAAACGTATTTTTGTCCTGAAAAAACCGCTCTGCGCTTTGCATTTCGGCGAATATGCTGTATATTCACCGTAGAATTGTCAACCTGAAATCAAGGAGCAGAAAATGGACGAAAATATGAATGTGTATCAGAACCCGCTGACCGGCCGTTATGCCAGCAAGGAAATGAGCTACAACTGGTCGCCCCAGCGGAAACATTCCACCTGGCGCCGCCTGTGGCTGGCGCTGGCCGAATCCGAAAAGGAACTCGGCCTGCCCATCACCGACAAACAGCTCGATGAGATGCGGGCGCATCTGGACGATATCGATTTCGAAGCCGCCGCGGCCGAAGAAGCGAAACTGCGCCACGACGTGATGAGCCATATCCACGTATTCGGCGCGCAGTGTCCGGAAGCCAAACCGATCATCCACCTCGGCGCCACCAGCTGCTTCGTCACCGACAACACCGAGCTCATCCAGATGCGCGACGGTCTCAAACTGATCCAGGCCAAACTGCTGAAAGTCGTGACCATTCTGGCGGGTATCGCGGACCAGTACAAAGACCTGCCCACGCTCGGGTTCACCCATTACCAGCCGGCGCAGCTGACCACTCTGGGCAAACGTTTTTCGCTCTATTTGCAGGATTTCGTAATGGACCTGCAGCGGGTCACCGAAGAGATCGGCAAGATCCCGTTCCGCGGCGTCAAAGGCACTACCGGCACGCAGGCCAGTTTCATGGAACTCTTCCACGGTGACCAGGAAAAAGTCCGCCAGCTGGACAAGCTCGTTTCGAAGAAAATGGGATTCGAATCCTCGATCGCGCTGAGCGGCCAGACCTATACGCGCAAAGTGGATTTCTTCGTGCTCTCGGTGCTTTCCGGGATCGCGCAAAGCTGCTATAAAATGGCCGGCGACATCCGTCTGCTCGCCAACCTCAAGGAAATCGAGGAACCGTTCGGCAAAAATCAGGTCGGCTCGAGCGCGATGGCCTACAAGCGCAATCCGATGCGTTCGGAACGCGTCTGCTCGCTTTCCCGCTATCTGATGAGCCTGCCGGTGAATTGCGCGATGACCCATTCCACGCAGTGGTTCGAACGCACGCTGGACGATTCGGCCAACCGCCGGATCGTGCTCGGGGAAGCATTCCTCACGGCGGATGTGATCCTGTCGCTGATCGCGAATATCGCGGACGGCATCCAGGTGTGGCCGAAAGTGATCGCCGCGCACATCAATGCGGAACTGCCGTTCATGGCCACGGAAAACATCCTGATGGAAGCGGTCCGCGCGGGCGGCGACCGGCAGGATCTGCACGAGGCGATCCGCACCCATTCGATGGAGGCGTCCAAGGTGGTCAAGGCGGAAGGCAAGCCCAATGACCTGATCGAGCGTCTGGCCGCCGATCCGCTGTTCGCGAAAGTGGCGCCGATGTTCAAGGATATTCTGGATCCGAAACTGTTCATCGGGCGGGCGCCGCAGCAGGTTACCGATTATCTGGAAAACACGGTGAAGCCGCTGATTGCGGAACTTTCCGCACAGACCGGACCGGCCGCCGAAGATGAGATCCGCGTGTAAGCGTTGCCGGTGATGCCATGCCGAGAAAATCAAGTTCAAAAACAACCCGAAAGGAGATCCCCATGGGGAAAATACTGTCTGCCTTGCTGGTGCCGTTCATCGTGGCGGTTCTGTTCGCCGTATCCCTTTTCATCTGGTATGGCTGCCGGATCGAACCGGGCAACGGAGAAATCGCGGTGCTGATCCGCAAAACGGGAAAGAATCTGCCGTCCGACGCGATCCTCGCGCCGGGCGCGGAATACAAGGGAGTCCAGCTGGAAGTGCTGGGCGAAGGCCGCTACTTCTACAATCCCTACACCTGGGACTGGAAGATCGTGCCGGTTACCGATATCCCTGCGGGAAAATTCGGCGTGCTGGTCCGCAAATTCGGAAAAAACCTGCCGGAAGGCGAGATCATCGCTCCGGGACCGGATTTCAAGGGGATCGTGCGTGAGGTGCTCGGCACCGGCAAACACCGGATCAATCCGTTTGCCTACGACGTGCATGTTTACGATGACATCCGGATCATGCCCGGCAATATCGGCGTGGTGACCAATCTGGCGGGGAACGATCTTTTTTCCGGAGCCGCGAACGACCTGCAGAACGCCAAAGGATTCCTGGTGGACAAATCGCGGAAAGGCGTGCTCAAGGAAGTCCTCAAGGAAGGCACGCACCGGATCAATCCGTTTATCCGGAGCATTTCCATCGTGAACATCCAGAGCCAGCGTTACGAGTTCAGCGGCAAAGACGCGATCGGGTTCATCTCGCTGGACGGCTTCCCGATCTCGCTCGAAGGCACGGTCGAATTCAACATTTCCGCCGAATCCGCGCCGCGGCTGACGCATGAGGTCGGCGACATGGACGACATCCTCAAGAAACTGATCCTGCCGTCGGTCAGCGGATTCGCCCGGATCGAAGGCAGCAAGAAGAGCGCGACCGAATTCATCGTCGGCGAAAGCCGTCAGGTGTTCCAGAACCAGCTGGAGGAATTTCTGAGGAAGACCTGCAAGGTGTGGGGCATTTCCATCAATTCGGTGCTGATCCGGGACATCCTGCCGCCGCAGGAGATCGCGGAGATCATCCGGAACCGCGAACTGGCGGAACAGGAAGCGAAGAAATTCAAGCAGCAGATCGAACAGGCCCGGAGTGCGTCCGCACTGGAACAGCAGCGGATGCTGGCGCAGCAGCGGAAGAGCAAGGTGCAGGCGGAAACCGCCCGGATCACGGCCGAGATCGCCGCCAAACAGGTGCAGATGCAGCGCACGATCGCTGCCAAGACCGACCTGGAAACCGCCTCGATCCAATATCAGTCGGCACAGGCGGCCGCGCAGGCCAAGCTGGTGCTGGCGGAAGCCGACCGCAAGATCATCGCCGCGAAAAACGATTCCGAGGTGCAGGTGCTCAAGCGCAATGTGGAGGCCTACGGCAGCGGGGATGCCTACGTCCGCGGTCTGCTGTATGAAAAACTCGGTCCGCGGATCCAGTCGATCCTGACCCGCGGGCTGAACGGAGGATTGTTCGGCCTGCCGCTCGTCCCCGTCCAGAATGTCAATCAGGGAGGGAAATGACCATGAAAAAAGGAATCATTGCAGCTGTCATCGTCATCTTCGCGGTCCTGCTCCTGGGGTGGGGCGGGTATCAGTGGTTCTGCTGTCGGTTCTATGTGCCGGCGGGCTGCATGGCGGTGGTCACCGCCAAGTCGGGCAGCGACCCGAAGCCGGGCGAGATCCTGGTGGAACGCGGTCAGAAAGGCATCTGGAAGGAAGTGCTGAGCGAAGGCCGGCATTTCCTGGATCCGGTGATGCATGACGTGCAGATCGTGAAGGCGATCCATATTCCCATCGGGCAGATCGGGATCGTGACCTCGAAAGTCGGCAAGCCGCTGCCTCCGGGCGAGATCATCGCCCCGGACCACAGTTTCCAGGGTGTCTGGCGCGACGTGCTCGGACCCGGCATGCACCGGCTCAATCCGCAGGGCTATTCCGTTGAGATCACCGATGCGGTGAACATTCCGATCGGCTATGTCGGCGTTGTGACCAGTCAGACCGGCAAGGCTGCCATGACGGGCGAATTCGCCACGGTCCGCACCAAAGGCGTGCTGAAAGACGTGCTCCAGCCCGGACTCTATTACATCAATCCGCGGGCGTATCAGGTCAATGTGATCGAGATCGGCATGAACCAGGTGAGCATGACGGGCAGGGAAGGCAGCGTCATCGAAATGAAAAATTCGGTGAAGGCCGCCAGCAGCGCCCTCACTTCGCTTTCCAGCAATATCCTGAACCAGCAGCTGCAGCGGCGGATGAACATGGCGCCGCAGAATTCGCAGCAGGTCAAGACCGCCAACCGGGCGATGCGTCAGGCGCAGCGCAGCTACAAGCCGCGCAATGCGGGTAGGGTTGCCTACAACAGAGCGGCTCCGACCATGGTCATGAAGGCGGAAAGCACCGCCGATGCGGCGTATCCTTCTGCCGCTCCCAAAGCCAAAGGAGCCTCGTCTTCGCCGGGTTATTCCATCAGCAACTTTGTGGAATTCCCGTCGCGCGACGGCTTCAAGATCCTGATGGACATGACGGTGGAATTCGAACTGCTTCCGGAAAACGTTTCGCGCATCTACATGCTCTACGGTGACCTGCCGCAGGTGGTGGAAAAGATCATTCTGCCGCAGATCCTGTCCGTTTCGCGTCTGAAAGGTTCCTCCTACAAGGCGCAGGATTTCATCATGGGAGAAGGGCGCGAGACCTTCCAGAAGACCCTGCGCGATGACTTGGTGCGTCTGCTCAAGGAGAAAAATATCATCATCCACAATGCGATCATCCGCAATGTGGCGATCCCGCGGAACATTCTGCAGCCGATCCAGGAATCCAGCCTGGCCAAGGAACAGAACCTGACCAACTTCGCGCTGCAGGCGACGGCGAAGATCGAGGCGGAACTCAATACGCAGATCGCGATGATCGACCAGAAACGGCGCGAGGTCGAACAGGAGACCCGCAAGCTGGTGGCGGAGATCCAGGCCAACCAGGAACAGTCCGTGCGGCTGATCCAGGCACAGACCGAGCTCGACGTGTCCAAGATCCAGCTGAAACGTTCCGAGATCGAAGCCAAGCGCCGTCAGCTCACCGGCGAGACCGAGGTCAAGGCCGAATTCATCAGGCGCAACGAAACCGCGCGCGGCGTCCGGATGAAAGCAGATGCGCTGGGAAAATCCGGAATCCTGGCGGACATGAAGCTGGTCGAATCCCTGAATCCGGCCCTGAAACTTCAGGTGATCTACGCCGGTGAAGGCACGCTCTGGACCGATCTCAAATCAGGCGTGATTCCGCTGCGAAAATAAGCGTTTCTTGAATGCATGAATGCCGGATCCCTTGTCGGATCCGGCGAAATATCTCATAATAAGATATCTTCATGGAAATTTGCGGATTCCCAGTCGAAAACTGTTGCATAATATCGCTTCGGCAATATATTTAAGCACTGGACAGGAAATGCGTTTCATTATCCTGCCGGATCCACAGATGACAACAGGAGGAACCCATGAGCAAACTGATCGGTGAATACACGGCCGAGGTAACGGGTCTGATGCAGACCATCGCAAAGGAAGAGGAAGAAAACATTCTGAAGGCGGCCGATCTGCTGTCGGACAAAGTCAATGAAGGACGGCTGATCAATATTTTCGGAGCGGGCGGCCACTCGGCGATCGCGGCCATGGAGATCTTCTGGCGGGCCGGCGGTCTGGCGCAGGTCAACCCGCTGTTCCCGGTCGGGACCAATATCATCACTGCCGGACCGACCACCGCGAAAGTCACCGGGCTGGCGCCTTATATCCTTAATTTCTATGATGTCAACAAAGATGATGTGCTGATCCTGGTCAATTTTTACGGACTGAACATCGTCTCGGTGGATGTGGCGATCGAAGCGCAGAAACGAGGTGTGAAGCTGATCACGGTCAACGCGCACAAATTCGCGCAGAAAGTGCCGAAGGATTTCATCTGGCGGCATCCGAACAAAAAGAACATCAACGATTACGCGGATATCGCGGTCGACAACCATGTGCCGTATCCGGATGCGATCCTGAAACACCCGGGCATTCCGGAAGAATTCGCGCCGACCGCCACTACGCTGACCTGTTTCACGCTGAACCTGATGATGGCGGAGACCATCCGCATGATCAAGGAAAAAGGCGGCACGCCCGAGATCTGGGTCAGCAACAATATCCCCGGCTGCGACGAGCACAACAAACCCATTCATGACAAATACCGTCACCGGATCCACCATCTTTATCCGGTGTGGTGAACATATTTCCGAGGAGGTACGATGGACCGGCTGACAATAGTCCTGCATTATCCCGGAGCCGCCCGGATGTGGAAGGTCTGGGCGGACGGCGAGAGCACGATCGATTTTCGGCGTGATTTCTCCGGAGGGGCACGCTGCACCGCCAGCTATGCCGCGGGCGAACTGCTGTATTTTCTGCGGAAAAGTCTGCCCGGTTTTGAGTTGACCGTTGCCGAGGCAATTCCGAAAAACGGTCTTTTCATCGAACTGGAAATCCGGGGCAATGACCATTGCGGCAGTTTCGAGCTGAAACCGGCGAAAAACGGGATCAGGGTGACCGGACACGGCCGCAATGGTCTGCTCAACGGCTGTTATGAACTGCTGCGGATCCAGGGATGGCGCTGGCTCGAACCCGGCATTTACGGTGAGTCCGCGCCGGATGATCCTACTTTGGATTTCCTGAAGGCAAAAGGGAAATTCATTCCTTCGTTCCGGCACCGGATGATCGACCAGTATCGGGAATCGGACGATTCGATGGAACTGCTGCGCTGGTTTTCGCGCAATCGGATCAATGTGGTGTTCCGCAAAGCCGCCACCGGCAAATTTGCGGATAAACTCGGCATGCTTTCCCGGCGGGGAGGGCATCTGCTGCAGAAGATCATGGCTCCGGATGCACCCATGGACGACGGCCGCACCCTGTGGGAGGCTCATCCGGAATGGTATGGTCTGCCGGCCGACGGCAAGCGGGGCAAAGAACTGGCGATGCGGACGCAACTGTGCCTTTCCAACAAGACCATGATCCGCTGGCTGTCCGCGAAGATCTGCACGATCCTGCAGACCGAAATGAAAGATATCGACATCCTGGACCTGTGGGGATTCGACACCTGGGGAAAGACCTGCTCCTGTCCGCACTGCACCGATATGGGCAACGGTTCCGACCAGAATCTGAGGCTGCTTTCGGAGATCCAGACTTATCTGCGGCGGCATCTGGACCGTCCGGTCATGCTCAATACGGTATCCTACGAGGGCACGGCGACCATGGATCCGCCGACCAAACCGGTGCCGCGGAATCTGATCGGCAGCGGCTGCATGGTGATCTTTTATCCGATCCGGCGCTGCTACCGGCATCTGCTGGCCGACCGCAGCTGTGAACTGAACCGAATCTATGATAAATCTCTGCGCGGCTGGCGGAAACAGGCACCGGAACTTGCGCTCTGGGCCGGGGAATATTATAATGTTTCGTATCACGAAGATCTGCCGCTGGTTTTCGGCTCGCTGATCCCGGCGGAAATGCGTTACTATTTCAAGAACGGCTGTTCGGGCGCGACCTACATGCACAATCTTTCGCCCAACTGGGGCGTGCGCTCGCTGACGCAGCTGCTTCATACACAGTTCGCCTGGGATGTCCATACGGATGAGAAATCATTCCTGGATGAATATTTTCAGCGGAAATACGGCCGGCATGCCGCGCCGATGCGGCGTGCGTACGGTCTGCTGGAAGAGGCTTTCCGGGATGTCACGCTCTGGCGCAACTGGAGCGGCAGTTTCCAGTCCGCTAAGATGCTCTTTTCCGAGTTCAACGGCATCGCGCCGGAAAAAGATTTCGCCGTCGCGCATTATCCGGAAGCGGAGGCGGCGCTGAAAGCCATTCGGCTGGCAGTGAAACAGGCCGAACAGGCGAAAGCTTTGATCAAAACCTGTCTCAAGGCGGAACGCCGGAACAACTGGCATGCGCTGCCGCTTTACGGCGATCCGGTCCAGCCGATCACGCCGCTGGATCTGGAACGGAGCCGTTATTATGACAAGTATGAATACCGGTTCGGCGAAGACCTGCGCGGAGTGATCTACGGAGCCGATTCGCTCCGTTTCATTCTGGCCATGGCGGAATATTATCATGCCCTGCATCTCGGCCGTCCGGCGCGGAAGCAGTGGCTGGCTTTGGAGGAGACCGCCGACAAGCTGAATGAATACTGGGTGCCTGTGACCTATGAAAATCCGGGACCTGGCGTCCGGATCCTGGATGGCTTGAGCCGGACCCAGCAGCGGGCCGCCCTGACGCGGTGCCGCGGTGCCCGGCTGAGGCAGAAAGAGGGTAATGAAAAATGAATTCTGCAATGTCACTTTTACGCCATTATTTCTGTTGTTTTTTCTTATGCCGTTTCTTGAATTACAATCGACTCAGCATATATTAATCTTCGAATAACATGATCAGGGAATCGGCGGAACATGAAAAAAATCACACAAAAGGAAATTGCGGCTAAACTCGGATTGCATGTCCGTACGATTTCCCGGGTATTGAACCATGACGACACGGTGAAGCCTGAAACCCGTCAGCGGGTGGTGGCGGAACTGAACCGGAACGGTTATTTCTTCCAGACGCATTGCCGTCCGGAAGTGGTGGCGGTGGATATCCGGCCGGGTTATCTGGAAGATCTGGCCCTGCGTTTGATCAAATTGCTGTCCAATCGCGGTCTGTCGTTCAAAATGACGGATCACAAAGCCGATCTGCGGCATTTCCACGAAGTGCTTTCAGGTGCCGACATGGTGGTTTTCTGCTCCACTCCTTCGGCGAAGATCATTGAGGAAACCGGCCAGCGTTATCCGGACCTGTACCGGATCAATCTCTCTTCCCATGGTGTGCCGGGCGCGGAAGTTTCCATCGAACCGGGAAATGATGCTATGGGCAAGCGGAGCGCACGTTATCTGGCGGACTGCGGTCACCGCGATATCCTGGTCCTCTCTTCCAGGGAAAGCATGGCGGTTCTGGAACGGACCAAAAGCTTTCTGGGCGAGATGGCAGTTTCATTTCCCGAGGTCCGGTGCCGCACCGTCATGGGACCGATGGACAGAACCCTTTCCGACCGGATCGCCGGGGTTATGGAAACGATAGACCCGCGCCCGTCCGCGGTCTATTGTCCCGCTCTTTTCATCGCCTGGCATACTTTGCAGGTCCTGACCCGGAAAAATATCCGTGTCCCGGATGAAATCAGCGTTCTGATGAACGATCTGCCGGATGATTTCGCTTATGAGATGCCGTTGCAGCCGGACACCGTATATTCCAAGACTTCGGACATCATCGATCTGGCGGAATTCTATATCACCAACCGCATGATGCTGAAAAATGCCGGTTCCGTGGTGACGACGCCGGGTACCGAACTGCGGATCAACGGAACTGTGGCGAGGCTGAAACGATGAAACAAGTAAAACAGAATATTCGAGTTCGAGGCATAAAAAACTTTTAATTGAGGAGACCATGATGAAAAAGAACCATCCGTCGACCGAACATGAAAACCGCCATCCGGCAGCAATCTGGGAGACCATGAAGATCCCGTATCGGGCTGCATCCCGCGGCCGGTTTTTCACCCTTATAGAACTCCTGGTGGTGATCGCGATCATTGCCATTCTGGCGGGGATGCTGCTGCCTGCCTTGAACCGTGCCCGGCAGACGGCCCGCCGGATGAGCTGCCTTTCCCAGATCAAACAGTGCGGACTCAATCTGGCGGCATATAGGAACGATTATCAGGATTATATCATGAATCATTCATACACCAATACGACAACGGCTTGGAATTATGTCAACAATGTCACCTGGCCGGCCGGGTTGAAGATGGCCGGATTGATCAAAGACTTCAAGAACGTTATTTGTCCCATCAATATTTACCGCAATGCATCCAACGCGCGGTTCGCTTACGGTATGGCTTACTCCACCAGCAATACGGAGGTCGGGTTCAGTTTCAAGGGTAAATTCACCTCGGGCACGGAAGTGATTCCTCCCTCCAGACTGGGGATCCTGACCTGTTCCAAGGAACCGAACCAGGAAGCCGCCAATGTGCTGCTGATCGTCAGCAGCAACACTTCCAATACCTCCTACGGACGCAAATGTTTTCCTCATGACGGGTTCGGCAATGATCTGATGCTGGACGGACATGCGGACAGTTCCCACTACAGATTTTACCGCTCCAACGGCATTCAGTTCGTTTCTGCGCAGGGGTCCGCCACCATTCCATATTACTACACGTTGCCGAAATTTAACGGCTTGCTGCGCTGAAATGAAAAGACCGGGAGCGATCATGTTTGCCAGATTGAAAATTGCAGTAATCTGTTTCGCCGTACTGTCCGTGATCCGGATCGGCGGAGCGGAAAATCCGATCCGGGACGGAGGTTTCGAGGAAAAGAAAGGCAAAGACGGCATCTCCGCCGCCTGGGAAAATTATGTGTTCGACGGAGCGGAAACGGTCACGCGCCTGGAAGAGCTTACCAAGGCTCCGGCGTCGGGCCGGAAATCCGCGGTGGTCCGGCGCATCAGCGGGGGCAGTCTCGGAGGAATCATCCAGCGTCGGATCAAGGTCCGGGAAAACACCCCGTACACCCTCACCGTCCGAGTTCAGAACGGGCAGGACAGCGCCGCCTTTGTGCGGATCGAGTTCCTCAATGATGCTGGCGTTCTGCTGGGCCAGTTCGTCAGTGAGGATTTCAGCCCTGCCGAGTGGAAGACTTTGAGTGTTGACTTCCGGACGCCGGATGCCGCCGCGGCGGTCAACGTGATCCTGGGCATGCGCGGCCGGAGCTGGACCGCTTTCGACGACGTTTCGCTGGCGGTGAACGATAAAGCGCCCAAACTGAACTGGGACGGTTTTGCCGCCCGGTGCATTCCGGTGGAAACGGTCGCCGCCTGGCTGGGCAAGCCGGTGTTCAGCACGTTCGAGGACAGTCCCTGTGCGCTGTCATTCCAATTCCGGGGCAATTCGCGCAAGGTGGTGAAGCCGGCGCTGATCCTGGATCTGCCGGTTGAACTGCGGATGGCGGAAGCTTTCCAGCAGCATCCCGGCTGGGGTTCGGCGCTCATACCGAAAGTCTCCGACCTGGAGATCGGCGGCAGGAAATACCGCCGTTACCGTTTCGACCGGTCGGCGATCTTCCAGCGGCTGCTCGCTTCCTGGGGCTGGCAGCGGATTCTGAACGTCGCGGTCATGCCGGCCGAAAAGAACGCCTCGGGCAAGGAATATACTGCCTACTGGCAGCTGGAAAACAAAAATGAACTTTCGCCCCGGAAACAGTTCACGATCCGGATCCTGCCGGCGCTGCCGGAACGTCCCATGCCGAAAGATTTTTACGTGGGAATGTGGGTCGGATACGAGAACGATCATCCTTCACGCGAGGTGTTCATGGCGGCGATCCGGAAAATGGAAAAATCGAACATGATCGGCACCGTGCTGTTTTCCCCGGCCAAAGGCAACAACGAGATCCTGCGTCAGCGGGGCTGGAAACTGGCCTGCGGGAGTTTCCAGGGCGATCAGCCGTATCAGTTCAGCCATCTGCCCAAGGAACTGCAGAAGAAACTGAAACCGAAATTTTATGCCAAATATGCCGACGGAAAAACTTATAACAACCGGGTCTGTCCGCAGTTTTTCCTGACCGATCCCGACTATACCCGGTTCGCTGAAAAATCCATGAAAGACGCGCTGAAGAATATGAAAGACGGCGAACGCGTGATCCTGGACAGCGAACCGTGGCGGCCCCATTACTGGTGTTATTGCGATGACTGCATTGCGGCCTTCACCGAATTCGCCGGATTGGAAAGCCGGCCGGTCGCCGCGGAGATCACGCGGAAATATTATGCCAAATGGCGCGCTTTCCGGGTGGAACAGTCCCGCCGGGTGATCGCCAAACTGGCCGCGCTGGCGAAGCAGACCAAACCGCAGTCTCCGGTTTACGATTACAATTATCCGATCGACTATGATTCCCAGAAAGCGATCGATGTCTTTCTGAGCCGCTGCTCCAAAGATCCCCGCGGCATGGAATCTTTCCTGTCCGGACATCTCTGCAGTTTTTATCATACGCTCGGAAAATCGATGTTCGACCTGGTGCGGACCGGCCGCAAACATCTGAAAAAAGATTATTTCCCGATCCTGGCCATCGATCCGCCGGGCTATCTGGCGAAGGCTTCCGTACTTTCGCCGGACCGTTTCCGGATGATGACCGAAGCCGCCGCGGCCCTGGGCTGCAAAGGGATCTGGATCTATTCCACCACGGTCGTGGACGGCTCCATGATCCGCGGCATCCATGAAGCGATGGTGAAAATCGCCCGCGTGGAAGATTTTTACCGGACGCCGGAACTGACCGGGAAAGTCCGGGAGAAAAGCAGTTCCGATCAGGTGCGGAGCACCACCCACGAGCTGAACGGAAAAACGCTGGTGAGTGTCTTCAATTTCGACGATAAAAAGGGCGCCGAGGTCACGATCCCGGTCAAAGGACAGCCGACGGATGCGCTTACCGGGAAGGAACTCAAAGCGGTCAACGGCAAACTGCAGCTGAAACTGCCGCCGAACGGAGATTGCTTTATCCGGTTCTGAAAGTATCCGTTTTTCGATGTAAAAAAACAGGCGGAAAAATCGGTTTGGACCGGATTTTTCCGCCTGATCTATTACAGCCTTAAATGAGGCTGATGACCGGTTATTTCTTCTTGTTGTATTCGTTGTTTTCGAATGAAGGCGAGCGAACTTCGATGCGTTTGCCGGATTTCCGGTTGGCTTCTGCTTCGGCAATGGCTTTGCGGATCATTTCCGCCATCGGAGTGAGCGAATTTTCCTGATTTTCCCGACCGCGTTCGGCCGTGGCGAATTCGGGATAACCCATCACGCCGACCTTGATCTCGGGCCGCTGGCGGGTGGTCGGGATCTCCTGCGGCTGGCCGCTCAGCGTGGTGCAGAGCTGATAGGCATCCTGGTCGTGACGCATGCGTTCGGCCAGTTCGGGTTCATCCATTTCGAGCTGATCGAGCTGCACGAGATTTTTCCGGTAGGCCAGCATGAGCGAGGTTTCGGAATCGCCGGCATGGAAATCATGACCGTCCATGCGCGGGTCTTTGCGGCTCCAGAATTCGCCGCGGCGCAAAATCATGATCATGACTTTTTCCAGCTCGGGATTGAGCCATTTGAGGATCCGGAGCGACTCCCTGAGCTGGTCCAGACTTTCCGTTCCGCCGTGTCCCGGGAAAATCAGGATGTTTTCGAATCCCTGACGGGCCAGTGCTTCCACAATATCGCACATCATGGCACAGAACGTGGTGGGACGGACATTGATGGTTCCGGGCAGCTGTCCGCCGGAGAAACAGTAATTGAGCGGCGGGGCCACAATGCAGCCGAGTTTTTCCGCCAGAATGTAGGACGGCACTTCGGCATTGTGGATATCCATGCTCAGCGGCAGATGATAGCCGTGCTGTTCGACCACGCCGTAAGGCACGATGATGGTTTTGTTGGTTTTGAGATACTCGCGGATCTCTTTGACGGTCATTTCTCCCATTGCATGTGTACGCATTGATAAACCTCCTGAGTTTGATGGGTAAGTAATATAAAAACCGGAACACCCAATATTCAAGCCGGAATCGGAAAAAAACGGCTGCTTTCCCGGAATTGGGCTTTTTTTGCCGGAAATCTTCGTAAAAAAACTTGACTTCACGGGAAATAAAACGTATTGTACGAAAGCAAACATTTATGTGGAGATTATTATGAAAATCAGAACTTTGATCGTTTTGTCCGCCATGATGACCGCCGCCGTGCTGTCGTCCGGCCTCAGTTCCTGTGAAAAATTCATGGAAGATCCGGAAAAAGCCCTTCAGGAGGAAACCGACAAGACGCCGCGTTATGTTCTGACCATTCACGAGCTCATCAAGTATAAACGTGCCGACATGGTCGAAATGGATGTGGATTCCTTCTTCGGCGGCACGGTCTGCGTCAACAAGAACCCCTATATCCATTCGCGGGACATCACCAAGATCGAAATGGTTCCCCGTCCGGGCAATACGGATTTCTATGATCTGAACATCACGCTCAACGACCGCGGGAAGATGCTGTGGAGCGCCATGGCGGTGACCCGGGGTGAAAACAAGAAGATCGGCATTCTGATCGACGGCATGTTTTACCGTTCGATCAATCCGCCGATGCTGACTGATCCCGAGACCACGACGGTCTATCTGGAAGGTCCGTTCGATCCGGCGACCGCCAAAGGCATCACCACCAACTCGGAACGGAACCACAAGATCTTCAACGACCGCTGACGGGCAGGATCAGAAACGCCGCCAGTTCGCAGGGCGCCGGTTTGCCGTTGAACAGGGTCCGGCCGTAATCCCGCCGGGAGTCCATGGCGCAGGTCCATTCGCCGACCGCTTCGGACAGCGTGATATCCAGCTGGATTTTGCCGTTTTCATAATGGACCGGCACTTCCGCGCAGATCAGATTCTTCCGGACCTTGACCATCTGCCGTTCACCGTTGACCGTCAGAACCGCACTGCCTTCCGGACCGAATACCGGCAGGACCAGGAGCGCCCGGCCGCCGCGCGGCGGCCGCCTGGGAAGAAACGTTTTAATGACAGTGAAATTGTTGCCGATGCCGCCCCAGCCGCCTTTCAGCGCGGAGGAATGATCGGTGATGAGCAGATACGGCCCGCCCGGCTGATTCGGCCAGTCATAAGGACTGGTCTCGAATTCAGTCTGGACCCCCTGCGGCCGGACGGCGGAGATCACCATCGGTTCATACGTCATCGAATACAGCGGCATGAAACCGTAGACAATGAAAACCGCCAGCGTGCCAAGGGCGAAAATTCTGATCCGGATGCCGAAGGGATGCCGGCGGAGCAGTCCGGCGATGAAGACGCCGCCAGAAGCCGCCAGCAGCGGCATGACCGGCACCCGGAACCGGGCCAGGATATAAAACGCGCTGATCGACAAGGCATACAGCAGGATCGCCGCAGTCAGCAGCAGAAACGCCCGGCGACGCATGACGCGGCCGCGGCGGCAGAACCAGCTCAGCAGTCCCGCCAGCCCCAGGAACAGCAGGACCGATGACGGCAGAAAACGGACCGTCCGCATGACCGGACTTTTCTGCGCGTTCTGTTCGGTGATGTTGTTCGGATAATCGACCGCATCCCAGAACAGCATGACCTTTTCGAACTGCTGCTCGAGGAAAGCGCCCGGCTCGGCTTTGAACCATTCCCACATGCGCCTGGGAATGGAGATTTCTTTTTCCTTGCTCAGCCAGAGCTCATAAGTTTTAGGGTAGGGGATCTCCAGACCGGCCGGTGCGCCTTCGGGCGTATTGCCGAACGCGAGCACCGCGCCGCCGGCTGTGGACGGACCCGACAGCTGATGGTTCCGCCAGGTGTTGTAAGCGGCGAACGGCAGCTGCGGCAGCAGCACCAGAACCAGCAGTACCGCCGCCCGTTTCAGAAACGTTTTCCACGTGGTCTGCCGGAATATGGCATACAGCAGGACCGGCAGGAAACACCAGCAGTTGCCGCGGGTCAGGATCGAACAGCCGAGCACCAGTCCGGCAGCCGCCCAAAGCCGCATGGAGAATTTATGGTTCAACCGCAGCGCCAGGAACATCAGCAGGACGATCCAGAAGGCCTGCAGGACCTCGAGCAGGGCGTAGGGGGTAAAATAGATGGAGATGGCGCAGCAGGCCGCCAGCAGGGCCCCGATGATGCCCGCTTTCCGCCCGCCGCAGAACCGGGCGCAGAGTCCCGCCAGATACACGGAGATCCCGCCCAGCAGGGATTGCATCAGCGCCAGCGGCCAGACTCCGCCGAAGATCCGGCACAGCGGCAGAAAGACCGCGTAATAAAAAGGCTGATAGTAGAAATTCTTCGGAAAATCGCCGCGCAGAATGCCGTCCGCCAGATCCAGATACGTTTTCATATCGGTGATCGGCGACGGCGAAGTGACTGCCGGATCGTTCCGGATCAGCTGCCATGAAACGATGAAACGGACCAGGAAAGCGCCCAGGGCGATCAGTGCCAGATATGGAAAAACCGTCCCGCCCTTGCGGGAGGAACGGTTTGCCTGACCGGCGGAAACTGTGCGGCCGGTCTTCAAATCGTCATCAGTTCCTTTTCTTTTTCAGCCGCCAGTTTATCCAGGTTGGCGGTATAGGAATCGGTCATCTTCTGGACTTTGTCCAGATGGTTTTTCAGTTCGTCTTCGGTGATCTCCGAGGCTTTCTGGGCTTTCTTGAGCGCTTCGTTGGCATCGCGGCGGGCGTTGCGCAGTTCGACTTTGGCGCTTTCCAGACGGGCTTTCACCTGTTTGGTCAGAGCCACGCGGCGCTCTTCGCTCAGCGGGGGGATCGGCAGACGGATGACCTTGCCGTCGCTGACCGGGGAGATGCCCAGCGGAGAAGCTAGGATCGCTTTTTCCACGGCCTTGACCGCGGACTGGTC
>Ga0265298_10004623_pt1 | contig 17528 bp, 10 predicted proteins | sample AusTroGonzalo_MG_3_FD_193486 | JGI IMG/M metagenome (GOLD analysis project Ga0265298, IMG submission 193486) | Bovine rumen microbial communities from tropical cattle in Woodstock, Queensland, Australia - Gonzalo_01 | ecosystem: Host-associated > Mammals > Digestive system > Stomach > Rumen ... | reverse complement strand
AAGCCGTACGAAGGCCCGGCTCATTATCCGTTCCGTAACGAGATTTAAGAGGATTTTATGCGCAAAACAGTTTCTTCCCTTTTATTAGCGTCTAGCCTCGGTGCTGCGTGGGCTCTCCCTCCGCAGTTGCAGCTTGATTCCCTGCACGCTTCGTTGGATACTCTTTCCGGCAACATGGAATCGACTCTTCTGGGTAAGGACGATCTGCCACTGGCAGTCTCCGGTTACATGGCTTTCCGTTTGAAGAATTTCCATTATACCGAACAGAGCCCTTGGGTTAAGGATGACCAGGCTCGCACGAGTGTCGATGCCGTTTTGAATGTGAACGTCGTCGCCATGCCGAACTCCTACATTACGTTGTTTACGAACCTTTCGTTCCCGTTTGACTTGAGTGGTATTTATACGAACTACTTGGCCAAACACCCGACGAACGCTCCTGGATATTACGATGAACGCGTCTTGAATGACCATTCTACCGACTACTACGCTTCGACTATCAACGAAGAATTGAATGTCGGTGTCGATATCCGCGCCGGTGTTTTCGGTGCCTACGTTACCGCAGGCGGTGTTATCTGGGCTAACGCCTCCCCGCTTACCATGTGGGAACGTGAAACGAATCCGCGTTTCGTTTGGCAGTACGAACTTTTCGAAGACGAAAAGACCGTTTCTACCTACTATAAGGAAAAGGCTTTCAAGCCGGTCAAGGAAGGTGGTCGTGCATTCTGGACGAACCGCTCTTTCGGTGGTGTGTTTGCTAACATCTATCAGCTCCCGTACGATTTGAAGGCTCAGTTCCTCGTGTCTCAGCCGATGGATGCTGACGTTGCCACTCGTGACGGTCTCCGCATGTACGGTGGCCAGCCGGGTGAACTCGAAATGATGGGTGGCTACGATCTCCGCGGTACCGTGCTCCATGGCCGTATCGCCAAGGAAAAGATTGCTGACAATCTGACCGTTGGCGTGAACTACATGGGCGTGACTTACGATGACGCTATCATCAACGAAGATGAATTCCGTAACCAGTGGCTCGATTTCGGTGTGATGAGCACGGGTGATGCATCCCCGAGACTCATGAATACTCACGTGATTTCTCTCGATGTCAAGGGTAACGTTACTCCGAAGCTCTTCTTGATGGCTGATGTAGGCGCAAGCATTGTCGATACTACAGTTTTCTATAGATCTGAAGTGGTTGACGATTTTGATGGTTCCGGAAAGAATAAGTCTACTGGCTATTCTAGTGCAGCAAAGAGATCTGCTGTTGGCGATCCGAAGATCGGTCTCTATGTCAAGGCTCAGAGCAAGTACATTGAAGGCTGGCCGATGACTGCTGAACTCGTGTTCTTCCAGCCGGGCTTCTATTCTCCGTACTCTCTTTCCAATCCGTCCCGTTTCCCGGGTTGGCGTAAGGACGAATCCTACCTCAATGGTGGCGCTCTCCGTTATTCCCCGAACATGGCCGGTATCAACTTCAAGTTGGAACCGAGTTTCAACCGCGGTTACTTTGACTTCCAGTATGCTCAGCATCGCCAGATTGAAGCCGGCAAGGACGTGGTTTCCTTCAACTACCGCTTGAATGGCCGCAATATGTGGGAAAGCTCTAACTCCTGGACCAAGCACAAGCCGCTCTTTGTGGCTGACTCTGGTAATGCTTCTCACTGTGGTTATATCGCTCGTACTGGTGTCGAACGTGGTACTGCAGATGGTGTTAAGATGTATCGCCAGCACGGTGGTCTCTACGGTGGAACTTGGGAAATGTGGGAATCTTTCGTTGCCTATGATAACGGTGAACAGGCCGCAAGGCAAGAAATCCCGTCCCATGCTAAGTGGTCCTCTTACATCTCCTTCATGGGTGGTTACGATATTGGTCACTGGTTCGGTACGGACCGCAATATCATGATGACTGCATTTGTAGCCCTTTCCGGTGTTTCTACTTCCTTTGCTCCGATTGCTGTTTCCGAAAAGTCGTTTGACATGCTCTTGTCGAGCTTCTATGGTCAGTTTGAACCGACCGTTGCCGTGACGCCGACCTTCCACATGGTGGGTATCCTCGGCCTTGAAACGTTCAGGTCTAGCAAGGCTTACACCAGCCATGAAGTGAAAACTTTGCCTGGTACACAAACCCTCTCGACTGAAGTGAGCCCCTACTATTATGAAAAGGCTCCCATCAACTACAAAGATTTTGCCATTGGTTTAGGCTTTGACTGGGACTTCTCGGACCGCGTGGGTCTCCACTTCCGTTACAAGTTCATGACGCACTCTGACGAAATCATTTCTGATAATAATTGGCATTCCCATTACATTGCTGCCGAAACCAAGGCATGGTTCTAAGGGAGGATGCTAAAGATGAATATGAAAATGAAAAGACTTTTAATCGCCCTTCTTTCTGCATCGGTTGCCGCATCGGCTTCTGCTGTTGCGGATAATCAAAAGGCCTTGCAGGCCAAGGCTGATAGCGCCAATGCCAAGCGTGGTGTTGAAATTGGCGGTAGCATCCGTGCTGTTGCTCAGCGCTCCAGTTTCTCGACCGATCAGGACCAGACCGGCATCAATAAATTGCCGGATGTAGAACGCAACGAATTCGTAAGTGCCGACTTGAACTTCGGTTTCCGTCCGTACGAATTTGTCCGTGCTAATTTGACGATGCGTCTTGGTGGCGGCATGCAGGAATACTTCGCTTCTGCTGCTAAGACTCTCGAAGCCAAGTGGATCAATGTCGAAGGCAATATCGGCAAGAACTTCTACTGGGTTGTTGGTGACTTCCGCCAGGAACTTTCCCCGCTTACGATTTATAATCCCGGTATCGACATTATGTACGAACCGACGATTTTTGCTCGCAAGCGCCACATGGCCCAGAAGGAACAGCTCCTTGAAGGCAACAAGCGTAACCTCCAGGGTATGAACCTCCAGTTCCGCCAGGAAATCGACCCGATGATTGGCGAAATCCGTGCTGAAGCTTTCTTAGCCCGTGTGAATCGCGTGTCGGTACTCGACTTTAGCGGTGCCGAAGGCAACATTCTCCCGAAGGATTCCATTCCTGGTTTTGCAACGTCTCTTGCCTCTAACACGGACAAGTGGCTCGTGGGTGGCAATATCGAACTTTTGCCGATGCAAAAGAATGTCTATGTCGGTGTGACTCCGATGTTCATCTTCGATAATGAAAAGACGAATTCTTATGTCTACCGTCATCCGATGCCTCGCAACGCCAAGCCGGATGATTTCAACCAGAACGATCCCGGCATCAATAGTTACGTCCAGCAAGTAATCAACCCAGATGTGGGACCGCAGAATACGCTTGTGGTGAGCGCTCGTGCCGGTGCCGATGTGGCTGGCCTCATGCAGAACAAGGACCTCACTCTTGACCTTGTCGCTGAATACGCCATGTCTATCAACAAGACAAAGACGCCTGGCTCGGTTGGTGAAATGGAAGTGATCGGTCCTGACGGAAATCCCGTGATGACTCAGGTTGAAATTCCTGAAACCGAAGAAAAAGCTAACGGCTCTGCTATGCTTGTTACCTTGAACGCAGGTTATAAGGTTGATAACAGCTGGAATGCAGGTCTTACCCTCGACTTCATCCGCAATGATGAAAAGTGGTTCAACAACCTTGCACAGTCTCCGAGTTTCTTTGCTCAGCGTATCTTGAACTCTGACAAGGATGGTGAAACGGTCAAGTATGGCGTGAACTCCCCGCTCTATTCGACCTTCGACGCTCTCTACAACTACTCTCCGAAGTTCTCTCCGGTGGGTCGTACCATGGGCACAAATGATGATGCCTTTAAGGGTGGTCAGAGCGAAAGCTATAACATTGCTCCGTACAACAAGAATTCTTGGGGTTCCAACGTCTATGCTTTGGAACAGCTCGCTCTCATCAACATGATGACTGATCCGGCTATCCAGCTTTCTTTGCCGAACGGCCTTGCGACATCGAACCGTATGGGTGTCCGCGCTCTTATCAAGGGCGATTGGCAGAACAAAGTTGAAGCCCAGGCTCTCGTGGGCGTTTTCAACCAAGTGAAGTCTACGACTCCGGATGTCGATAAGGTCTCTTACATGGAATTCGGTGGTGGTGTAAAGGTTGATATCGCGAAGTTCATTGCCTATGACAAAACTCTCGATATCAGCGGCTCCTTCAAGCATTCCGAAAGCAAGACAACGCTTGTTCCTGGCTCTGTGACTTCTGCGACTCTTGGTGTAGCGGAAGGCGCTTACAAGAGCGACTTTATCAACGTTGGTCTTTGCACCCAGTTCTTGCCGCGTGTCGGCTTTACTGCTGGTTTCCAGATGATCAATTCTGATTACGGTGCCGTGATGGGTGCTCCTAATGCAGTTGTTGGACGTGACATTCCTATTATGAAGAGTAAGCAGATGCAGGTGATGGGTGGCTTTGATTACACCGTAGCATCCAATGCCTGGTTGTCCTTGAATGTGGGTTACGTTTCTGTTCAGAATGATTATAACACCGCAAAATATGTTAATGATTATAACACAGCTTTTAAAGCTGCTTATGACAAAGTCTATGCTTCAAAGTATGATGACGAAATCGAAACTATTAAAAAGAATATAAGGAAAGAATTGGAGCTAGAAAAAAATGCTCCTGTGACTCTGACTGAGGACCATATAAATAACGCAAAGCAAAAAGCTGATCAACAAGCTCGTGATTTAGCCTTAAAGGAAGTTTCTTTCCCTACAAAAAATATGCCGGATTACTTCAACTTCCTGAAGAAGGGTGACGGCGCTACGGGTACCTATCAGCATAAGTTTAGTCAGTTTATCTTTGAAGCTTCCATTAATGTGGAATTTTAATGGGAGGTAACTAGAATGAATTTCAATATGAACATGCGCAAAATTTTACTGACCTCCGCATTTGCTTTGTCGGCTACGGCAGCTTTTGCTGCCGAAAATCAGGCTGAGGTTGTGACGCAACAGAAGTCCCTTTTGGAAAAGCTGGATTCTCTCAATGCAGCAGTTCTCGGGCTTAAGATTAATGGTAAGGCAAAAGCTGGCGCACTTGCGTCCATGGCTTCTTCTGACCAGTTTAATGATGAATCTCCGACTCAGGAAAACCAGGCATTCACGGATGTGAACCTGCGCTTGACCGCCCGTCCGAGTTCTGAAACCATGATTGATGTCCAGTTGCGCCTGCACAAGGATTGGCAGAGTGCCTATGACGAAAACAATAACCCGATTATTGGTCATTGGTTCAGCTACGATGGTACAATCCTGAACAAGCATGTGGATTTCAACTTGGGTTACATGCGTGTTGGTTATACTCCGCTCACCATTTACACTCCGCAGACTGAAATCCTTCAGGAACCGGAAATCTTTGCGGAAAAGCGTCGTGAAGCTCTTGAAAAGCGTAACCTCGATACTACGAGCCGTCGCTTGTTACAAGGTCTCAATGTTGCTTACCAGAGCGGTAACGTAGCTGGTGTTGTCGATAACATCACTGCTCAGCTTACGGGTGCCCGTCTCCGCAATACGGCAAAGAAGTATGACCAGGTCTTCTTTGACTTTGACTTTGCAGACCGTTACCTCCTTGGTGCTCGAGTCGGCGTTGATGCTTACGGTGCTCACCTTGGCGCAAACTACGTCAATTTGATGGACCGCAAGTTGCCGAGCCGTTCTAAGGATATTACCGAAACGGATACGGTGTATTATGATAAGAACATGGTCTTTTCTGCTGAACTGGGATTCGATTCCAAGAAGCTCCTCCCGGATCTTCCGATCACGTTCGGCTTGAATGGTGAATTTGCCATGTCCAAGTGGTCTGTCGATCGTGACTTTATGGCCAAATCTAAGCAGACGTCATATAGTCTTCAGCAAAAGAATGTTAAGGGAATTGGTGATGTGGTTTACGTTGGTATCTCCCAAAGTGAACCATATGTACGCACTAATGAGGACTACCGTGAACAGGATGGCCAGAGCATTTATGCAAGCCTCTTTGTAAAGGGTAACGTGAGTGACCTCGATTTCAATGTCGAAGCTGCTTACCTCAAGACGGATTCCAGTTTCTGGTCTGAATTGGCATCTTCTCCGGTTTATCAGGGACATGCGACAATTCTCAATGCAAACGCCTTCTACAACAATCCGATTAATGCGGCCATCATGGAGACTTTCGGTGCATCAAGCCTTGAAAATCTCTACTACAATGTCTACAACTCGACGACATTGCAGGCATACAACTTGATGACTTCGGAAAACCTCAGTAATGCTCTCTCCAGTGAGGTGGAAGCGGCTGAAATGTTTGCCCGTTTGGACAACAACTACAAGAATGGCCACTACTATCGCAACGGATACACGGGCAATACTTACAAGAAGCTCGAAGCCGAAAAAGATTACCTGAGGGATCTCGATCCGTCTGTAAGCCTTTCTCTGCCGTTTGGCCTTGCTACTCCGGACCGTAAGGGTATTATGGCTAAGGTCGATGTGAACTGGGCTGACAAGGTATTCTTTAATGGTCGCGTCAACATGTTGACTCAGACCTATGCTGATTACGACAAGTGGCTTAAGTCTGGAACGCCTGTGATTGAAGAGAACAAGTTTACGGAATTTGCATTTGGCCTTGGTGCCGATATCGGTGCTATTGCCGCTCTTGACCGTCAAATCCTTGTTCAAGGTTCTTTCGCCCAGGCAAAAGAAAGTGCTTACCTGAAGCGTAAGACAACTCGAATTGTTGCTGGTCTTACCGCTGATGTTTGGGGCCCGTTCGCCTTGCTCGCTGGTTTCCAGCAGTACAAGAAGGTCTTTGACAAGGGTGGAGCTCCGATTTATGCAGGAACCGAAGAACTTCCGTTCACATTCTTCGTGAATGATGCGTCTGAGCGCCTTATTATGGGTGGTCTCCGTGTCAAGCTTGCTTCGATGTCCTACTTGTCCTTGCAGTACGGTATGCTCACTAACGAACTCCAGTATACTTACAATGTTGGAGAAGCCATGGGAGCTGACAAGCTTTCAATCACCAAGAACATTCTTTCCGCCGATGTGACGGTGAACTTCTAAGAGGTGCTGAAAATGAAAAAACTTCACCATTACATGATGATTCTCTTGGCAGGCGTTTTGGGAGCCTGCTCCTCGATGAGTGTTGATAATTCTTATGAAGATAGTTTCCCAGCTGGCTTCAGTAATAGGGAATATGTGGAATTGCATCCTTTCCTGCTCACATTGCAGATTAAAGATTATGTAAATGATTATAACGCTCGACTCAAGAAAGAGGTTGGCATATCCGCTTATAATGTTCAGGTGACTCAAGATTCTGCAACACTCCTTGGTAATATTGCCGTGTTGCAGCAGATTTACCTCGATCCAATCTATGTTGGCGGAACTGCTGAAGGTTGGGATGCTGGTGTACAGGACCTTGTTGCAATTCAAACTGCTAAGGCTGCTGTTGCTGCGGGTTCAGCAACAAGTGCTGATTCTGCCACAGCAAAGAAGACTCCTGCACTTTGGACTGAAGTTATACCGTTTAACTTTATTGGTGTCGCTGATGACTTTACGGCATTGAAGAATATGCCTATAGATTCCATGGCATTTTCTTCGCAGTACGTGATGTTTGGCAGAACTCATGGTTGGGCATATCGTGCTTGCCGTCCTGATGAAGCCAACAATACTGCTCGCAATGATTTGCCGATTAAAAACGCTCAGGCAACCCCTGCCCAAAAGGGTGAGTTTGTAGCAGATATGGGTTTGTATTGCCGTGATGCTACCGGTGTTGATCGCTTGATTATTCAATAGGATAAGAGGTATTCAAAATGAACTTTAAAGTTATTACATTGGCTCTCGCTATGGGTGCAGCAGTGGCTGCCCAGGCTGCAGCTGACAAAGTGATTGGCTTCTATCCGTATTGGAGTCAGTATTCCCAGTTCTACGCAAAGGATATCCGCTACAATCTCGTGACTGACATTCATTACATGTCTGTCGCTCCGAGTGCAGATGGAACGGTTGCTTTTGCTGATGAATACGATGCGGACAATTTCAAGAATCTCGTCACCATGTCCAAGGAAAATGGCGTCAAGCTTATCGTTTCCGTGGGTGGCATGGAAGCCGAATCGAATCTCAAGGCTATCGCTTCTTCTGACGAAACTCTCTCCACGTTCGTTTCGAACGTTAAGGGCTGGCTTTCGGCAAATGGTGGCGACGGTGTTGAACTCGACTGGCAGAACCTCACGACGGATGATTCCGAAGATTATGCCAAGATGTTGAACGCCTTGGTCGACGGTCTTTCGGGCTCTACGGTTACGGCCGTGATTTACCCGGCCGCAGGCATGGATGCCTACAAGGCTGAAGCCTTGAACCGCGCCGCTTATGTTGACGTGTTCATGGCTGACCTCATGAGCGAAAGCGAAAGCAGCCTCGTTCCGAACCAGAGCGCAAACTCTGTGCAGGAAACGCTTGACGCTGTTGCCGCTGCCGGCGTGAACAAGGATCTCCTTGCTCCGGTCGTGTTCCTCTACGGTAAGTCCTTTGCTGGTGCAAAGGGTCTCGGCACAAGCCATCAGGGCGTTGGAAGCGGCAACGAAGGCTACCTCCCGTACGCAGAACTCATGAATCGCTTCGATACTCCGGATTACACGGTGACATTCGATGAAGCTACCAAGTCCGAAGTGGCTGTGAGCGAATCTGAATCTATCGTGTTCATGGGCATCCCGTCTGTGAAGGCTGTTGCTCAGCACGTGAAGAGCGAAGGCATGGCTGGCGTCGCTGTCTATGACCTCTCCCAGGATCACTACGAACCGGTTGTGTCGCTCCTTGTGACTGTTGGTCTCGAACTCCGTCCGGGCATCAACTACAAGAGCTCCAAGAAGTAATTCTCGGGAATCGCTAAAAGCTTAAAAGTCCTCGCAGGAAAATCCCTGCGGGGATTTTTTATTTCCTACTAAGCTCTGCCAACTGCGGCTCCGCTGTCAACCACTAACTTCATCTCATACCTCAAAGGGGCGTAAACCCCGACCTCATACCTCACACCTCTAACACACTTAATACACTTGCTGTTACCCATGTAAACATTAAAGTGCCCCCTTAGGGTGCGTTTTCTTTAAATTAAAGGTATCTTTATACTGTAATTAGGGTTTATATATTACGATGTCATGCCTGTCGAGACGGGCGTCTCCCTAAAAAAATGAGGTCTTCTATGCGTAAACATTTGCTCGCTGCGTTAGCGGTTGCGGTACCATCTTTTGCAATTCCCTTGGTGAATCAGCTGGGTTTTACTCCTGAGTCCGAAAAGACTGTGGTTATCCCTGGTAACGATGCCAACCCGCTTGAAGTCCGCGACATGGCCGGGAAGGTGGTGCTCACGCTCGAAGCCCCGATGGTTTACGATTGGGAATACAGCGGCGAAGAAGTCCAGACGTACGATATTTCTGCCATCAAGAAACCGGGCACGTATCGCTTGTTCAGGGATGGCTATATCGGTAACCCGGTCGTGGTGGGTGAGAATGTTTATGTTGACGTGACCAAGGCTGCGCTCAAGTGGTTCTATTACCAGCGCGCGGGCATGGCGCTCGAAACGCGTTATGCGGGCAAGTGGGCTCGCGCCATGGGCCATGCAGATGACAGCGTGATTGTTTATGGTACGGATTTGCCGACGGCAAAGACGGTTGCAAAAGCAAATGGCAAACCCGAACCCAAGAAGGCTGATGCAAAAATCATCAAGTCGCAGCGCGGTTGGTACGATGCCGGTGACTATGGCAAGTACATCGTGAATTCCGGCATTACCGTGTTTACGCTTTTGGAACTGTACGAACATTTCCCGGCGTTTGTGGATACGCTCCATTGGAACATCCCGCGTGAATTCCCGAAGATGCCCGAATTGCTTGAAGAAATCCGCTGGAACCTCGATTGGATGCTTTCGATGCAGGACAAGGATGGCGCCGTTTATCACAAACTCACGTCGCTCAAGTTCGGTTCTAGCACCATGCCGGAGCTTGATGGCGCCTTGCGTTATGCGATTGAAAAGAGCTTGACGGCAACGCTTGATTTTGCGGCGGTGATGGCGCAGGCCTCTCGCGTGTATGCAAAGTACGATGCTGAATTTTCAAAGCGCATGCTCAAGGCTTCTGAAGTGGCTTACTATTGGGCAAAACGCCATCCGAAGGCTTTGTACAAGCAACCGTCCGATGTGCAAACGGGCGATTACACGTACGGTGAAGAAAATGGCAAGGACGAATTTGCATTTGCTGCAACTGAACTTTACCGCGCGACAAAGAAGGCCGATTATCTCAAGGATTTGAAGCAGTATAAGTTCAGGCCCGATGGCCCGTGGTGGGGCGATGTGAACATGCTCGCGATTTACCATGCGGCACTCGATTCCGCAGACTTTGGCGCAAAAATCGGCGGTGAAGCCCGCAAGACTTTGCTCCATGTGGCTAAGGAACTTCGCAATGTGGGCGATACGAGTGCCTATAGGCTCCCGGCATTCCCGTCGAGCTGGAACTGGGGCAGTAATAGCGCTATGGCAAATAACGGAATTGTGTTGCTCCATGCATACTATGTCACGGGCGACAAGAGTTTCTTGGATGGCGCTCAGCAGTGCTTGGACTATCTCTTGGGCAAGAATCCGATGGAAATTTCTTACGTGACGGGCTTTGGCTTTAGAAGCCCGCGTTTCCCGCACCACCGCGTGAGCGAATCGGATTTCGTTGATGATCCGGTGCCGGGCATGCTTGTGGGTGGGCCGCACTTGGGCAAGCAAGATATTAATTTGGATGGAACGGAACTTTGGAAGTGCCCGAACTACGCTACTGCCGATAAGCCTGCACTGGCTTACATTGATAACCGTTGCAGCTATGCGACTAACGAAGTGGCTATCAACTGGAACGCTCCGCTTGCATACCTCGCTGGCGCCTTGCAGGCTATCTATAGCGGCCACGCCAACGCCGTCGTGAAGTAATTTTTCACATTGTCATCCCGCACTTGTTGCGGGATCACTTTTAAAAACGCGCGAATCCTGATTTAGCAAAATCATTCCCGCTTTGGAAATGCTCGCGATTAGCATTGTCATGCCCGGCCTGGACCGGGCATCTCCTTTATTCGCACAATTTCACTTCAATCATGCTGCGCACGGAATTGAAACAATAAATTTTCTCGGCGTTTTGCAGGTCGCTTGGGTACAGAATCTTTTCCTTGATTTTCCCATCGCGGAGGAGCTTTTGGCGAGTTACTCCGTTTAACAGCCCGCACTCAACAGGCGGCGTGTAAATGGTTCCGTTCAGTTGGACGCCGATGTTTGTGAATGTCCCTTCGGTCAGTTCGCCTTTTTCGTTCACGCAGATTTCGTCGAAGACGTCTTTCGGGAACGGGAGACGAATGCTTGTTTTGTGGTACAGGAACGGATTTGAAGAATTGACTTTGTGTGCAATCTTGACTTTCGGATTCACTTTTGGTGCTGGGATTGCTCTTGTCGTGACTTCGAAATGCCCGTCCTTGAACAGTTCGATTCTGTTGACGATGCTCGGATCGAATTTGATTTTTTCGATATCACTGTTCCAAGTGAAATCGAGTGCTTTTGCGGAGGCCCTCATCCTCTCGATATGCATTTCAAAATCGGTTATGCCGGTTTCAATAAGCGAAAAATCGGTTTCCAAAAATTTTGCCTTGGTGAGTGTTTCGTTCCATTCGTCTTCGGCAGTGGAGCTCCATGTGATGGCGCTGCCGGCATCATAGCGGTATTCCGTTTGGCCATTCTTTTTCTGCAAGAAATCGGCACGGAGAAAATCATTTCATCGCCGTGGATGTAGCCAATTGCGCCGCAATAAATTTCGCGCATCATGTGTTCCGTCGCGTCGATAATTTCCATGGTTGAAATCTTCGGGGCGCCCGTGATGGAACCGCACGGATAAATCGCGTTGATGATATCGTATAGCGTGACGTCATCTTTTAATTCCGAAGAAATCTCGGAAGTCATTTGGAACAACGTTTTATGCTGTTCAACGTCAAAAAGCTTGTCGGCACGGACTGTTCCCGGTTTTGAAATTCGGCCGAGGTCATTGCGCAGCAAATCGACAATCATGATGTTTTCGGTGCGGTTCTTCAAGTCGTTAAACAAGAAGTTTTTCAGCGCTGCATCTTCTTCGTCCGTTGCGCCTCTCTTGACAGTACCCTTCATGGGCTTGGTCAAAATCTTGTTGCCCTTTTTCACGAAAAAAAGTTCCGGCGAGAATGATAAAATCGTTTCGTACTTGTTTTGCAAAAACGCATTGTAGGGCGTCTTTTGGTTTTGCAAAAGATAATGATATAAATCCAAATCACTTGCGTTTGTTTTTAACGTTGACGGATATGTGTAATTGACTTCGTATGTAATGCCGTTCTTGATTTGCTCTTTGATGTAATCGACTTTTTCGGTGTATTCTTCTTTTGTGATAAGCGGCTTGACGATGGTGCCGATTTTAGTTTCGGGAACTTTTTGCTCGAACGGTTCAAAGGAATCGAACGCTTCAAAATAAACAAGGGGCAAGTTGCTGGCCGTATTCAGGTCGTATCTCATGTAGCCCACGAGGTAAAGACCTTTACGTTGTAAAATTTCGATTTTGTTTAACCCTGATTTGATATCCTTTGGGTCAAAAACTTCTACCGTATCTGCGGGATTGTTGAAAAATTTGTCTGCGTATATTTGCATGGCCGCTTTACTCTTTCTCTAAAAACGCCGCAAATATAATTTTTTCGGAAAAGGAAAAAACTTCTTTACTTTGCAATACTTTGATATGTTAAATTTATATTATATATTTGGTACAGGATATCTGTGGTGGTATGGGAGAGGGAGTGTACTATGAAGAAGGCAATTTTCCCCATTTTGCCAATTGTATTGTCTGTGGCGTTTACGGCAGCATCCGCTTATACATTGCGCGGCTCTGTAACGGATAAAAGTGATTCGTCTCCAATTCATGCGACCGTAAAGTTATTAAAGCGTGGAAAATCTGCCGAAACGGACCGCTCAGGAGCCTTTGTCATTCAAGAAGATGATGAAGTGGCTTTGCAGAGTTCGCGTAATGCGGTTGGGCATTTTAGTATATTGAACGGGATTCTGAATTTTACGCAGGGGAGTAGCGCTCCTGTGCAGGTCAAGGTTTTTGACATGAAGGGTGGCTTGGTTCTCACCAAGACATTGCAGGGCTCCGGAAGTATTGATCTTGCGTCTTTGATTCGGGCATCGGGAAATTTTGTTGCCGAAATCCAGCTTGGTTCTGCACACGAGAAGGTCCGTTTTAGCTCCTATGGCAAAACTTTTGGCGCAATGGGGTCTGTTGAAAAACCTGCGCTGTACAAAGAAGGTGATGACGGCGATACCTTGCGAGTTGTAGCAGCGGATTATGATACTTTATTTGTTCCGCTCTCGAATCTTGATACGACTGTGAATTTGAAACTCGATAAGGTCGTTGTTGAGCAGACCTACGCATTCGGCTATGCCATGGGTAACGCCCCAACCCCGAGTAAGGGCTGCGGCAAGGAAAACAAGCTGAAGGACAATTTCACGTTTACCGGCGGCGGCATCGAGCACGAAATCTACCTTACCCTGCCCGAAAACTACGACAAGGACAAACCTTATCGCCTTGTGTTCGGCATGCACTACATGGGCGGTTCAGCCAAGAACGTGGCAACGAGAGAAGCCTACTACGGACTCCGAAACCAGAAAGGCGCCAAGGAGAACACCATCTTCGTCGCTCCGCACGGATACACGGACGAGAACGGCAAGGAAAATCCATGGCGATGCGGGGACGACAAGGACCACATCTTCTTCGACGAATTCCTCACCTACCTGAACGATAACCTTTGCGTCGATACGTCGCGCGTGTTCTCCGTCGGGTTCAGCTTCGGCGCCATGTTCAGCAACTCGCTTGCACAAGACTTTCAGCACCGCTTGCGCGGCGTGGTGGTATTTGCGACAATGGACCAAGTGATTTACTTGCCCAAGAACAAGGGACTTCCCATCGCCTGGATGGGGACTGTCGGCATGGATGACCCCCTCTGCACGCCAAAACTCGGACGTAGTGCCCGCGACAGGATCCTGAAAAACAACGGAAAGCCCGACGCAGACGGCAACTTCACCGACGCCAGGAACGAAAAAGCCGAAGAATATTCCGGCACCGGCAATCATGTGTGCTACGACTACAAGACGGTCGATCCGCGCTTCCCCGTGAAGTGGTGTACGTTCAACGGCGAACACGCATACAACGCCAGTGACGACGGCAAGGTGTGGACAACACCCACCGCCTGGGAATTCATCACGCAATTCTAGTAGGTTTTCTTCATAGTAAAAAAATGAAGTCCTCCTTTGGGGAGGGCTTTTTTTGTAAAAACTTACTTTGTAATAAGTTTGTAACTTTTTGCAAATACGAGACTTATGCAAGTTTTTCAGTATATATTACTGACATGCAAAATTGGTATCTCATTATTGTTCTTTCTATAGTTTTTGTTTCGGCACTTTTTGCTTCTACCGCAGCAACGCCGATGTAAAGAAATGATGTCCAAAACTCGGTAGTTTGATTGAGTTTTGGAGGGGATAAATCAAGGAATCTACATTTCTACAACCCTAATCGGCGACCGTAATGGTCGTCTTTGTTTGTGATTTCGTCTAGCATGTATTCCGCGATAAGCTCGGATGTTTTGAGATTATCGGGCATATAGCGTAACTTTTGGCTAACGGCTGTAAAATCGCTAATAGACACTTCGTCTTGTTCAAAAATCACCTTGGGGCAGTTGCCGCCGAAAAATTCATTCCATACTTTTTTGACTTGTGATGTTTCAAGGTAATCAAATCCCAGCTTAAATTGAAAACGCCGTCTTATAGCTTTGTCGAGAGAACGTTCGTAGTTTGTCGCAGCAATAAATAGACCGCTGAACGAATCCATTTGGCAAATAAACTCGTTGACTTGTGAAACTTCCCACTGGTGCTGAGCGTCATCGCGTTTTTCTAAAAAACTATCCGCTTCATCGATAAACAAAACCGCATCGTTTTGCTCTGCTTCGACAAAAATGTCACGAATGGCCTGTTCAGTTTCGCCGACATGACTGCCTAGAATATCGCTTGCGCGTTTCACGATAATGTCACGATGTAAAATCTCGTGAGCGATATAATTCGCGAACGCCGTTTTTCCTGTTCCCGGTGGACCATACAATAATACATTCAGATTTTCACGCTGACCGTTTTCTTTGCTTTGTTTAAACTTTGCATCGAAATTCTGCAACAACGGAATCGCATAGCGGAGAGGTTTGTTTATGCCATTTGAAAAGTGGATGAAGTCTTCGCGGAAAGAATTTTTCATATAAGAATTCGGCTTCTCGATTTTTATATCCAAAAGTTTTGCATGTGATGTCGCAACTTCGCGAATGACTTGTTGAGGCTCTAAATTCGCGGTGTTGCCGTGAGCGTTTTCAGCAAGTCTCTTTGCGGCCCGAACAGCAAGCGTTGCGCTCCCCGCCATTACGGGCACTTCCGTCGCAATTTTTTCCACAGCCGGCACGTCCATCATGGATTCTGCATTTTGCACCTTTAGCACGGAGTGCCAAATTGCGATACGCTCATGCTTTCCGAAAGTCGAAAATTCAATGGAATAATCGAATCGACGGCGAGTACTATTCTCGATGGATCGAATATTATTTGTAATCCAGATGACTGAAACTTTTAGATTTTCAAACAGGATGTTGAGATGCCCCTTTTCGGCCTTATTTAGAACCAAATCAGCTTCGTCCATCAAGATGATTCCACCACTTTTTTCACATTCCCATTCTGCAAGCAATAACGAACGTAAACGATGATGTAGCAAAGTTTCTTCGTTCATGGACTCATCACCAATGCCGACAGAAATCAAGGGAACATTCAATTTCTGCGCTAGCGCTTTTGCGAGTTCCGTCTTGCCAGTTCCCTCTCTCCCGTAAAAAAGAATGTTGAGAGCGGTTCCTTTTGTATGAGTTTGTAGCAAATGAAATACAAACATGGCGTGCGAATTTTGCGAAGCGATCTGTTCAAAAGAAACTATCGGAGGTTCCGCAGGCTTGTAATTTATGATTCGAGAAACATCAGAAAATCCATGCAAGAAATCAAAAATATCACTCGCCAAGAAAAGTTCCCGTCGACGAGCAACAGACTCGTTGCCTTTTTCAACATCTTCCATCTGTACGATGTGGAATTTTATAAGAGCGCTATCTTTAGAGCATAATTCGTAAAGAGCCGTAGGAGCAAGCCCTGCAATATCAGAAATGCGCTCAAATGAACCTTTTGCCTCGGCATCAAAATATTTCTTTAAATTGCTAAATCGTATTTCTAGTTTGAGGCCCATGTTCTTATGCCCTTTGAGCCATAAATAAAGCACCAATTCTATAGCTTCGTCAGACAAATCGAATAACCGCTTCAATTCAAAAACTCGCTGAAACGAAACATCGGATTCATCACAACCTTCGGCGATCCGTTCCAAAGTACATTCACGAATAATCTGCACAAGAATCTTGCGAGAAAATTCGCCTTCGTTTGCATAATAGGCGAGCATGGAAAATAAGCCGTCGGCGAATCGGCTATCACGGTTTTCGTGATATGCGTACATCAATTCTTCGGCATTATAATATTGGCCATCAATTTGTGTTTTGCACGATGAGGAAAAATCGATTAAGTCACGCGATTCGTAAATTCGATCAGCAAATACGCCTTTGTATTTTTCATGCATGTAGGATTCGCAAAAAGCTCTACAATTGCCATCCGGATGATTCTGCATAAATCGGCTCCAGAATTCCATGATTTTCAAGTCTATAAAAGACATCCGCTCATCACGTGCAATCGGAGCGGCGGATTCTTTTGCAAGCGATTCGACTTTTTTCGCGAAGTAATTTTCTTTAGTATTTTCTGAATGTAGACTCATGAGCGTAACCTCTCGCTACGCCCATATATAAAAACACCGCACGACAACTAATGACGTGCGGTGTTAAAATTTTATTTAGTTGTTGGAGTCGCATTCTTCACATTTTTTGTACACATAATCTAGCAATGGTTTGACTTTATCATACTCACTAAAAAGAACCTTTTTACGTTCATCTTCCGTCATTTGAGCTAAAGTTTTTTCAAATTCTATTGTTTTCTGATAATTTAATTTTATGTTAGAATCATTCGTTCTTACTGCAGCCATTTCTGCCGCATCTAGCATGTCTAAATAATTTGGGTCCGATTCTAAACAGTTTATGTATTTTTGGACATCATTCCTCTCTAAATGTAAGTGCATTGTTAGCTGGGTACTTTCAAAAAGAATCCTCTCCGTTATAGGTTGCCATTCTAAATGAATAAGTAATCTGTTTCTTAAATTCCACCTTGAATTTCCAAAATACAGAAATTGCCAATTACCGTCCATTCCATCTCCAATGGAAACATCTTCTCCATATTCTTTATTCCAATATTCTCGCGTAATAGAAACAACTGAATTTTTTACTTCATGTACAATTCTTTCCAAATAATCAGTCAATTTATGAAGATGTTTTATTTTTTCATCAACAATTTCGTGATGAGCCCACGATCCATTTTCAAATGACAATAATTTTTTTAAGGAATCAAT
>Ga0265298_10004622_pt1 | contig 17529 bp, 18 predicted proteins | sample AusTroGonzalo_MG_3_FD_193486 | JGI IMG/M metagenome (GOLD analysis project Ga0265298, IMG submission 193486) | Bovine rumen microbial communities from tropical cattle in Woodstock, Queensland, Australia - Gonzalo_01 | ecosystem: Host-associated > Mammals > Digestive system > Stomach > Rumen ... | reverse complement strand
ACCGCTGGTCTGCCCGTCAACCTCGAAGGTCTGGTAGGTGCCGACGGTACCGTATGGGGTCTTGAGAGTTTCGGTTTCTCTGCGCCTTACAAGGTGCTTGACGAGAAACTCGGCTTTACAGGTCAGAATGTTTACGAACAGGTAAAGAAACTGCTTGCATAATATGGAAGTAAAGACTGTAGGAGTGGCCTGCGATCACGCAGGCTACCCTTTAAAGAAATTCGTGCTCGAGTATCTCGAGGAAAAAGGCTACCCCTATAAGGACTATGGTACCTGGAGTGATGCCTCTGTCGACTATCCCGACTTCGGTCATGCTCTGGCTGAAGGTATCGAGAGCGGTGAGGTGTATCCCGGCATCGCCATCTGCGGTTCCGGCGAGGGTATCAGCATCACGCTGAACAAGCACCAGCAGGTGCGTGCCGGTCTGTGCTGGATTCCCGAGATTGCCCATCTGATTCGTCAGCACAACGATGCTAACGTGCTTGTGATGCCCGGACGTTTCATCGACAACAATATGGCCCGTAAGATCATGGACGAGTTCTTTACCGCCACCTTCGAAGGCGGACGCCATCAGAAGCGTGTGGACAAGATTCCATGTAAATAAATTAAAAGTCCCAGCGAGTTCGCTGGGACTTTTTTAATTATCAATTAACCACAAAGTTCCTCACCCACTCTTTCAGTTCGATGACCGCATCCTCGTGCTCCGGATAGTAACGCAGGATGACCGTCACCTGCCGTAACGAGTCAGAGTCGATGACCTTTCCGTAGTATTCCCACTTTTCGTCCTGTCCCTCGTGGATGCTATAGTCATCGCCCACTTCCAGCAGTTCTGCGCCCATACCCATCATCCGCTGTCCGGAACTGCGCATCATACCGCTAAGCGAATCGACCATGACAGATACCGACACGTCGTCCATCATAAAGAGTTCCTGCATGCCAACTTCGTCGGGCAAGTCCTGATGAACGAGATATGAGGGGTAGTTGATGTTCATCCCCAGTCTGTCGCTGTGATACTTCAGCAGCGTATAGTTACCCATGCGTATCGATACGCTGTCGGCACTCGTCAGTTCACTCACATAAGCCTGGGGTTTCTGGCGGCTGCTACATCCCCCCAGAGCGATGATAACCAAGATCAAAAAAAGACTATTCTTCATACAAAAATCTCTGTTTTCAGCCACAAAGATACAAAAAAGAGGGCAATTAATTAGCAAAAATCATAAAATTCAAAAAAAAATAGGGAAATATTTTTGTAATCGGCTGAAAATTAGTAACTTTGCAGTCCGAAATTGAGAAATAGCAGATATTCACATTATTAATATATAGAAGAAGACTAATATGACAAAGGCAGAAATCATCAACAAAATTGCTGAAGAGACAGGCATTGCCAAGAAAGATGTGGCCGCTACCGTAGAGGCCTTTATGGAAGAAATCCGCGTAAGCCTGGCGGATAATAAGGAAAATGTATACCTTCGTGGATTCGGCACCTTTACCGTGAAGCACCGTGCAGCCAAGACCGCGCGTAATATCTCAAAGAACACAACGCTGGTTATCGACGCCCACGACTTCCCCGCTTTCAAGCCCTCAAGGAGTTTCATTGAGAAGATGAAGAAATAACAAAAACAGAATTTTAACAATAAACATTTAAGTATTATGCCAAACGGAAAAAAGAAGAAGGGCCACAAGATGGCTACTCACAAGCGTAAGAAGAGACTGCGCAAGAACCGTCATAAGAGCAAGTAATCACTGATTACTGCCCGCGACGGCCATACGTAGCAAAAGAAATGAAAGGAGTGTGTCTGCAAATCCGCCAAGAATTGCGACACACCCTTTTGAGTTAAAACCCACTATCAAGACAAGCAAAAGACAATGACAAGTGAAGTTATCATTGATGTGCAACCGAAGGACATCTCGATCGCACTGCTCGAAGACAAGACGCTGGTGGAATACCAGAAGGAGCAGCGGTCGGCCTCGTTCTCCGTGGGCAACATCTACGTGGCAAAGGTGAAAAAACTGATGCCCGGACTGAACGCCTGTTTCGTGGATGTCGGCGCCGAGCGTGTCGCTTTCCTGCATTATCTTGACCTGGGCTCTCAATTCTGCTCTTATGAAAAATACCTGAAACAGGTAGTCAGCGACCGCAAGAAACTCTACCCGATCCAGAAAGCCACCGTTCAACCGATACTGCCCAAGGACGGCAGCATCGCCAATACGCTGAAGGTGGGTCAGGAGATTATGGTACAGATTGTGAAGGAACCGATCAACACGAAAGGTCCCCGTCTGACATGCGAACTCAGTTTCGCAGGACGGTATCTCGTGTTGATACCCTTCGACAACACCGTATCCGTATCGACCAAGATCAAGAAAGGTGAAGAACGGAGTCGTTTGAAACAACTCATCCAGAGTATCAAGCCCAAGAACTTCGGCGTAATTGTACGCACTGTAGCCGAAGGCAAACGGGCTGCAGAACTGGATGCAGAGATGAAAATCCTACTTAAACGCTGGGAAGACGCTATCACAAAGGTACAGAAGACCGTAGAAAGGCCTGTACTCTGTTTTGAGGAACAAAGCCGCGCCGTAGCCTTGTTGCGCGACTTGTTTAATCCCACTTACGACAGCATTCAAGTAAACGACGAGGTGATCTGCGAACAGATTCGCGACTACCTCGGCATGATTGCTCCGGAGAAAAAAGACATCGTGAAACTCTACAATGGCACGGTGCCTATTTTCGACAATTTCAATGTCACCAAGCAATTGAAGTCAGGATTCGGACGAACCGTGAACTACAAACATGGAGCCTATCTGATCATCGAGCATACGGAAGCCATGCATGTGGTAGACGTGAACAGCGGTACTCGCGTGAAAAAGGAAAACGGCCAGGAAGCCAACGCCTTGGAGACGAACCTCGGTGCTGCCGACGAACTGGCCCGTCAACTGAGACTTCGAGACATGGGAGGTATCATCGTGGTGGATTTCGTGGATATGAAACTGGCCGAAGACCGCCAGATCCTCTATGAACGCATGTGTAAGAACATGCAGAAGGACCGCGCCCGCCACAATATCCTGCCACTGTCGAAGTTCGGACTCATGCAGATTACCCGTCAGCGCGTCCGTCCGGCGATGGACGTGAACGTGGAGGAGGCCTGTCCTACCTGTCACGGTTCGGGAAAAATCAAGTCGAGCATCCTGTTTACAGACCAGTTAGAGAGCAAGATTGACACAATGGTCAATAAGATCGGCATCAAGAAGTTCTATTTGCATGTACACCCCTATGTGGCTGCCTATATCAACAAGGGCGTTTTCAGCCTGAAGATGCAATGGCAGTTGAAGTACGGGTTGGGCGTGCATATCGTTCCTTCGCAGAAACTGGCTTTCCTGCAGTATGAGTTCTATGACACGAAACAGCAGTTCATAGACATGCAGGAAGAGATTGAATCAACATTACAGTAGTAATCCCTCTCATCAATGCTGACACTGAAGATACTGTTCTGGCTATGCCTGTTTATCGTATTCTACACCTATCTGGGATACGGTATCCTGCTTTACCTGATTATCCGTCTGAAAAGACTGGTAAAAGGAAAGCCTCAGACCATAGCCATGCCCACAGACGAGGAGTTGCCCACGATGACACTCATGATCTGTGCCTACAACGAACAGGATATCGTGGCAGAGAAGATGCAAAACACCCGCGCCCTGGACTATCCTAAGGATAAGTTCAGGGTGATGTGGGTTACCGACGGCACGACAGACAACACCAATGAACTGCTGAAGGCCTACCCAGAGGTGGACGTGGTGTTCAGTCCTGAGCGCAAGGGAAAGACCGCCGCCCTGAAACATGGTCTCAGCGAGGTAAAGACCGAACTCGTGGCCTTTACCGATGCGAACACCATGATCAACAGCGGTGCCATGCGTGAGATAGCCAGACAGTTTAAAGACAATACCGTTGGCTGCGTGAGTGGTGAGAAGCGTGTAGCCTCACGCCACGGAGAGATGGCAGCAGAAGGCGAAGGTCTCTACTGGCGCTATGAGAGTACGTTGAAGAAATGGGACAGCGAACTCTACTCGGCTATGGGTGCCGCAGGTGAATTATACGCCATCCGTCCGGAACTCTGTCGCGAAGTGCCTGACAATGCCCTTTTGGACGACTTCATGATGTCGATGCTCATTGTCGACGAGGGTCACCGCATTGCCTATGCCCCTGAAGCCTACGCATTGGAATATGGCTCTGCCAACATCAACGAGGAGTCGAAGCGTAAACGTCGCATCGCAGCCGGTGGTTTGCAGAGTATCTGGTGGCTCCGTAAGATGCTGAACCCGCTTCGTCAGCCACTGGTGGCCTTCCAATACATCAGTCATCGCGTGCTCAGATGGAGCATCACCCCTATTGCCTTGGTCATCCTAGCCATTGTCAATAGCCTGCTCGTATGCGCTGGCGCAGGCCCGCTCTACACCGTCCTGTTGGCACTGCAGGCAGCCTTCTATCTGGCAGCATTATCGGGATGGGCACTCAGTAAATTTGGTCATCGGAACAAATTGTTGTACACGGCCTATTATTTCCTGTTTATGAACCTGAATGTGTTCCAAGGAATGGCCTATCTGAAAAGCCACTCTCATAGTGGCGCTTGGGAAAAAGCAAAAAGAAGTTGAAATTTTCCGCTATTTTCTTGTTTGTTTGGAAAACATTTGTTATCTTTGTACCCGAATAGTATAGAAAGGGAATACCCGAATAGTGTTGATAGGGAATGGAACCAAACGAAAAAGAAATCCTTTTGCAGAAATTTGCTGATGCTACCCGTAAGTTAAAACTCGTGAACGAGCAACTACAGATAGCAAACAAGAAACTGAAGGAATACGAAGAGAAGGCTCTGAAGGCTGAAAAAGCCAGTCAGATGAAATCTCTATTCCTGGCCAACATGAGCCATGAAATCCGTACCCCCCTAAACGCTATTGAAGGATTTTCACGCGTAATTGTTGAAACCGACTCCGAAGAAGAGCGCATGAAATACTTTCAAATTATTGAAAGTAACAACCAGCGCTTGACGAGTCTGATTAATGAAATTCTCGATCTCTCCAGAGTGGAATCAGGCGAAATCGAGATGAAGAAGTCGATGACCGATATCAACCAGTTGTGTGAGAATATCAAGCAGTTGTTTAAGTTCCGCTGTCCTGAGTCACTGAAACTGGTATTTGAGAAGCCGTTGATGACCGTGATGATGAACACCGATGCCAATCGTCTGATACAGGTGCTCTCGAATCTGATCAGCAACGCCTTGAAGCATACGACAATCGGTAAGATTACCTATGGTTTCCGCGTGATCAACGAGATGAAGGAGATTGAATTCTTCGTGAAGGATACCGGCACCGGTATCGCACCGGAATTTATCGATAAGATCTTCAATGTCTACGCCTCGCAGGATGCTGACCAGCAACAGGGCTTTGGTCTCGGTCTGGCACTCTGTAAGATCATCGTCGAGAAACTGGGTGGAACCATCCACGTGGAGTCTACCGTCAACCTCGGCTCCACCTTCACCTTTGTGTTCCCCTTCGATGGCACTGTCGGAGGTATCAACAAAGAGCGTACTACTACAACAACCAATGTGCGCACCATCCGCGTAAGCGCCCGTTCTGACGAGATGAACCAGAAAACGATTCTCGTGGCTGAGGACGAGGACAGCAACTATGAGTTGGTGAAGATCGTGCTCCAGAAGCGCTTCCGTCTGATACGCGCCCATAACGGTATTGAGGCCGTCAACCTGAATGAGGACGAGCGACCCGATTTAATCCTGATGGATATCCGTATGCCCGAGATGAACGGTCTCGATGCCACACGTATCATCAAGGAAGTGAATCATGATACCCCCATCATCGCCCTCAGTGCCTATGCTTTCGAAGAAAATATCCGTGAAGCCAAAATGGCCGGCTGCGATGAGTTCATGGCCAAGCCGTTCAGAGTTGAGAATCTCATTGAGGTGGTAAAAAAATACCTTGATGACTAATATCTAATTGTATCTATCATTTCAAGACAAAGACATTCTTTTATGGGTAAACTTGCAGTTCAGAAGTATTTCTCATTCATGATGCTCATCATCACGATGATGATGATGATATTCACCATTACAGGCCTTTATGGAGGTGAAGCCAACCCATCGGGTAATATGGCACGTGCCCTTCTCGTTTACGTGCTTCCCCTACTGATTGCGGGCAATGTCATCCTACTCGTCTATTGGCTGATCCTGAAGCGTTGGCACTGGGCACTGATGCCATTTATCACCTTGCTCTGCTGCATTCCCTATACCGGCACGCTGTATCAGTTCAGAAGTATCGACGAGACTGCCGAGAAACAGGCAGGACTGAAGATTGCCACTTATAACGTAGCGGGCTTTGGCCACGAGGCATCGGGCTTCATCGCTCAGGATGTCCTCGCAGAGATGAAAAAGCAGAAGGTGGATGTCTTCTGTATTCAGGAGTACAGTAACTATAGTGGTGACAAGAATAATGCTGAGACCTATAAGGAATACTTCCCCTATGTGGCGTATGGTGCAAATGGCCATATGGCAACCTTCAGCCGCTACCCCATTAAGGCCAGTGAGCCCATTGAATTTCCTGCGAGTGCTAACGCTGCGATGTGCATAGACATCGATGTCGACGGACAGATGTTCCGTGTCTACAATGTGCATCTGGAGACCGCAGGAGCACACCATGTGGTATACCGCGCCAACAAGATGGAGGAAGACGGCTACGATGTGCAGGGGAACCGCCTGATGGAGGCTATCTATGGCAGTTATACCGTTGGTATGATTAAGCGTGCCGGACAGGCAAACATCCTTGCCATGCACATGCGTGATTGTAAATACCCGGTCATCTTAGCCGGTGACTGCGTCGATGTCCCCTACTCCTACGTATACAACACGCTGAGAGGTGAACTGGCAGATGGTTTCAAGGAGTGTGGAAGCGGATGGATGCATACCCTTCGTGGCAAGACGCCATTGAGAATTGACTACATCTTCCATGATAAGAACTACGAGGGACTGTCGTATTACATGAAAGAACTCAGTTATTCCGACCACTACCCGGTGTTTTCGAAAATAGCCTTGAAGAAATAAAAAGATGCCCGACCATTAAGGCCGGGCATTTATTTTTCGAATCATACAATCTTAAATCTGACGCGGAAGGAATGTGACTCTTCATCCCAGTTTGTGCCAAGCATCTCGAAACGTCCTATCTGAGAGGTGCTACGGACATGCCGACCAATACAGGGACACACATCATAATCCCCAATACGGACAAGACGGATGGTGTCGGAGACATCTTCAGGAAGACGATCCGCAGAAACCTCCTCGGGGAGTTCGTCACGTGTGACAAACTCAAACTTAACAGGCAGATCTTCAGCAATCAGTTCGTTCATCCGACTCTCAATCTCCTTCTCCTCCTGACGTGACGGTTTGTGGTCAAGATAAAAACTCATCTTGCTCTTCTTCCGTTCTATATGAGCATTATGCGACCGTTCACAACCAAACAGTCGGATCATGGTCTGATTCAACAGATGCTCCGCCGTATGTGCCGGTGGAAACTCTTCCTTATTATGGTCATTCAATATGGGATCCATATACTTATGCTTTATACTTCAACACGACAGCACTATTGGCCTGCACATTGACAATGACAGCCTCATCGCGTTTCAAAGATAGTTTCTGAGCCTCGCCGGAAAGCAGATCGACGGAGCGCACGTTCTTTTCCTTCATATTGAGGAAATCAAAAGCATGTCCGGGAATCGTGATACTGATAGCCTGATTGGAATCAGCGAAGTTTGCCACCACCAACAGCACCTCTGCACCAGCCTTTCGGATAAAGGCATATTCGTGGTTATACTGGCCATTGACATACATCAGATCGAAAGAGGTCCCATCAACGACAGCCTTCTCGGTGGTAGCGATGTTGATTACCTTGTCATAGATAGTTTTCAGATGCTTTTCCTGAGCCGTCAACTTCCGTTGGGCAGCACGGGCGATAGTGTCCACACTCCAATAGTCAAAGATTGTGGTACGGCCATCGATGCCACTGAAGCCTTCCTTATCCATGCCCCGTTCACCATACTCCTGTCCGAAATAGATCATCAGCGGATTCTGCCGAAGAAGGGCAGACACCACCAGCGCCGGCACACCCTTCTGGGCATTGCCGACAAAGAAACTGCTGGCAACACGCTGTTCATCGTGGTTTTCGAGGAAATAGAGCATGTGGTCGCGGATATCATCCGTAGCCTGCCAGGCACCCGTGATGGAAGACGTGGAGTGATTGCCACGCATCACTTCGCGCAGCGTGTCATACATGCCCACCTTGTCGTAGAGATAGTCAAAGCCTGCAGCCAAGTAGTTACGATACTCTGCGGGGTTATAGACCTCACCAATAAATATGATCTGAGGATAGGCAAACTTCACCTTATCCGTAGCCCACTGCCAGAAGGCGGCAGGCACCATCTCCGCCATATCACAGCGGAAACCGTCAACACCCTTCCTGGCCCAGAAGAGCAGGATGTCGGTCATCTTGCTCCACGTATTGGGAATCGGGGTGAAATGGCCAACACGACCAGCATAGTAGTCAACGCCATAGTTCAACTTCACGGTCTCATACCAGTCGTTGGTGCCAGGCGCATTATGGAAACAATCATTGCCCGTTGCCTTGGCGGGTTCCTCAATATAGGGTTCATCCTCGCCATGATAGAGGTCAAAGTATGGTGTGAAGCGCTCACCCGGACAATAATAGAAATTATTCTGAGGGTCGAAGCCCATCTGTGGATTGTCATCCTCTCCCAGATCCTTGACGCCCTCAGGTTTACAGATGCTATGATACTGACGAGCCACATGATTGGGCACGAAATCGATGATGACCTTCATGCCGGCCTTATGCGTACGCTCAATCAGTTGTTCAAATTCCTGCATACGTCGGGCAACATTCGTAGCCAGATCAGGATCTACGTCGTAATAGTCGGTGATGGCATAGGGAGAGCCTGCCTGACCTTTCACGATAGCAGGATGATTCTTAGGAATACCATAGGCAGTATAGTCGGTTTGAGTGGCATGACGGATGATACCCGTATACCAGATATGACTCACGCCCATGTCCCTGATTTTCTTCAGGGTCGTGGGCGTGAAGTCGTTCATCTTTCCGCAGCCGTTCTCTTGCTTCGTTCCACCCTCTTTACAAGTGGTGTTCCGATTACCATAGAGGCGTGTGAAAATCTGATAGATAACAATCTTATTCGATGCCATGGGCAGCAACCTCATTATTGATTTTGGCGATCATACCCTGCAAAGCCTTACCTGGGCCGCACTCCGTAAAGTCGTCAGCACCATCGGCAATCATATTCTCTACGCTCTGAGCCCAACGTACACTGCTGGTGAGTTGTGCGATCAGGTTGGTCTTGATTTCTGCGGGATCGGTGTGAGGCTTACCATCCACATTCTGATAGACCGGACACTTGGGTGCCTTAATCTCCGTCTTCTCGATGGCAGCCTGAAGTTCGTCCTTGGCGGGCTGCATCAAGGGAGAATGGAACGCACCACCCACCTTCAAGGGCAGGGCGCGCTTAGCACCGGCAGCCTTCAGTTGCTCACAAGCCTCGTTGATGGCCTCGATATTACCAGAGATCACCAACTGGCCCGGGCAGTTATAGTTGGCAGGCACCACAACACCCTTGTCCTGCTTGCTGACCTCAGCACAGATCTCTTCAATTTTCTCGAAAGGCAGGGCAATGATGGCAGCCATCGTTGAAGGCTGAGCCTCACAGGCTTTCTGCATGGCCATCGCACGGGCGTAGACCAGTTTCAGACCATCCTCGAAACTCAGGGCACCGGCAGCCGTCAAGGCAGAGAACTCTCCCAGAGAATGTCCGGCAACCATCTTTGGCTCGAAGGCATCACCCATGCAGAGGGCAGAGATCACACTATGCAGGAAGACGGCAGGCTGTGTCACCTTGGTCTGCTTCAACTCCTCGTCAGTACCCTCAAACATAATATCTGTGATACGGTAGCCAAGAATATCATTGGCCTTCTCAAAAAGTTCCTTTGCGAGTGGGTTGTTGTCATACAAATCCTTACCCATACCCACAAACTGTGCTCCCTGTCCGGGAAAAACAAATGCTTTCATTTTCTTTTTACCTTATTTAATATATAATACTACCTTTCAGGGTACAAAATTACTGCTTTTTTCTGAAAGATGACCCATAAAAGATATTTTTTTCGCCAAAGAGTGCTGAATATCGGATTTTTGGTGTAATTTTGCACATGAGAAAGAGTCGAGACTGAAGAAATGAAGTTAATTGTAATGACAAGACCCACGTTTTTCGTGGAGGAAGACAAGATTCTTACCAACCTTTTTGAGGAGGGGATGGATAGTCTGCATTTGCATAAACCCGGGTCCTCACCAATGTACTCTGAGCGGCTGCTGACCCTCCTGGGCGAGGACATTGCCAGCAAGACGACCGTCCACAACCATTTCTATCTGAAAGAAGAATACCGTATGCACGGCATTCACATTGATGATGCCTATACCGAACCGCCTTCGGGCTATAAGGGTAATATCAGTCGCACCTGTCATGCCATATCAGAACTCAAGGATGCCAAGAAACAGTGCAACTACGTATTCCTGCATCCCATCTTCGACAGCCAGACCATCAAGGAGGAGAAGTCGGGTTTCACGATGGAGGAACTGAAAGAGGCCTCACGACAGGGACTCATCGACAAGAAAGTATATGCGCTCGGAGGCATGAACCTTGGCAATATCAAGGTGGCACGTGACCTCGGATTCGGAGGTGTGGTCATCTGTGGCGACCTCTGGAACCGTTTCGACATTCACAACGAACTCGACTACAAGGAGTTGCTACTCCACTTCGAGCGCTTAAAGAAAGCTATTGACTAATATAACTTATACAGAAAAATGAGCAATACAAACTCTTACATGGTTTTCTCGGGTACCGCCACAAGATACCTCGCAGAAAAGATCTGCCAAAGTCTGGGCTGCCCGTTAGGACAACTGCAAATCACCAAGTTCTCCGATGGTGAGTTTGCCGTCAGTTATGAGGAGAGTATCCGCGGCCGTGACATTTTCCTGGTACAGAGCACCTTCCCCAACAGCGACAACCTGATGGAGTTGCTGCTGATGATTGATGCTGCCAAAAGAGCCTCTGCCCGTACCATCAACGCAGTTATCCCCTATTTCGGTTGGGCGCGTCAGGATCGTAAGGACAAGCCCCGTGTCAGCATTGGTGCCAAACTCGTTGCCGACCTGCTCAGTGTGGCTGGCGTAAACCGCGTCATCACGATGGACCTGCATGCCGACCAGATTCAGGGATTCTTCAACGTGCCCGTCGACCATCTCTATGGTTCGAGCGTCATCCTGCCCTATCTGCAGAGCCTGAAACTTGAGGATCTCGTGATTGCCTCACCGGATGTGGGCGGTTCCAAGCGTGCCAACACCTATGCCAAGTTCCTGGGCTGCCCCCTCGTGCTCTGCAATAAGACACGTGCGCGTGCCAATGTGGTGGAGTCGATGCAGATCATCGGTGAGGTGGAAGGCAAGAACGTGGTGATTGTCGACGATATGGTTGATACAGCCGGTACGATTACCAAGGCTGCCGACCTGATGAAGGAGCATGGTGCCAAGACCGTACGTGCCTGTGCCAGTCACTGTGTGATGAGCGGTCCTGCCAGTGAGCGCGTCCAGGCTTCAGCCCTTGAGGAGATTGTCTTCACCGACTCTATCCCCTATGCCAACCGCTGTGCAAAGGTCAAGCAACTCTCTGTGGCCGACACCTTTGCAGAGGCTATTCGTCGTGTCATTAATAATATGAGTATCAGTGACTTATACCTCATATAAAATAATTATACTGGCAGCCTTTGGTCTGATGATTACGGGCTGCCAGTTTTCTTCTAAGCAACGTCAGATGCAAGAGTGGCAGGCGTTGAACGATACCATCCGGGAGTGTAGCCAGAAGATTCAGAACATCGTCAATGTCATCCACCAGAACCCGCATACTACCGACGAGACGCAAAAGAGTCTGTTGCACGATCTTGACAGCATCGATCAACGGATGAAGCAGGCCATTCGCAATTGTGCCGAGCGCAATAAAGACAACGATCTCGGCAAATACATCCTCGAAAACTATTCTGAAGAATAAGAATAAAAAGAAATCCCTCGCTCAGTTGAGCGAGGGATTCTTTATTTATCCGTTGAATGACGGAAGTTCCAACCACTTCACGTAACAGAAGTCCTGACGGTGAGGCAGGTTCTTGTTCGTGGGATACATACGGACAGCACTCTTGTACTGACCAGCCTGTCTGGGCGAATGAACCACCTCGAAGGTATAGTTGTTGCCTTCGTGGCCAACCACCTTCAATGGCTCGATAGAGAAGACATGATCCTCGCCATTCTCATCGGTCCAGACATTGACCTTCTCCAAAGCAATGGCATCGTCAAGGCCCTGTTCGTTGATGACATAGCGCAGCGTGTAGTTCTCGCCTGTGAGATGCAGACCAGAGACTGGTGCAGTCCACTCGCAGGATACAACACTGACGGCATCCCAACGCTCAGCGACGGTCTCCTTCCACTGGGCAATCTCCTTGGCCAGACGGTTGTCGTCTTTCGAGAGTGCCTTGAAGCGCTTGGCCTCTTTCTCATAGAACTTGGAATAGTAATCGTCGAGTTGGCGCTTCATCGTATAGTGAGGTGCAATCTGGGCAATCGAGTTCTTGATGACCTTGATCCAGCCCTTAGAGATGCCCTTCTTGTCCTTATTGTAATAAAGCGGCACAATCTCATTCTCAAGCAGACTATAGATGGTGGCAGCGTCGAGTTGATCCTGATAGCCCTGCGTCTGATAGGTACGCTTCTCGGTGAGCGCCCATCCGGCACCCTCACGATAGCCTTCCAGCCACCAGCCGTCCTTCACACTGAGGTTGACAACACCATTCATCTCAGCCTTCTCGCCTGATGTACCAGAAGCCTCAAGCGGACGTGTCGGCGTGTTCATCCAGATATCAACACCCGATACCAGACGACGAGCCAACAGGAAGTCATAGTCCTCGAGGAAGATGATCTTACCCATGAACTCAGGACGCTGGGAAATCTCGAAAATCTTCTTGATCAGACCCTGACCGGCACCATCGGCTGGGTGAGCCTTACCAGCAAAGAGGAATACGACGGGCTGATCCGGGTTGTTCACAATCTTACTGAGACGATCGAGGTCGGTAAACAGCAGGTGGGCACGCTTATAAGTAGCAAAGCGACGGCAGAAGCCGATGACCAGCGCATCGGGATTGAACTTGCCAAGAAGGTTGACCACACGTGAGGGGTCACCCTGATTCTTCAGCCAGGTCTCACGGAACTGCTCCTTGATATACTCGAAGAGTTTCTTCTTCAAGGCCATACGGGTCTCCCAGATCTCCTCGTCAGGACAGTTGTAGATACCGTGCCAGATCTCCTCGTTCGACTGGTCGCTCATGTGCTTCTCGTCGAAGTACTTGGCATAGATCTTTCGCCACTCGGTAGCACACCAGGTGGGGAAGTGTACACCATTGGTCACATAGCCCACATGGTTCTCTTCGGGATAATAACCGCTCCAGATGGGCGCAAACATTTGCTGGCTGACCCAACCGTGAAGCATGGACACACCGTTGACCTCCTGACAAGTGTTACAGGCAAAGGTTGACATACAGAACTTCTCCTCATGGTTATCAGGGTTGGTACGACCCATGCCGATGAACTCATCCCAAGAGATTCCGAGTTTCTGCGGATAAGCACCCATGTACTTGCCGAACAGACCCTCGTCGAAGTAGTCGTGACCAGCAGGAACAGGTGTATGAACGGTATAGAGACCGCTGGCACGCACCAGTTCGAGTGCCTGGTTGAATGTCAGACCGTCTTCCTCGATATAGTCACACAGACGCTGCAGGTTGCAGAGGGCAGCATGACCTTCGTTACAATGATAGATATCCTTCTTGATACCCAGTTTCTTCAACAGCAGCATACCACCGATACCCAACAGGATCTCCTGCTTCAGACGGTTCTCCCAGTCGCCGCCATAGAGGGCGTGGGTGATGGGTTTGTCGAATTCGGAGTTCATCTCATTATCGGTATCCAACAGATACAACTTCACACGGCCCACATTCACACGCCACACATAGGCATGAACCTGATAGTTGGTATAGGGCACGTCGACAACCATCGGATTACCCTCGTTGTCGAGTTGACGCTCGATGGGCAGTGATCCGAAGTTCTGCGTCTCATAATTGGCAATCTGCTGACCGTCCATCGAGAGGCTCTGTGTAAAATAGCCGAAACGATAGAGGAAGCCGACGGCACACATATCCACATTAGAGTCAGAAGCCTCTTTCACATAGTCGCCTGCCAGCATACCCAGACCGCCAGAATAGATCTTCAAGGCAGAGTGGATACCATACTCCATACAGAAGTAGGCCACTGACGGACGCTTGGAGTCGGGCTTCACGTCCATGTACTTACGGAACAAATCATAAACACTCTTCACGCGCTTCATCAGCGCCTTATCCTTCAGGATCTCCTCCTTACGGGCAAAACTAAGCCGCTCAAGCAGCATCACGGGGTTATGCTTCACTTCATGATATAGTTGAGGATCAAGGTCGCGGAACAAGTCGCGTGCCTCGTAGTTCCACACCCACCACATATTGTGGGCAATCTCGTCCAAACACTTCAACTCTTCAGGAAGGGTGGCCTTGACGGTCAGGATCTTCCAAGAAGGAGCATTTGTGTAATCTGCTTTAATCTTCATAATTTCATAAATTAAATATATCAGTCTTTTTATTTCTTCTTTCTCTCTTCGGCCTTACGAAGGGCGATATCATAAGCCTCTTCATAATACTTGATGAACTCGCTCCACAAGGCCTTCTTCGACAATTCGCCGGCATGCTTGCGGGCCTCGTCCACCTGTTTCTTCGTAAAGGCAGAGAATTCGGCCACCGTATCCTTGATGTTATCGGCCACTTCCGAATAGTTATAGTCTGTGCGATGGATCACCTTCACACCATCCTGAATCTCACCGTATCTGCCGAATACGGAGTTGGCCCAGAGGCCGAATCCAGCCAGATCGGTAGTGATACAGGGCACCTTGAAGGCCACAGCCTCCAACGGGGTATAGCCCCAAGGCTCGTAATAGGACGGATAGACACAGAGGTCGTTGCCAAGCACCAGATCATAGTAGGTCATATTCACGATGCCGTCCTTACCGTCGAGGTAGCAGGGCAGGAAGATCACCTTCACATGCTCGTCCTTACGGTTGTGCATATCGAAATACTTCAGCATGCCCAGCACATTGTCGTGACTCATGTTGTGAAGCCAATGCGTGACCTGCGGCACTTCCAACGGAGCGTCGTATTGCTTCTTGCTGTTCAGTCGCTCCTGCAGATCCTTTCGGGGCTCGCCTACCCATCCGGGCACTTCGATAAAGGCCACCACATTCTTCTTCAGGTCCTTGTCGCGCAACAGACGGTTCATGGCCTCGACAAACACATCGATACCCTTATTGCGGAATTCGTAGCGACCTGAGGTGGAGACGATGAGCGTATCATCATCCAACTGCTCACCCAACAGGGCATTCGCCACATCCAACAGCCGTTTGCGGGCTGCCTTACGCTTACGTGTGAACTGTGCAGCCGACGGCACGAAACTGTCGTCAAAACCATTCGGCAGCACCACGTCGACGGGCTTATCCAACAGTTCTACGCACTCTCTGGCAGTAATGTCACTGACGGTCGTGAAGCAATCCACATAATGGGCCGTCTGCTTTTCGATAGAGTGCTTGCTCTCCATATTCAACTCGCCAGCCATCTGATCACCATTATAGGCAAACAGATAATCGTAAAGCGGTTTCATATTACCGGCTATCGAACGACCGATGCTGGTGGCATGGGTCGTGAACACGGTACCGATCTGTGGCAGTTGATGATTGATGTAAAGAGCCCCCAGACCACACATCCACTCATTGGCGTGGTAGATGACGTTCAGAGGTGAGAGCGATGAGAGGTAAAAGTTGTAGAAACTCTCAACAACGAGGGCGGCGGCATACGAGAACATCGAGGCCTCGTCGTAATCGCCGTAGGCATGCAGCGAGTCTACACGATAGTGCTCCCACAGCCAACCGTAAATCTCATTCTTTTGCTCGAAATATGGTACAAAGTCTACTAAGATGGCAATCGGCTCTCCGGGCACCGTCCAGCGCCCTACCCTCACGTGAAGGCCGTTCTCCTTTGCCTCCCATTGCCACTTGGCAAAGAGAGACTGGTCCTCCTTGAAATAGGGACTCTCCTCCTTTGTGTAGTTACCGTCCTCCCGATTCCATAAACCTGGGCCGATAAATATCACTTTATCCTGATGTGCCGCCTGCAGGGTCTTGGCACGTGTCGAAAGGACTGTATAGATTCCACCTACTTTGTTACAAACTTCCCAACTCGATTCAAAAATATAGTCGGGCTTCATAAGACTTTTTACCATCGTTATAATTATATACGTTTGCAAAGGTACTTAAAAAATCTAAAAACTTCCTTTATTTCCCAACTATTTTGTATCCGATTTGCAATTTATTGATTTAGATTTGGTATCTTTGCCCCAAAATAAAATCAGCATGAGGAAAAGTATTCTTACAATCATCGCTTTATGGCTGACTATCAGCACCTTTGCCGAGCAGAAGGACAGCACGACTTTTCGCGGGTACTTATATAATAATGAGTATGATGTCTACCTGCGCATCAACTTCTACGACGAGGATATCAAGGTGCCAGGACAAGAACTCTACGGCACCTTGCCAGGCTATCTTGGCAAGAAGAACAACTCCTTCTGCTGGGTCATCACTTCGGCCAAGATTAAGAACCGTCAGACCGCCACGATGAACCTTATCAACGACTACGGTTCTGAGGATCTCACCGCTACCCTCACCCGCAAGAACGACTCCATCTACATCCTCAAACAGGAAGAGGGTTCTACCATCAAGGTGCCCAAGAACAGTAAATGGCAGAAGTTACCCAAGACGTTGGAATTCAAACTTAGAAAATAAAAAAAACAGGTGCCATCTAGACGACGGCACCTGCTTTATTTTTGAAGGATTGATTTACTTCACCTTCTCCACGATGGCCTTGAAAGCCTCGGGATTGTTGATGGCCAGGTCGGCGAGCACCTTACGGTTGATCTCGATACCAGCCTTAGTGAGTTTGCCCATCAGGACAGAATAACTCATACCCTCCAGACGAGCGGCAGCATTGATACGCTGAATCCACAGGCTGCGGAAAGCGCGCTTCTTGTTACGACGATCGCGGTAGGCATAAGTCAGACCCTTCTCCCAGGTATTCTTTGCTACTGTCCAAACATTCTTACGGGCTCCAAAGTAGCCACGGGTAAGTTTCAAAATTCTCTTACGCTTTGCTCTTGATGCAACGTGATTTACACTTCTTGGCATAGTTTCTTACTTCTTTAAATGTTAGACAATAGGGTTAGCGGAGACACAGCAGATCA
>Ga0265298_10004621_pt1 | contig 17534 bp, 16 predicted proteins | sample AusTroGonzalo_MG_3_FD_193486 | JGI IMG/M metagenome (GOLD analysis project Ga0265298, IMG submission 193486) | Bovine rumen microbial communities from tropical cattle in Woodstock, Queensland, Australia - Gonzalo_01 | ecosystem: Host-associated > Mammals > Digestive system > Stomach > Rumen ... | reverse complement strand
CAACAACTTCCATTTCACCGGCTGGCAAGACGGCAACATGGACAATCCGCGCACCATCACCGTCATCGAAAACGCCACCTACAAGGCTTCCTTCTCCCCCAATTCTATCCAGACCTACACCGTCACGGTGTATTACGATGAAACCCAAGGCTTTGTCATCGGTGCAGGCTCATACGCCGAAGGCAGCATTGCCACACTTGCCGCCATTCCCGCCGACGACTACAGGTTCGTGAAATGGGGCGACAACAACACCGAAAATCCTCGGGACATTATCGTTGACCACGACATCGTGCTTGCGGCTTTCTTCAACAGTACTGGCGTGGACGAAAACGGCGGCCCACAGATTAACCTCTATCCCAATCCCGCCAACGAAACAATCCGTCTTGAAGGACTTGAAAGCGAAACTGAAGTTTGTGTTTACAATGCACTTGGAATGCTTGTCAAGTCATTGACGTTGAATGGGGAAAACGAGATTGCCGTCAGCGACCTGCCCTCAGGCCTCTATCTGCTCCGCGTTGGAAAAACGTGCCTCAAGTTCATGAAAAACTGACCTTTGGAATCTGAAACCATAAAAAATGAGGCGACCCTTGACAACAAAGGCCGCCTCTCATTATGAACACAAAATTTTACTTCTTCTCCCAAAAAGTCTTGAAGTCTTCATAGTTTTTCTCCAACAGCGTCGGAGTGTCCAATCCGTATGGGCATTTCTCGCGGCAGGCGTTGCAATGCTTGCATTTCTCAATCAACTTCATCTTCTGCGCCCATTCCTCAGTGAGATAGACACTCAACGGGGCACGGCGCAGCAACAGGCTCATGCGCGCGCAATCGTTGATTTGGATGCCAACGGGGCAAGGCATACAATAGCCGCAACCACGGCAGAACTCACCCGAAAGCTCGCTGCGTTCCTTCTCAATCTTGCGCCATGACATTGAAGTCAATTCCGGCTCATGTTCCTGATAGGAAATGAACTCATCCAACTCGTTTTCACGTTGGATGCCCCAAATAGGCAAAAGATGGTCGAACTGGTTCAGGAAAGCGTATGCCAAGGCCGAGTCGGTGATGAGACCGCCAGCCATCGACTTCATGCTGATGAAGCCCATGTTGTGCTTGTGGCACGATTCCACAATCTTCTGGTCCTCTTCCGACGAGAGATAGGAAAACGGATATTGAAGCGTATCGTAGCAGTCCCGCTCAATGGCTTCCATGGCCACCGACTGGCGGTGATTGCTTATGCCGATGAAACGAACCTTACCTTGGCGCTTGGCGACCTTCATGGCGTCATATAGGCCTTGCTTGTCGCCCGGGCGTGGGCAATAATCCGGATTATGGAACTGGTATAAATCAAGATAGTCCGTCTGTAAATTTCTCAATGTGGTGTGCAAATCCTTCCAAAACTCCTCCACCGTTGTGGCCGCCGTCTTCGAGGCCAAAACCACCTTGCTGCGACGGTCCGCGAAAGCCTCTCCTATCTTTTCCTCACTGTCGGTATAAAACCTCGCCGTGTCGAAAAAATCAAAGCCATTATCAAAAGCTTTGTGTAACAGATAGATAGCTTCCTTTGAACTAATACGCTGAATCGGGAGTGCCCCAAAACCGTTCTTGTTGACCTTCAAGTTGGTTTTGCCTAATGTGATGATTTTCATGGCCTAAATCTTTTGAGAGACAAAAATACAAAAAGATTTGATACATCATACATTCCTCAAAAAAAATTTTTTACGCCTCAAGACGACATTTTCCCGACTGAAAAGACTACTTTTGCAAAAACTTTGAAAAAATGAAGATTCTCATCCTCAACGGACCCAATCTCAACCTGCTCGGCAAGCGCGAGCCTGAAATCTACGGACACGTGTCATTCGAGGACTATTTGTCCCGCCTTCGCGAAAAGTTTCTGCAACATGAATTGGCTTATTTCCAGTCGAACCACGAAGGCTGCCTCATCGACAAGCTTCAGGAGACCGACGGAGAATTTGATGCCGTAGTGATGAATCCAGGCGCCTACGCCCACACTTCCATCGCCCTCGCCGACTGTATCCGCGCCATCGGAATACCTGTCGTGGAAGTGCATATCTCCGACATCTCCAAACGCGAGCCATACCGCCAACATTCCTTCACCGCCGAGGCATGCAAAAGCTGTTTTTCCGGTTTCGGCATGGAAAGCTATGACAAGGCGATTGCCTCGTTAGGATGAAAAGTCCTTGGTTTTCAGGTCGCTGAACTTGTTTTTGCCCAGAATCATACTGTCAAAAACGATGTTCCTCCGATACATGCAACTCACCGTATTGTGCTGGATTTTTTTGCGTTTTTCGCGCAATGGTTTCAAGCGTTTGTAGAAATCAAGGTGCGCCTTGAAAACCATTTGGAAATCCTTGAAACAGCCTTCAACCAAGAATTTCAGCGCGGCCAACCAATCAAGGAAAATGCGATAAACGATGACACGATGCACATGTTTTTCGGGTAGGTTTTTCACCAAAACGGAGAGGTTGTTACGGAAATTCAGGTAGGTCTTTCGCGGTGAGTTCTTGGGCAAGGTACCTCCACCGATATGATACACAACCGATTGCGGACAGCAATACACCTTGTAGCCCGCATTTTTCAGTCGCCAGCACAGGTCTATTTCCTCCATGTGGGCAAAGAAACTGTCATCCAAACAGCCGATTTGATGGTACAGGTCGGCACGGACGAACATGCAGGCTCCCGTGGCCCAAAAAACCTCCATCGGCTTGTCATACTGGCCCTTGTCCTCTTCAAGATGCTGGAACACGCGCCCGCGACAAAACGGATAGCCATACTTGTCGATGAAACCGCCACAGGCCCCAGCATACTCAAACTCCTCCCGATGATAATACGACATAATCTTGGGCTGGCAGGCTGCAATCTGAGGGTCGGAATCCATCAAATTGATGATTGGCTCTATCCAATTGGGTGTCACCTCAATATCAGAATTGAGCAGTACATAATACTGAGCCTCAATCTGTTGCAAGGCAAGGTTATAGCCCGTTGAAAAGCCGTCATTGGATTTGTTCTCTATCACGCGGATTTCGGGGAAACAGTCTTGCATCAAATCCAACGAGTTGTCGGTCGAGGCATTGTCAGCCACGACAATCTCCACTTCCTCCGGATTGCAGTTGGCCATCACGGTGGGCAAAAACTGCTCAAGAAAGCGTTCTCCGTTGTAGTTCAATATGACGACCGCAACTTTTTTCATGCAACTTCCTGTTTTCTAACGTGTTTCCATCTTTTGTGCGACCACAGCCAATTGTCGGGCTGCTCGTGGATGAAACGCTCAATGTGCTGCGAATATTGCTCCATGATTTCACCTTTCGCCGTCGCTTTCGGGTCGTCGGTGATGAGGTGGAATGTCAGTTCGTATTGTCCGCGTCTTATCCTTTTCATGTCTGCGAAAACGACGGCATAGTCAAGGAACTTCGACATGCGCTCCAAGCCTGTAAACCAACACGTTTCCTGATGGAGAAAGGTGTTCCAATAGTCGGAATCCAAACCGTAAGAGGTCTGGTCGGCCAAAATCACCACGGCATCCAAGGTGTCCTTGCGCCGCGCCAAAGTCCGCAAAGCCGCGTCAGACTCCATCATCTCGACGGGCAAACTTGTGCGCAAATCGAGGATGAAACGGTCGAAATCGGGATTCTTCACCTTTTTATATATGCTCATGGGATGGTGTCCCGAGATGGTCTGCATCCGCTTACCGAACCACTCCCAGTTGCCCGAATGCGGAATCGCGTAGAAAAAGCTTTTCCGTTGGTCATACAGTGCCTCCACCACTTCCGGATTGGTCACCGTGATACGACGTTTGGACTCATCGGCCGTCATGCGGAACAGCTTGAACATTTCCACCACTTGGTCGCACAAGTTATGGTAAAAGCGTTTCTCAATGGCCTTAATCTCTTTCAGGTCTTTTTCGGGAAACGAGCGCAACAGATTCTGCCTCACCACTTTGCGACGATAATGCGCCACATGGTAAACAATAAGGAAATAGAGGTCCGACCTGAGATACAGCAAGGGAAATGGGGTTATCGACAACCCGTAAGCCCACAGCTTCACAAAAAGGAACCCGATTTTTCTCATTGCTTATCTCGGGTTGTTATACAAGTCCTCGGCGTGCGATCCCCACATGTCCTCGTATTTCGTCTGGTCGATGCCTTGGTCGTAGCCCACGCCGTAGACGCGCGAATAAATCTCCAACTGCCAGCGCGGATTGTTGACTTCGCCCACCACATCGGAGTGAATTAGGTGGTAGTCGTTGGTCGATTCATCCTTCGACATGAAAACAAAGCGCTTGTTGCGCTGGTTGGCCACCGCATAATAGTGCCAAATCGTATAAGGATAGGCGTTCGGCTCGTTGGGGCTTTCCACAATCTGGTCAGGCTGGCCGTATTTGAGGAACACATAGCCGCGGTCTGTGCGGTAACCCGGATACGAGGTCGTACCGAACGACATGTTGACGCGCTTCACGGCAGCCAAATAATCGTTCCAAGCCTGTGCGGGCGACAAAGGCGAACGGGTGCTCCAGAAATTGAACATGAACTGTTGCATGGTTTTCAAGTCACCAGTCTTCACCAAACCGGAACAGTAGTTTCTTTCCGTTTCGGAGCAAATCGGGTCCAGATACTTGATGAACTGCCGCAACGTGTCGATATTGTCGATGTCGCTCACGAAAGTATTGTTGATGTCGACACCCGAGAGGTCTTCGATGTTGTAACTCACGCCCGGATTGCTGCGCTGGAAGAAAGCACTATGGCTGCAAATCAGCGTGTTGCTGCGGTCGCGCATCTCCACCACAAGGTAATAGTTGCCCGAAGGCAAGTCCTTGATATCGATGGTATTGAGCAGCACATTGACCTTGCCCACATCGAAACGCTGGTTGAAGCTGAACTCGCGCATCACCGACGACGACTCGCTCGACTCGATGTAATAGCTGACCAAGAATTTGCCCTCGTCGTAAATCTTGTTGCTGTTGTACAACTCCGTGTAGAACTTCAACTTGCTGTCCGTCGAGCCGTAAAACGAATACACCCTCGGCAGGAAATCGAGGCCGCTTTTGGTGCAGGCGGAAGGCTGTTCCGCTTTGGTGAATTCATCGAAGAACAAGATGTCGGAGATGGCGGGCACATTGTCGGGGAAGTTCACCGTGACCGTCATCACATCGTGCGAAGGCACACGGTTCTCGGCGTTCAGGTCTATCACGCTGATTTCCATTCGATACTCGCCGTTGGGCAACGTAAAGCGTTGCTGGTCGATGAAGGCACCGTCAAGCTTCGAGGTATCGGTCACCACGGGACTGTCCAAGGCAATCTTGGAGAAGTCGCACACCTTGTCATCTTGCTTGAAAATGGTTGTGATTTCCACCGTAGCCTTGAACTTTCCAGGTTCAAACTCCTTATAGACAGCCGATTGGCAGTCGATGGCGAGGGCGTTCTCGACGTAAGGTGTCAGGTCCGGAACGTCGTAAATCGTAGTGGAGAGATAAGGTTTCAGCATCTTCACCTGCGCCATGCCGGCGACGGCGAGAAGCATAATCGTCAGTGTTGCAAATACTTTCTTCATCATGGTTTCAGAATTTTGCTACAAAAATAGGCATTCCGCGCGTATCGGCGGCCAAAAAAAGAAAAAAAATTCGGGCCGATTGTCGAGAGCGAACGGAAAAAGTCGTACTTTTGCAGCGGAGATATGGCTGAGTGGTCGATAGCGGCGGTCTTGAAAACCGTTAAGCCGAAAGGCTTCGGGGGTTCGAATCCCTCTGTCTCCGCAAGGTTTATAGGAGAGATGCCGGAGTGGTCGATCGGGGCGGTCTCGAAAACCGTTGAACGCTTTGCGTTCCAAGGGTTCGAATCCCTTTCTCTCCGCTGAATAATCGGTATAACTTAATGATTATAAAAAAGTTATACCGATTTTTATTTTACCCATCTACCAAAAAAATCTACCGTTTTTTGCTCCATTTCTTACCTTTGAGCGCATCAGGATTAGAGGTCAAAAAAGCCGCTAATTTCTCACCATCAAAACATATTTTCCTGCCCACCCAATACGATATTCCGTTTTTCTTCAAGTATCTTACTATTGACAATCTCCTGCGCCTTGGTCACCCCTACCCCAACAAACTTCGCCAAACCTCGCACACCCATAATCACATTTACTGGCACTTCATCCGTTTTTTTCTTTGAATAATTATCGACAATCCCCACTTCGGAAAAGACAGCTTTTGGATAATCTTTCTTGAATTCCTTCCGACATTCACCAACGAACGAAGCAAACAAACGCGACGCCAACACCTTATTTATTAAGGTCCGCTCCCTACTTTCAGTGGCCAAAATGCGAAATAATCTTGTATTCCTGCAATTCGGGCGAAAGTTTGGGGTGCGGATTTTTTGTACCTTTGCAACCATGAATTTGATACAGAAACATTGCTTCGAGTGCGGAACGGCACTCATCGAAAAGGAACTTGAAGGAGAAGGAATCGTACCATATTGCCCCAAATGTGAGCAATACCGTTTCCCCATGTATAACGTTGCCGTGAGCATGATTGTAATAAACGAGCAAACAAGTGAGATTCTGTTGATTAAGCAATACGGAAGGCCCTGGTTTGTCCTTGTGGCGGGCTATGTGAACCGTGGCGAACAAGTGGAACATGCCGTCGGTCGTGAAATCAAGGAAAAGTTTTTCTACTTATTATTCGTATTGACAATTATTGTAATTTTGCGTTTTCAAACCTCGCGAGCCATGCCTCTTGCATAACGGCTCTGGCTTTGCCGTGAGGAAACTCCATTGAATTTCATTGTTCATAAGCCCCAACTTTGACAGACGAGACCAATGTCATTGACGGCAAGTGGTTTATTGCCGAGTGTAAGCCTACCCGCGAGCGCACCCTTCGCAGTTCGCTCGAAAGGGCGGGTTACGATGTCTATGTGGCAAGTCAGACCGAAACCAAGGTTTATGCCAGCCGCAACCGCAGGAAAATCGAGACGATAGTCATTCCCGGCAAAATCTTCATCCACACCACCGAAGCCGATCTTTGGAACATTCTCTTAGCCAATCCCGGCATCTACCGTTTTATGATTAACAAGGCATCCTCTGACCGGGAAAAGGGGATGCGGGTTTACGCCTATGTGTCTGATTTCGAGATGCAGCAGTTGCAGTATGTCCTGAGTAATGCCCCCAATCCCGTGATGTTCACCACGAAGGAACTTTCGTTGGGCCAGCAGATAGAAGTCATGCGAGGTCCGCTGATTGGACTCAAAGGAGAGTTGGCAAGGATTGAGAGCGCTACCTATATCGTCCTGAAAATGGAGATGGGCGAAAGAAACTATGTCTTTACGGAGATACCTGTCCAGGATGTAAGGCCTATTAACGAATCCAGTCGGACATGACCCATGCAACCGCAGTCTTGAATTGCAAATCCAAAAATATGAAGAAAAAAATTAAAAAAATGAAGAAATTATTCCTAATGTCATTCCTTGCTGTCGCTGTATTGTTGCTGTCCTCCTGTGGCAGCTCGAAGAAGATAGCCTATTTCCAGAACAGCGACACCATCGACTATGAGAGCAGCCGTTTCTTGTATGACGCACGCATCATGCCTAAGGACGTGCTGACGATTACGGTGAACACAAACGAACCCGAGGCTGCGATAAACTTCAACTTGACCGTTCCGACCGTTTCTAATCAGGCCACCCTCAATACGGTTTCTCAGCCTGTTTTGCAGACCTATTTAGTCGATAACAACGGATGCATCAACTATCCTGTAATCGGTATGCTGGAGGTCGGCGGTTTGACGAAGTCTGCCTGTGAACAACTCATCCATGACAAGATCAAGCCTTATATGAATGAGAACGAGAATCCGATAGTGACGGTTCGCATGTCGAGCTATTCCGTCTCGGTATTGGGCGAAGTGAACCGTCCCGGTAGTTTTCAGGTGTCACGTGAGAAGATTTCCATTTTGGAGGCCTTGTCGCAGGCAGGCGACCTGACCATCTATGGTGTGCGTGATCGTGTGAAACTGATTCGCGAGGATGCTACGGGCAAAAAGGAAATCCATACATTAGATTTGACGGATGCCAACATCGTGAATTCCCCTTACTATTATCTCCAGCAGAATGATGTGGTGTATGTGGAGCCAAACAAGGTGAAAGCCCAGAACTCCGCTGTTGGTCAGGTGACAACGCTGGCTTTCTCCGCAGCAACGATCCTGATTTCCCTTACATCGCTGCTTTATACGATCCTGAAGAGATAACCAAGGCAAGGTAGCTATTCAGAGAATCCGAATAAATGTCGAAGAAACATCGTGCCGATAGGAAATAATTAAAAATAGATTTTATGAAAAACACAGTAGAAATTGATTTGGAAGACCTTGACGACCTGAAAGACGTTTTAGACGACAGGAGGAAAGGATTAAGTTTTGACTTCCAGAAAGTACTTGCTCATATCGTGCTTAACTGGCACTGGTATCTGCTTTCGGTAATCATTTGCCTGTGCGGTGCCTTCTTCTATCTGCGCTATTCTCGGCCCACCTATCAGGTGACGGCCAGAATGTTGGTCAAGGATGAAGACAAGAAAGTGGGCGGTTCGAGCAGGCAGATGCTCTTAAATATGGAAGACTTCGGCTTTATGAACAACTCCAGCGGCTTCGAAAATGAGATGGAGATACTGGCGTCGCCAGTCACCATACATGATGCCGTGAAGCGCCTGAAACTCTATGCGGAGTATCGGCTCGATGGACGCATCAAGAAGCCGCTCATCTATACCTACCAGCCTGTCAGCGTCGACCTCGACCCTGTGATGCTTGACTCGTTAGACTACTATATGCTGGAGGGTGTCAGTACTATACAAATAGCCATCATGAAGAAAGGGGAAGGATATCATGCCAATATCTCGCTGTTCCATAGTGGGAATATCAAGAATGAGTACAGCGTGGATATTGACTCGCTTGCCACATCATTCACAACAGCTTTCGGTACGATTTCCTTCATGAGCAACCCAAAGTATAAAATAAACAAGGAACACCCCTTCGAGAAGGGAACACCGCTCCTTGTCACCATACGTCCTCCCATGGTGGTGGCGCTCGACTATATGCAACGGTTGAACGTTGCACCGACATCAAAGAAGACCACCATTGCTGCCATCACACTCAACGACGAAAGCATCCGCAGGGGCATTGACTTCATCAATACGCTCATACTTTGCTATAACGACCAGGCCAATATGGACAAAAATGAGATTGCCACGAAGACCGAGGTGTTTATCAACCAGCGTTTGGAAAAGATTGATGCCGAACTGGGAACGACGGAAAGCTCTTTAGAGAACTACAAACGGAGCAACTCGGTCACCAGTATAGAGGCTGACGCGGCACAGTCACTGCAACTCTCGGCCCAATATGCTTCCCGTCTGGCTGATATCAATACGCAGTTGCAGTTGCTTGAATACCTGCAAAAATATGTGGACGACCCTGACAACAGCTATAAACTGATACCGACTAACATTGGCATGGACGATCAAGCCTCCACACAGTTGATAGCCGAATATAATAGAACGGTACAGAACCGCAACCGATTGATGCGAAGTGCCAGTGAACAGTCGCCACAGGTGCAGACGCTTACCGCCACGCTTGACGACATGGAAATCTCCATCCGGCAGGCACTCGCTCAGGCTCGTCATTCCGCTGAACTGCAACGCAACTCCATTCAGACTCAGTACGCCATGTATCAGGGGCGCATCGTAAGTACGCCGGAGCAGGAGCGTGTGCTCACACAGATAGGCCGTCAGCAGGAAGTGCGTTCCGGCCTCTACCTGCTACTGCTGCAAAAGCGCGAGGAAAACAGCATCTCACTCGCAGCAACGGCTGACAAAGGAAAACTCATTGCCATGCCACTGAGCAATGGGAAGGTCGGCCCTCGAAAGAAGATCATTCTCATGGCTGCCTTTTTGCTGGGTCTGCTCATCCCGTTTGTCATCTTACTTGTCAGACAGCTGCTGCGCTACCGTATAGAGGGGCGCGATGATGTCACTTCGCTTACTAAAGTGCCCATCGTGGCCGATGTGCCCGTGGCCAACGAAAGTGCCAAGACCGCTGCGGGCATTGTTGTACAGGCCGACAAGAACAACCAGATTGACGAGGTGTTCCGCTCGCTGCGTACCAATGTGCAGTTCATGATGAAGGAGAACGAAAAAATCATTCTCTTCACCTCGAGCATCTCCGGTGAAGGCAAGACGTTCCTCGCAGCCAACCTCGCAGTGTCGTTCGCATTGCTTGGCAAGAAGATTGTCCTTGTCGGATGCGACATCCGCAAGCCTGCACTCGGACGACTGTTCGGAACGTCAAACCTCAAACAGGGTCTTACCAACCTGCTCAGGGCGGAGCATGTTACGGCAGAAGACTTGCACAAAGAAACAGGCAACTCTGGCGTGAACCCCAATCTTGACCTCCTGTTGTCGGGACCTGTTCCTCCGAATCCTACAGAACTGTTGAGTAGAAAGAACCTCAAGGATGTGGTCGACCTGCTGAGCGAGGAGTACGACTACATCATTCTCGACACTGCTCCCGTAGGACTGGTTACCGACACGCTGCAGCTGGCCCGTTACGCCAATGTCTGCTGCTTCGTCTGCCGTGCCGACTATACGCCAAAGACGAATCTCGAACTGCTCAACTCCCTGGCTCAGGAAAACAAACTTCCTAATGCCTGCGTGGTACTCAATGCGGTGGATATGTCGAAGAGGAAGTACGGCTACTACTATGGCTACGGCCGTTATGGTAAATATGGCTATGGCAAGCATAGCTACGGACATTATGGCAGTTATGGTAACTATTCTGCTTCCTATTATGGTAGCAAGAACGATAACAGTATAAAAAAATGACGATAGCAGTAGATTTTGACGGGACAATAGTTGAACATCGCTATCCTGAAATTGGCGAAGAGATTCCCTTTGCCACCGACACGCTAAAAATGCTAATCCGCGACCGTAACCAGCTCATTTTGTGGACGGCTCGCGAAGGTAAGCTCCTTGATGATGCTATCTTATGGTGTAGAGAACGTGGTGTGGAGTTTTATGCCGTCAACCGCGACTATCCCGAGGAGACGACGGGTAACAATCCGTATTTTTCCCGGAAATTGAAGGTTGATATTTTCATCGACGACCGGAACCTCGGAGGTCTCCCGGACTGGGGTACCATCTATCAGATGATAAAGCAGCATCAAACTTGGCAAGATGTCATCGACGAAGCTCTTTCCCAGTCAAGCAATACCCACCCCATCCCACCCAAGAAAAAGCATTGGTGGCAGTTTTAATAACTATATGGTAGCAAGGATACGGAATAACCATTATACTAATAGACTTATCAAGTTGCTGGTGATTATCGGCGACTTCCTTGTTTTATGGGCAATCCTTCACGTGACGGTCCATTTCATTTCCCATTCTGAGACGTGGCATGAAGAAATGAGGAGTGTTTTTATGATGGTTTGCACGTTTGCGATGTTGATTGCCGAATGGCGTTTCCCCACGGTAATCCACGAGCGTGTTGTGGGAGCCAACGACATTCTCCGGCGCTGTACTTTCCTCGTCATGACACAGACGCTGCTTTCGTACCTGATGTTGCGTGCCATCAATTTCACCACCCGTTTTGGATGGCAGTTGTTTTATGCAGCTATTGCCTTCTTATTGATTCTCATTCTGTTGCGATTCGCAGAACGTTGGATACTGAAGCATTTGCGCCAGAAGGGTTACAATTCGCGCAGTATCACGCTGGTAGGTTCGGACAAGGAATTGCAACAAGTGTATCATAAGCTTATCGGCAACGCTTCATACGGCTACAGGATACGCAACAGCTATGGGGTAATTGATGGACTGCAACCTGACGGAACTGTCAGCGATTTCGAAGTTCAACTGTCCCATCCTGAGTCATTGCAACTGGGTGACGAGGTATATCTCTGTGTGTCAAGCAAAGAGCGCGACTTGATAGTGCGTACGGCAAGTGTGTGCAATCACTCTATGTCGAAATTCTATTACGTGCCGATTGCCGAGGAGAAGCTTGACCTGCAACCCCTTTTAATCGATGACATCGAAGTGCAGACCACTTACACCAGCCCCTTGGAAGAGCCTTTGAACAGACTGCTGAAACGGCTATTAGATATTGTCTTTTCCATCCTGTTCCTGATTCCCACGGCATTGCTGATGCCGTTCATCGTGTTAGCGATAAAACGACAAAGCCCCGGGCCGGTGTTCTTCCGCCAGTTGCGTACTGGAATCGACGGCCATGATTTCTATTGCTATAAGTTCCGTTCCATGCACGTCAATGCCGATGCTGACCGCCTGCAGGCCACCAAGGACGACCCTCGCAAGTTCCCCTTCGGGGATTTCATGCGCAAGACCAACATCGACGAACTGCCGCAATTTTGGAACGTCCTGATCGGCGACATGAGCATTGTGGGGCCTCGGCCTCACATGCTGGCGCATACAGAGCAATACGACAAGTTGATAGACAAGTACATGGTGCGCCACTTCGTCAAGCCCGGCATTACCGGCTGGGCACAGGTATCTGGCTTTCGCGGTGAGACCCGTGAACTGTGGCAGATGGAGGGGCGTGTGGAACATGATATTTGGTACATCCAGCACTGGAGCTTCTGGCTTGACCTGCGCATCATTTGGATGACGGTCAAGACCATCTTTGTTAGGGATAAGAACGCCTACTAAAAACATCAAAAGACATGTGCATAAGTAAGATTAACAATCAAAAATAATCCTATTAAAAACAATTTAAAACAATTATTCAATGAAACAACCTATTGAAATGCAAAGTCTCTATTCTCATGAGACTGATGTTTACAATCTGAAAGGTTTTAAGCCGCAGATTGTTGATGCTGACTATCTGAAACAACTCGGCGTCACCGTTGAACCCTCAGAGGAAACCCTGCAAGGCCTTATCCGTGGTTCCAAGGTATTCATGAAACGTCTGGAAGATCATACTGTTATTCCCCGTTCGATGGTCTATTTGGAGGATTGTGACCCCGAAGCCGTTGAGACTGAAATCCACAACTATACGGGTCGCTGCCCCACCCTCACCTTCGAGGTGAACCCCATCAAGGGCTGCCACGTTGGCTGCCAATACTGCCTGGTGACCGATGGCGTACACGAACAGAAACTGGTGGCTTACGAGAACTACCACCTTTATGTCCGCAAACTCCTTGAGGAGATGAACGGTGCATGCAGCGAGAATCCCAACGCTGTGACAAAGGAAGACATCGTCGAGCGCAACCGACTGCTACAGGAACTGGCAAACGCCATCGTCGAGGCTCCTGAGAAGAAGAAAGAGATTGAACAGAAGATTGTTGCCCTCAGCATCGGCAAGAACTGGAACCACTACTACTACTTCACCCCCAAGACCGAGGCTCTTCAGGAACCCACACTGTACACCGGCATCGCCCACCGCATTCTGCGTGAGTTCATTGCCCACTTCAAGAAATACCCCAACAGCAACGCCCGCCTCTTCATCGCTTCGAAGGCCGGCACCAAGCACCTCTTGGTGAAAGATGAGGGCGAGACCATCATCGACCTCTTCGAGCAGTTGAAAGATAGGATGCAGTTCAACACCTCGGTGAGCATCATGCCCACTGAGTTCCGCAACCTCTTGGAGCCATTCGCCGCACCCATCGAGGAGCGTATGGCCGCCGTGAAGATGTGCCAGGAGCGTGGCATCCCCGCTAACTCGGCACTGGTGCAGCCCATCTTTGTGCCTTACCTCACTGACGAGCGAATCAAGGAGTTCTTCGACATGCTCCACAATGCAGGCATCATCAATTACAAACCGGAGTTCCTCACCGCCTGCATGGAGAACCTGGCACAACTCGGCCAGTGGCTTGGCCACTTCGACAAAGACATGGAGCGCGAGCTTTATATGGACTATATCAGCCCCAAGAACGCCGACCACCGCAAACAGCGTGGCCGTACCGCCCCCAACCGTGCACTCTCGATGGAGAACATCGAAAGGATGATGAAATACACCGACTCCATAGGTATGTCCACCAGCATCTGCTACTGGGTTCGCAACCAGCTGCAGATACCCACCAACTTCATCCCCATCATCAACCGCAACGGATTCCAGTGTCTGGGATACCAGTCAAAACTTTTTAAAAGTGAATAATCAGTTCCACATCCCCCCAATGGGGGAGTCAGCCCCCACACCCCCTTCAGGGGGCTTGGGGGCTTGTCCTCAAGAAGTTTGCTTTCAGCTGTACGCTGACAAGACCGACTACTATCATCATTGGTATCACGCCAAGCCGATGCTGATAACATCGGCACGTCGCGACGAACTACGACGTATGCAGGCCTTGCTCTACAAGTGTATCGCCTATATGGCGGAACACTACCGCGAATGGGTGCCGGAATACATGCCATTAGACGAGAAGGTGATGGAGATTCTTGACCGCCAAAGCCGTTACCCTTTCCGGGCAGGAGCCTACCGTCCCGACTATATCATCAGCGAGGACGGCAGGCTTCTGTTTGTCGAAATCACCAGTCGGTTCTTTGGGCACGGCATCTGGGAAAACTACCCATCGGAGGTCAAGGTCAGGCAAATCATTGCTGGGCATCCAGAAGCATCTTGGGAGAGCCTCTACAATGAGTTGCTGACCTATATGCGCGACATTATCCCTGCTGGCAGTCCCCTTTATGTGCTGAAGAGCAGCGACAGAACGAGCGAGATTGCCCTCTACAAAAAGTTCTATGAGTACTACGGGCATGAGGTGACCATCTATGAGGCCGCCGAAGTGGAAGAGCACATCGACCAGTGGAGCCACGACGCAGTGGTGATCAGTGCGCTCAACCAGAAGGACCTTCTCTCCTTCAAGATGGAGGCCCTGCAGGCCATGATAGATGCGCGGATGCTGAACGACTTCCGCACCATCTTCCTTGCCCACGACAAGCGCTTCCTGCACCTCATCTTTGTCGATGACTTCGCACGCCAGTGCCTCACGGAAGAGGAAACGGCGTTCCTGCGTCAGCACACCATCCCCACTTATTTATACAATAATATGTATAAGGAGATTTGGGATGATGCCCTGCAGCACAAAGACCGATACATCCTCAAGCCCTACGACCTCGGCAAAAGTGTGGGGGTGTATGCCGGCGTGATGACCGATGAGGATACGTGGAAGTCACTTCTCACCTCTCACCTCTCATCTCTCACCTCTCAATACATTCTCCAGCCCTTCATCAAGCAGCGCACTTATCCCTGTGTGTGGGAGGGCAAGCATTACGACGAGTATGTGTGTGGCATGATGCTTTGTATGGACGACCGCTATTTCGACAGCGGTGTGTTCCGCACCAGCAGTGCCCCTGTAACCAACAAAGTGGATCACCGAAAGATGTGTGTCATCCATAGTGATGACGTAGAACTGAAAAAAAATAGTTATGTATTATGATTGATGGAAAAAAACATATTGCCCTCTGGCAGCCGTACTTCTTCCCTTACATAGGCTATTGGCAGATTATCCATGCCGTCGATCTGTTTGTAGTTGCCGATAATGCCCACTTTATCCAGAACAGCAGGATTTACCACAACCACATCTTGGGTCAAGGAGAGCAGCCGCAGTACTTCGGCATTGAAGTCAGCCATGCTTCCTGCAATCGCCTCATCTGTGAGACGGGTCGGGTGGTCAACCTTAAACGTGCTGACAAAATGTGTCGGGTGCTGGAGTACTACTACAGCAAAGCGCCGCACTACCACGAAGCGATGGAGGTCATCAAGCCTATCCTGTTGGACGAAGAACCTGACCTGACACGCTATCTTGTCAAACAACTGAGGGCTGTGGCAGAATATTTAGGTATCAAGACGGAAATCAGGTTGCTCTCGGAGGTGTCAGCACGCTGGGATTGCAAGGCTCCAGAAGTCATCCGTCGTACTTGCGAGTACTTCGGAATTACCAACTATATTAACTCTATCACTGGAACGAAGTACTACGACAAAGAATCTTTCCGCGAGATGGGTATCAACCTTCAATTCCACCGTCGCAACGATGACATCCGCTACAAGCAACGCTGTGACGAGTTCGTCCCCGACCTGAGCATCATCGACCCGATGATGTACTGTTCGCGCGATGAGATACATGACATGTTGGACCGCTATCACTTTGTATGAATAAATTAAACAAGAATAATTATGATTAATGTTTATCAGCCTTCATTAGGAAAAGAAGAACTCGATGCTCTTGAGAAAGTGTTTGAGTCGAATTGGCTTGGAAAGGGCAAACGAGTAGCAGAATTTGAAGAGAAATATGCCGAGCATATCAAATCTTCGAAAGAACTGGTTTTAACAACAAACTGTTGTAGCGAGGGATTGTTTTCCTCCATGCACCTTCTGGATATAAAACCTGGTGATGAAGTCATTCTTCCTACCATCAGTTTTATTGGCGCCGGCAATGCCATTTGTGCTCATGGTGCCAAAATGGTGCTTTGTGATGTGGATCCTCACACTTTGAATGCTCGTGCTGAGGATATTGAAAAGGTTATAACACCCAAGACAAAAGCCCTGTTGCTATTGCATTATGGTGGTATTCCCTGTGAAATGGATGAGATCATGGCGCTTTGTAAGAAACACAACATTAAACTTATCGAAGACGCTGCTGCCGGTGTATGTTCTTTCTATAAAGGGAAAGCCGTCGGCACCTTTGGCGATATCGGTATGTGGTCGTTTGATGCCATGAAGATTTTGGTATGCGGAGATGGAGCCATGCTTCATTTCAACACACCTGAACTTCGCAGGAAAGCTGATCGTTGGCTCTATTTTGGCCTTGAAACCAAAAGTGGATATGAAAACAACGTTGGCCAGAAATGGTGGGAGTTCGATATATCTTGTTTCGGCCATCGTGCCATTATGAACGACATAACTGCCACCATGGCACTGGAACAGCTGAAGAAGTTACCTGCATATATGAAAAGGCGTGCCGAGGTTCACAATTTCTACAATGAGAATCTAAAACAATTTTCATGGATAGAGTTGCCTCCTGTTTTGCCCGACTATGTAGAGACATCTTATTATTTCTATCACATCCAGATTAAGAACGGCAAACGTGACCAGTTTGCGAAATTCCTGCGTGATAATGGTATTTATACGACCTATAGATATTATCCACTTCATCGTGTGCCTGGCTACGGTGTTACTGGTAATTTCCCCAATGCAGATTATGCTGCGGACAACACATTGAACATTCCTATTCATCAGTCCATTACTGATGATGATTTGAAGCTCATTATTGAGAAGGTTAGTGAGTTTGACCGTTTGTATTGTAGATAGATGTGAGGATTGCGGAATTGTGATGGTTCCAAATTCTTCATTGTAGGACTTTTTAAAGGCAGACTCATTTATCAATAATGGAAAGTAATGAACAAGAAGAACGTGAAAAAGTGAAAATATATGAAATTGTATGCAAGTGAAGACGAGGCCTATCAGATCCGTATAGGCCGTGAGATTGTAGATGCTTATCCAGAAATCTACAATCCGTGGATTATCCAAAACATCAAGCAGAAGTTGGAAGCACGTG
>Ga0265298_10004620_pt1 | contig 17534 bp, 16 predicted proteins | sample AusTroGonzalo_MG_3_FD_193486 | JGI IMG/M metagenome (GOLD analysis project Ga0265298, IMG submission 193486) | Bovine rumen microbial communities from tropical cattle in Woodstock, Queensland, Australia - Gonzalo_01 | ecosystem: Host-associated > Mammals > Digestive system > Stomach > Rumen ... | reverse complement strand
GGAAAATATGCGGATTTCCTCCTCGTTGACAAGGACGTGCTGACCTGCCCGGTGGATGAAATACATACGGCAAAGCCTCAGGCGACCTATTTCGAGGGAGAGAAAGTCTTCTCAAGGTAGGACAGGAAAAGAGCCCTGCTTCTTCGGAGGCAGGGCTTTGATCACAGCTGTAAGCCATTGCTGTATTTCTTTCTATTTTACCAGGCAGAAGACCGAGAGAAACAATGACGGCAGCGATTATGGCTGTAACCGGCCTTCGCTGTTTTCATCCAATACATACGATCTGACAGGTTTTCCATCCACGTACGCACGGACGGTTTTTTCCGCGCTCACTTCGGAAACTGCTTCAAGCCGCGGAACCCGGCTGAACAGAAAGGCTCCCAGAGCCAGGAAAGCAATCAGGATCAGCATCTTTCATTCCTCCTCCCGTTCCACTCGTCATTCCGGGGAAAGCGCCGGCCATGTTCCTGACCGTGGCTATATCGTATCCTGCGCAGGAGGGAAAAAACAGGGCCGGATGCGAAGAATACGGCCGGCTATTCCTCCGGGAGGAGAAAAAAGCGGATCCTTCACAGGAAAACAGGGGGAGTCTGTTGAAATTGTTTAACGATATGGGGGATAACGGAAGAACCTGAAGGGGAGCGCGGATGAGCGGGAAGCGGAAGAGATGGATCCTGGGTGTGCTGCTGGTTTACGCGGCGGCGCTGCTGCTGCTGGTTGCGACGGAGCGAAACGCGGAGGGAGCGACCATTCACAGCATGGGGGATGCCCTGTGGTACTCGCTGGTGACGATGACGACGGTGGGATTCGGGGATCTGTCGCCGGTGACGGTCCCGGGCCGGGTGATCAGTATCCTGTTCCTGGGGATGAGCATCGGCCTGTTCGGCCTTCTGCTTCGGACCGTGTATTCCTTTACGACCGGCCGGCTTGTTCCCCGGATCCGGATTGCCATGGGGCGGAACAGGCCCTGGTACGTCTTTTCCGGGCTGGAAGAGGAGACCCTCGTGCTGGCTGAAAACCTGCTGTCTGAAGAGAAAAACGCCCTGGCGGTGTTCTGCGGCGGGGCCGGGCAGCACATCCGGAACAAAAGTTTCTGCTTTCCCGGATGGACGGCGGAGGAAACCGCGGACTATGTGACGCGAAAAAAGATTTCCTGTGTTTTTTTTGTGTGGCACGGGGAAACGGTTTTTCCGGGAGACGGAATGCCGCCGCATGTACGGGTGATCCGCAGACAGACCCCGACGGATGCCGGCGGGCCGGGGGAGCGCTTCGATCCGGTAACGGCCATGGCCCGGCAGTACTGGCGGGATTATCCGATACGGCCGGAAGAGCGGGAGATCCTGTTCGCGGGCGACGGGGAGGCGGCCCGGGAGCTGCTGGGCCGCGCGTTGCTGAACGAGGACATGGTTCCCTTCCGGACGGTGGTTTTTCACGTAACCGGAGATTGGGCGGATTTCCGTCGGAATCACAGCCGGCTGGAAGATTTCCTGGCGGTAAACCGGACAGAGGAAGGCAGGGACAGCCTGTATTTCCGGGACCGGCCCTGGAACGACGGGGAGCTGGTCGGCCGGGCGGACCGGATCATCCTCTGCGCGGAGGATCAGGAGGAAAACCTGCGAAACCTGCGGGTCCTTCGAACCTGGTTCCCGACGAAGGCAGCGGTGCATCTGCTCGGGGACCGGGCGGCCGAAGGAGCGCAGTGCTTTGGCGGCAGATCGGGCGTCTTTACGCGGGAAAATGTGCTGCAGGATGAAATGAACCGGCTGGCCCGGTCCATGCACGAGCGTTTCCGCCGGGAGCAGGGCGGGCCGGGCTGGGAAGAACTGGGCGAGTTTGCGCGGGAGTCGAACTGCGCCGCCGCCGACCATCTTTTCGTAAAAGCAAGGCTGCTGACCGGGCCGGAAAAGATGAAGGACGGGGAACGGTACCGGCTGGCGCTGGAACGCTTCCGCGGGGCTTCCGGCGATCTCCGTGAGCTGTGCCGGCGAAACGAGCATGACCGCTGGATGCGCTTCCATTGTTTCTATAACTGGCGCTGGGGAGAACGGAAGGATCCGCTTCTGCGCCTGCACCCCTGCATCGCACCGTTTGAGCAGCTGTCTCCGGAGGAGCAGGCCAGGGACGACCTCGCCTGGGAACTGCTGGAAACGGCGGCGGAAAACGAGCGGCAAAAACCCGGGAAAGGAGAACGATCGTGAACGCGCTGGTCATGGTGCTTTGTCTGAGCGTTCTTTTCATCCTGACCCTGATCACTTTGGCCCTGCCGGAGAAAAGACGCAGGAGCGTTTCAGGCGCCGCGGCGCTGGTGGTGGCCGCGGTGGGGATTATCTTCTACGGGAGCGGCTATGCCGCGCAGAATCTTCCTTTCGGCGCGGCGCTGCTTCGCGCGCTGCTTGCCGTATGCCGGATGTTTATGGGGATCAATGATTACGGTTCCGTTTCCGGTGCGCCGTTGTTCCGGTCGCCCCTGGGCCAGACGGTTTTCTGGGGCGCCCACATGCTCGGGTTCTACGTCACGGCGAGCGCGGCGATCGCGGTTTTCGGGAACCGCCTGCTGGACCGGATCAGGCTGATGCTTTCCCGCAGGGGAACGCTGGCCCTGATTTTCGGGATGAATGAGAATGCCCTCGCCTATGGGGAGATGCTGGCGAAAAACCGCCGGAACGCCGTGGTTTTTACCGGCGGGGTTCCGGATCCGGACGCTGTCGAGCGGATCAGGCAGATGGGCGCGGCGGTTCTTCCGAAACGGAACGACCATACGCTGAAACGGCTGGGCATGCGGCCCGGAGCCCGTCATATGCTGGTGGCGGCGCTGGGAGAGAACCGGGATGAAAACGAGCAGTTTGCTGCCGGACTCCTGGAAGACGTCCGGCGGGATTCCCTTTCTTCCGACCAGGTGCGTCTGATTCTTTCCTGCGCGTCAGAGGAAAAAGGGCTGCGGTTTCAGGCGGAGCCCGGAACGGCGGGATACTGCAGTGTCTTTGCGTTCCATCAGTCTGAACTGATCGCGAGGTATCTGATTCTCCGTTATCCGCCCTGGGAGGAAATCCCGTTCGGAACGGACGGCAGGGCGGAGGAAGACCTGAGGATCCTGATTCTCGGATTCGGTCTGCGGGGCCGGACGGTTCTGCGGTATCTCATCATGAACGGACAGTTTCCCGGAAGCCGTTTCCGGGCGGACATTTTTGATCCGCGGGGCGAGGAAGCCGGGGGAAGTCTTTTCGGTCCGGGAAGCCCGGCCCGGGAAGCCTATGATATCCGCTTCCATGCCGGGGAACCGGACAGCGCCGGGCTTTATCGGTTTCTGGAGCGGAAAGGTGATTCGCTGCGGATGATCCTGCTGTGCCTGGATTCGGAGGAGGCGAATCAGGAACTGGGAGACAGCCTGCAGGCCTGGTACGAAACCCGTGATCGGGTTCCACGGATTGTGCTGTGCAATCACGATTCCGTGTTCGACAGGGGACAGTCGGTTGAGAGGCAGTCCCTGTACGCGGCGGCGATTCCCGATCTGGAACGGCTGGACAGAATGGCGATGGAAATCAACCGGGCCTATTACGGCGGCTATTCCGAAACCGCGGAAACGCTGTGGGCAGGATGTGATTATTTCAGCCGGATGAGCTGCCGCGCTTCCGCCGCGTTCTATCCGGCGGTGCTTCGGGTGGCCGGGACGGACCGGGATCAGGTGATGGCCGGCGGCTGGCGTCCGGAAGGGGCGCTGCTGGAGACGCTCGGCGAACTGGAACACGGGCGGTGGTGTGCTTTCCACCGGATGATGGGATACCGGACGATGCCGAAGGACGTTTTCGACGAGCGCGGCAGACGATACCGGGAGGGAACGCTGGATGGGAAGATCGGCAAGGATACGCACCGCAGGCTGCATGCCTGCCTGATCCCGTGGGAGGATCTGCCCCGGCTGGATCAGGAAGAGGAGCGCTGGACCGGGAAACCGGTCGATTACAGGAAAATGGATCTGGACAATATCGGGATGCTTCCCCGGATCCTCCGGGCTGCTGAACAGAATGAGGTGAGCAAGGATGCAGTGTGATGTTTTTATCAGCTATCGCCGGGACGGCGGAGACATGACGGCGATGTACATCTATCAGGCCCTGAAAGAGCGCGGATACAACGTGTTCTACGATCTTGAGGTCCTGCGGGCCGGGAAGTTCAACGAGGCGCTGCTGCAGGCGATCGATTCCTGCAAGGATTTTGTGCTGATTCTTTCTCCCCGCGCCCTGGACCGATGCGTGGAAGAGGGCGACTGGGTCCGGCAGGAGATCGCCGAAGCGCTGAAGCAGAAGAAAAATATCGTTCCGGTCCTGCTCAACGGTTTCCGGTTCCCGGATACCCTGCCGGACGATATTGACGATGTGCGTTTCCAGAACGGGCTGAGCGCGACGACGGAGTATTTTTCCGAGAGCATGGACCGGCTGTGCAGCCGGTATCTGTCCTCCCAGCCTGTGGATCAGCAGGACGCCCCGGCGAAGGGAACCGCCTCCGCGAAAGGGAAAACCCCGGCGAAAGAGCCGGAAAAGGCCCGCGGAAAGGGCCCGCTCATCGCCGGGATCGTTGCAGGCGCGGCGGTGGTTGCGGCGGTGATTCTCGCGGTCACCGGCGTCTTCTCAGGCGGCGGAAAACCGCCGGCGGAAACGCTGCCGGTAGCGGAGACGGTGACAGAAGCACCGACGGAAGTTCCCACAGAAGTTCCGACAGAAGTTCTGACCGAAGTTCCGACGGAAGCTCCCACAGAAGTACCGACGGAGACTCCGACGGAAGCTCCCACGGAAGCCCCCACGGAAGCCCCGACAGAGGCTCCGACAGAAGTTCCCACGGAAGCCCCGACCGTAGCCCTGTCCTCCCTGGACCTTCCGATGATACGGTGGTTCGAGACGGGGGGAATCGGAGCGGACCAGATCGCCCACCTGACCGCCTTCGGCGGCCCTTGGAAGCGGGAGGAGATCCATCGGATTGAGTTCACCGCCCGGGAAGCAGGTGCGGATGCCTGGGACGTGTCCGAGGCCGGTGACAGCAGCATTATGGCCTGGGTGGAAACGGACGGCGACCGCCGTACACTCTATATCAGTGCGGGCGGAAGCGCAGTCCGGATGCCGGAGATCGCCAGCGGCCTTTTCCAGAGTTATACGAATCTGGAAAGTCTGGAGTGGAACGGCCTGGTGGATTTTTCCAGGACCATTGAAGCTGTGGATATCTTCTCGTTTTCAAGCTTTGAAAGCCTGGACCTGAGCGGCATGGACTTCTCCTCTTTGCGGCTGGCGGACGGGATGTTCCAGCGCTGCGAGAAGATGAAGGAACTGAATCTGATGGGGATCCGCATGGATCACCTGACCAGTACGTCCCTGATGTTCGACGGCTGTGTTCGGCTGGAGTCCCTGGATCTGAGCGGCCTCGACGTTTCCCGCGTGCAGGATATGTCCGGTATGTTCTTTGACTGCGGCTCCCTGGAATCCCTGGACCTGAGAAGGTTTGACACACGCCGCGCGACATTGATGAACAGCATGTTCGACCGGTGCCGCCGGCTGTCCTCCCTGCGGCTGGAGGGATGGGACACCTCCCGGGTCATCAATATGGAGTTTATGTTTAACGGCTGTGAAATGCTGGAGGATGTGGACGTCAGTGGATTCCATACCGAGCGGGTGACCAATATGAATCACATGTTCACGGGATGCCCGATCCTCATGTCCCTGGATGTCTCCGGTTTTGATACACGAAACGTCACCGATATGAGCGGTATGTTCAACGGCTGTCTGCTTCTGGACAGCCTGGATGTCTCCAAATGGAATACTTCCTCCGTGACGGACATGCGTGAGATGTTCCGTGCCTGCACTTCCATCCTGCAGCTGGACGTCAGCTCCTTCGATACTTCCTCCGTGAGGAGCATGGAGTCGATGTTCAGCAACATGGACCAGCTGGAATCCCTGGACGTCAGCCATTTCAACACGGCCAAGGTATCCAATTTCTCCAATATGTTCAACAACTGCCTGCGCCTGAAGAAGCTGAATGTCAGCGGCTTTGACCTGTCTTCAGCCGAAAATATGTCCGGCATGTTCTTTGACTGTCCGGAACTGAGGGACATCGGAACGGATCCCGCCGCCTTCGGAAAGGGCGATACGACGGATATGTTCCGCAATACCCCTTTGGAGAAGCAGCCGGAATCTCCGTAACAGGGGATTCCGGAACGATGCGGAAAGGGACGGGACGTATGGTTATCATCGATTATGAAAAAACGGAAAACCCCGGATACTGGCTGGATCTCCTGAATCGGTGCGACTGGTCCGCGGGGCGGTTTCTGCATCGGATCCTGGAGGAAAACCGGTTTCACGAACTGTATGGGGAGAAGGCCCGGGTGCTGATGCTGACGGACGGGGCGGATCTTGTCTCCTTTTGTACCTATGCGGAGAAGGACGATATCCCGGATACCGCCCTGACTCCGTGGCTCGGGTTTGTGTATACTGCGCCCAAATACCGGGGGCGGCGGATGATGGGCCGTCTGATCGCGGAGGTGAAGGCCCTTGCCCGGGAGGACGGGTATGATACGCTCTGGATTTCCACCCATGATTCCGGGATCTATGAAACGTACGGCGCCGCGTTTGACAGGGTGCTGAAGGATAACGGGGGACAGGACAGCAGGATTTACCGGCTGAACACCTATGGCTTCCGCGGCTGGGAAAAGGCGGATGTTCCGGCCCGGAACCCGGATTATCCGGGAATCGGGACGCCCAGGGATCTGTATAACGCCCTGTGGCGCCTGTGGAAACGGGAAACCTGCGCGCCGCGGATGCGGCAGGACTGGAGCGAGGAAAACCCGACGCTGGGGCAGTGCTCCGTCACCGCGTTCCTGGCCCAGGATCTCTTCGGCGGGCGTGTGTACGGCGTACCGCTGGAAGACGGAAGCTTCCATTGCTTCAACGTGGTCGGGGAAACCTGGTTTGACCTGACCAGCGAGCAGTTCGGTGGCCGGGAGCTGCAGTACGGCCTGGACTGGGAGCAGTCGCGGGAGGAGCATTTTCGGAAGGCCGAAAAGCGGGAAAGGTATGAAATGCTGAAAGCCGCCCTGGCGGAGTACGTCAGAGCGGCGGAGTAAAGCGGATCCGGTTCGGGTACCCTGAGTAAGAGGCTCAGCCTCTTATTTTTTTGACGGCGAACGAAACCGCATAGCACAGGGCCGAAACCAGGACGATGGAGGCGCCCGCGCTGGTGTCCCAGTAATAGGAGAGCGTCAGCCCGGCCAGCCCGCTCAGCAGCGCCAGGCCGACGGACCAGGCCGCGTGCTGGCGGCAGGACCGGGCCAGGTTACGCCCGGCGGCGGCCGGCAGGATCAGCAGGGCGTTGATCAGCATGACGCCAACCCAGCGGATGGACAGCATGACGGCGACCGCCACCATAACCACAAAGACGCATTCCACAAGCCTTGTGCGGATGCCGCGGGATCGGGCGAGCCAGGCGTCGACGCTGGTCAGCAGCAGGGAGTTGTACAGCAGCGCCCAGAGGATCAGCGTGCCGATGAGCGCCAGCAGCAGCCACAGCAGGTCGGCCGGCGTAACGGCGAGGATATCCCCGATCAGCAGGGAGGAATACTTGGCGAACTTGCCCCCCCGCGCCAGGATCAGAAGGCCCGCCGCTACGGAGGTGGAGGAGAAGACGGAGATCACCGTGTCTGTCGAGGCGGAGCCGGATTGCTTGATCAGGCAGATGAGAACAGCCCAGATGATCCCGAAGATCAGCATGGCGGCCAAGTCGTTCCGCAGGCCGAGAATGATGCCGATGCCGATACCCGTAAGGGCGGAATGCCCCAGCGCGTCGGAGAAGAAAGCCATCTGGTGGTTGACCGCCATCGTACCCAGCAGGCCCAGCAGCGGCGTGAGCAGCAGAATGGCCAGGAACGCGTTTTTCATGAAGTTGAACTGATAGGCCTCGAACGGAAGAATGGTCCCGAGGATGCTGTAGATCGTATTCATTCCGCCGCCTCCTCTCCGCTGAATCCGAACACGGAGGCGAACTCCGGCGAGGCGAAAACCTCGGCGGCGGACCCCTGGGCGAGTACGGATTTGTCCAGCAGGATCACGTGATCCGCGTATTCCCGGACGAAGCGCAGGTCGTGGCTGACCAGCAGGATCGCCATGTGGTGCGTGCGCCGGAGGGCCAGCAGCGTATCGAGAAACATCTTCAGGCCGTTGCGGTCAATCCCGCTGACCGGTTCGTCCAGCACGAGCAGGTCCGGCGGGGGCGTGAGAGCCAGCGCCAGCAGGACGCGCTGAAGCTCCCCCCCGGAGCAGCGGCCCAGGGGCAGATCGGCCAGTCCGTCCGCTTCCACGGAGGAGAGGACCTCGTCTACCAGCGCGCGGGTCTTTTTGCCGACCCCGGTCCATACCGGGCGCCGGGAAAGGGAGGCGGCCATAAAGTCGCGCACGGTGAGCGGCATTTCCCGGTCGAACTGCAGGTGCTGCGGCACATAGCCGGTGCGCAGGTGCGGGATGTCAAGGCCGCGGCCGTCCACGTGGCGGATGGTCCCGCTGTGGGGCAGCTCCCCCAGCAGGGCCCGGATGAGCGTGGTTTTGCCGGCACCGTTCTGGCCGATCAGGACGGTAAGCTGGCCGCAGTGGATATGCATGGACACGTCCTGGAGCAGAACCTGTCCGCCGCGGCGGACGGATATCCTGTCCAGGTCGATGTGGCAGAGGGCGCATTGGTGCAGATGCATGGCAGGACGCCTCCTTGAAATTCGGCGAATGATGTTGTATTATAACATGGATTCCTTTTCGAAGGAATATGATTAAGGAAACGGAAGTGCTGAATCATGATTGCGTTGGCCTGTGACCATACCGGGGTTGCCCTGAAACAGGAACTGATGAAAATGCTCGACGAGATGGGGCTGGCGTGGAAGGATTTCGGCAATTACGACGCGAACAACCGGGATGATGATTATCCGGTTTACGGCTATCGGGCCGCGATGGCCGTGGCTAGCGGGGAGTGCGACCGGGGGATCCTGATCTGCGGGACCGGGATCGGCATCGGCATCGCCGCCGGCAAGGTGAAGGGGATCCGCGTATGCACCTGCAGCGACGTTTACAGCGCCGAGCTCAGCAAGCGGCACAACAACAGCAATATTCTGACCATGGGCGCCCGGGTCGTCGGGACGGAGCTGGCGAAGATGATCGCCAGGCATTGGCTGACGGCTGAGTTTGAGGGCGGCCGCCATCAGCGGCGGATCGATATGATCGAGCGGATCGAGAACGGGGAAGCTCCGGAGGCGTAAGCCGTCCGGAGCGTACTGATGAAAGGCGGAAATACATGGGAAAGATCATCGCGATCGCGAATCAGAAGGGCGGCGTAGGCAAGACCACCACTGCCGTCAATCTCTCCGCCGCCATCGCGCAGGCGGGAAAGAAAGTGCTTATGGCGGATCTGGATCCGCAGGGCAATACGACGAGTGGCCTGGGGAGGACTGTGAACGAGCGCAGCAGTATCTATGACGCGCTGATGGGCCGGGCACAGCTGAAAAACTGTATTCAGCAGACGGACATCAGGAAGCTGCAGCTGATCGGCTCGGATATCCGCCTGGCCGGCGCCGAGGTCGAGCTGGTCAGCGTGAAGGAGCGGGAATTTTATCTGAAAAAACTGCTCGGGGTCGTGCGGGACGACTATGATTTCATTTTTGTCGACTGTCCCCCGAGCCTGAGCCTGCTGACGCTGAACGCCCTCGCCGCGGCGGACAGCGTGCTGGTGCCGATCCAGTGCGAATATTACGCGCTGGAGGGCGTCACAGCCCTGATGAATACGATCAACCGGGTGAAGCATACGTTCAATCCCCGCCTGGAGATCGAGGGGATCCTGCTGACGATGCTGGACGGCCGGACCAATCTGGGCCTGCAGGTGGTGGACCAGGTCAAGAAGCATTTCAAAAAGGCCGTTTTTGCCACGATGATTCCGCGCAACGTCCGCCTGGGCGAGGCGCCGAGCCACGGGGAGCCGATCTGCCTGTACGATCCGAAGTCCAGCGGCGCCCTGGCGTACGAGTCGCTGGCGAAGGAAGTGCTGGCGAGGAACAAAAAGAAAAAATAAGCACCGCGTGTGAATGATATCAGGAGACTGTGATATATGGCGAAGAAGATGCACGGCCTGGGAAGGGGACTGGATTCCCTCTTCGCGGGGACGGAAGACTGGGTGACCAGCATTACGGAGATCCCGGTGGGTGAGCTGGATCCGAATCCGGACCAGCCCCGGAGGACCTTCAGCGAGGAGAGCATCGGCCAGCTGGCGGACAGCATCCGGGAGCAGGGGATCCTGCAGCCGTTGCTGGTCGCGCCTTCCGGCGGGGGCCGGTATATGATCATTGCCGGCGAGCGGAGATTCCGCGCCGGCCGTCTGGCAGGGCTGGAGACGCTGCCCTGCATCGTCAAGGATATTGACGTGATCCGCCAGCGGGAGATCGCCCTGATCGAAAACCTGCAGCGGGAGGATCTGAACCCGATCGAAGCTGCCAGGGGCATCAAGGCGCTGATGGATCAGTGCGGATACACCCAGGAGAAGATCGGCGAACGGCTTGGCAAGAGCCGCCCGGCGGTCGCGAACATGCTGCGGCTGCTCCAGCTGCCGGACGAAGTGACCGAGATGGTGAAGGACGGCCTGCTGACCGCGGGGCACGCCCGGGTGCTTGCCGGGATTCCCGATCAGGAGGAGCAGCTGCGCCTGGCCAGGAAGGCCGTGGAGGAAGGGCTGAACGTGCGCCAGATGGAGCAGCTGGCGAAGAATGCCGCCGGGAAACCGAAGAAGAAAGCCGCCCCGAAGGAATTGCCGGCGGAGCTGGGGGAACTGCAGGACAAGATCCGGCGGAAAACCGGACTGAAGAGCACGCTGACCGGCAGCATCCGGAAGGGCCGGATCGTCCTTCAGTACAGCTCGCGGGAAGAGCTGGAACGCCTGAACGACCTGCTGGACACGCTGGGCGAATAACGACATGAGCAGAAACGATTTACCGAAGGAGCCGTACTGGGACGGGCCTCTTTCCCATCCCTTCTACAGCAAGGTGGTCAAGCGGGCGCTGGATCTGCTGCTGGCGCTGATCCTGCTGATCCCGGGGCTGATCCTGATGATTCCGCTGGCGGTCTGGGTGAAGCTGGATTCGAAAGGCCCGGTGTTCTACCGCGCGGTGCGCGGCGGGTATCACAACCAGCCGTTCCGGATTTTCAAGTTCCGCAGCATGGTCGTGGACGCGGACAAAACCGGAGGCTGCACCGCGAAGAACGACAGCCGGGTAACCCGGGCGGGCCGGGTCATGCGGAGGCTGAAGCTGGACGAGCTGCCCCAGCTGTTCAACATCGTTGTCGGGGATATGAGCTTTGTCGGTCCCCGGCCGGAGCTGCTGCTCTATACGGAGCGGTATACGGAGGAACAGCAGTGCATCATGTGGGTGCGGCCGGGGATTACCGACCGTTCCAGCATTGTGTATATCGCCCAGGACGAGATCGTGGGCGAGGAGGATCCGGTGGCCAATTTCGAGCGGCTGATCCTGCCGGAGAAGAACCGCCTGCGGGTGGAATACGCGCGCAGCCAGTGTTTTTCCCTGGATGCGAAGCTGTTTTTTGAAACGATCCTGGGTGTTTTCAAAAAAGCGGACGATATGCGGAAAGAGAATGCATAAGGGAAAGGAAGGAATAATTCCGAATTCCGTTTGCCGGATTCTGAATTGACAGTTGTCATGGAGAGCTATGAAGCGCGGGTGCACAGCGGATTTCCGGACGGGAAGCCGGATGTGAGCGACCCCCGGGTGCTGGCCTGGCTGATCCGCCGGAACGGGCTGGAGATGACCCACCTGAGCCGCGGGAGCCATATCGGCAGCGTGCTCAGCGTGGCGGAGATTATCGCCGTGCTTTATACCTCTGTGCTGAATGTGGACCCGAAGGATCCGAAGAAACCGGACCGGGACCGCCTGATCCTGAGCAAGGGCCATGCGGGCAGCGCGGTGTATTCCGCGCTGGCGGAGACCGGCTTTTTTCCTGTCGAACAGCTGAAGACCCATTATGCGAACGGTTCCGCGCTTTCCGGCCATGTGAGCCATAAAGGGGTGCCGGGGGTGGAGGTTTCCACCGGCGCGCTGGGCCACGGCCTCGGTATCGGCGTCGGCATGGCGCTGGGCGCGAAAATGGACGGCGCGGCCTGGCGAACCTATGTGGTGACGGGCGACGGGGAATGTGACGAAGGCTCCGTGTGGGAAAGCGCGCTGCAGGCGGCCCAGTACGGCCTGGACCGGCTGATCGCCGTGGTGGATTATAATCATATGCAAAGCCTGACCACGGTCGAGAAGACCCTGAGGCTTGAACCTTTTGAACAGAAATGGCGGGATTTCGGCTGGAACGCCGAGAGTGTGGACGGCCATGACACGGAAGCGCTCCGTGCGGCCTTCGCCCGGGCGAAGGATAATGCCGGCAGCGGGAAACCCAGCGTAATCCTGGCGCATACCGTGAAGGGGAAAGGCGTATCTTTTATGGAAAACAATATCCTCTGGCATTATCGGACGCCCCAGGGTGAGGAATACGAGGCGGCGCTGAAGGAACTGGAGGCGCAGAGACCGTGAGAGACGCTTTTGTGCGGGTGCTGGCGGAGGAAATGGAACGCAACAGCCGGATCGTCCTGATCACGGGCGATCTGGGTTTCGGTGTACTCCGGCCGCTTTTCGAGCGCTGGCCGGACCGGATGGTGAACGCCGGTATTGCGGAGCAGGGCATGATCAGTATGGCCGCGGGCCTTGCCGCCACGGGCCGGACCGTGGTCGTTTATTCGATCGGCAATTTTCCGACCCTGCGCCCGCTGGAGCAGATCCGCAACGACTGTGCATATCACAACGCGGACGTGAAGATCGTCTGCGTGGGCGGAGGGTTTGTCTACGGAAGCCTCGGCATGAGCCATCACGCAACGGAGGATATGAGCGTGATGCGCGTGATTCCGGAGATTACCTGCTTCACTCCCGGCGATCCGGCGGAAACGGAAGCCGTGACGCTGGCGATGCTCCGGACTCCCGGCGTCTGCTATCTGCGCCTGGGGCGCGGCAACGAGCCGAAGGTTCATCCGGCGCCGGTGGAAAACTGGACGGTCCCGAAGGCGCTGACCCTGCGGGAAGGAACGGATATCGCGCTTTTGAGCGCCGGCGGGATCCTGACCCAGGCGATGGACGCCGCGGATCGGCTTGCCCTGAAGGGGATCAGCGCGAAGGTGGTCAGTTTTCCCTGCCTGAAGCCGCTGGACGAGGAGACCGTGAAAGGCTTGCTTGCTTCCTTCCGCGCCGTGGTCACGGTGGAGGAGAATACAGTGGTCGGCGGCTTCGGAAGCGCGGTTTGCGAGATTGCCGCGGAACTCGGAAGCGGCTGCCGTGTCCGGCGGGTCGGCCTGCGGGACTGCTTTGCCACGGTCGTGGGCGACCAGCAGTATCTGCGGCGGACTTACGGCATGGACGGGGCGGCGATCGCCGGGGCCGCGGAGAAGTTGCTGGCCGGCGATTGACGGATGACGGCTGACAGCCGGTGAAAAGGAAAGAGCGGGGAACTGCGGATGAGGAAGGAACTGACGCTGGAGGAAATCCATGAAGAGCTGCTGGAGCAGCTGCGGGATATCACCGCCGTGTGCGACCGGTACGGTATCGAATATAACCTGATGTGCGGGACGCTGCTGGGCTGCGTGCGTCACAAGGGGTTTATCCCCTGGGATGACGATGTGGACCTTCTGATGACGCGGGACGAGTTCACGAAGTTCCGGGAGATCTATCCGGAGGAATGCGACCGCCGCTTCGAGCTGACCTATCTGGATACGTGGACGCCGCGTGTCATGAACCGGGATCCCGAAAAGGCGGCGGCATTTACGGATTTCTTTATCCTGGACCCGCTCCCGCCGGAAGGGATCCGGCGGAAGGCGCACCTGCTGCACCTGCATCTTCTGCAGGGAATGATGAAAAAGAACGTGGATTACAGCCGTTTCGGACTGAAAAACAGGATCCTTCTGCGGGTGACCCATGTGATGGGGCTGCCGTTTTCCTATGCCTGGAAGGCGAAACGCTACGAGAAGGTGTCGACCCGGATCCGGGAAGGGAACGACCTGCACATGTCCAACGGCGCCTTTGAACTGATGACCCATGTCTGGCATCCCGAACAGTTCCGCGAGAAGATCCGCGCGCCCTTTGAGGACGTGCAGTGCCTGATTCCGAAGAAGTACGACGAGGTGCTGACGGTTCTGTTCGGCCCGGACTATATGACCCCGCCGCCGGTGGAGGAGAGGGTCGCAAAGCATCTGGACCTTTAAAGGGGAGACGAAGATACGTGGACATGTATTTTTGCCCGCTCTATTCGGGTTCCAGCGGCAATGTGCTGTTCTGCCAGTACGGGGAAACCCGGCTGCTGATCGACGCGGGCAAGTCGGGCAGGACCGTCGAGGATGCCCTGGCCGGGATCGGCGCGGATATCCGGACCGTCAGCGGCGTACTGATCACCCATGAGCACAGCGATCATATTGCCGGCGCGGGGGTCCTGGCGCGGAAATATCATCTGCCCCTCTATGCCACCGCGGAGACCTGGAAGGCGATGGAGGGGAAGATCGGGAAGATTCCGCCGGACATGCGGCGTGAAATCGCGGCAGGGCGGGATTTCTGGCTGGGGGACATCGGTGTGGTTCCCTTTTCCATTCCGCACGACGCGGCGGATCCGGTGGGGTTCCGGCTGTACGGCGGCGGGGTCAGCGTTTCGACGGCGACGGATCTCGGGTATTTTTCGGACGAGGTCCGGGCGAATGTGGCCGGCAGCACCCTGGTCCTGCTGGAAAGCAACCATGACCCGGATATGCTCCGGGCCAATCCGCGCTATACGGCGGCGCTGAAGGCACGGATTCTCGGCGACCACGGGCACCTGAGCAACGAGGCCTGTGCGGAAGCCCTTCTGCGGCTGATCGCCGCGGGCACGTCGGATGTGATCCTGGGCCATCTGAGCGGGGAAAACAATACGCCGACCCTGGCGCGGAAGGTCAGCGGGAAGGTGCTTGCGCGGGAGGGCATCCGCGAAGGAGCGGATGTGCGTCTGCAGGTGGCCCTGCGGGACGAGCCCGGCAGCGTATATATCCTGAGCGAAAAAGGACAGGCCTGAGACCGTTCCCGTTTTTCAGGCCGAAGGAGGACAGGGGGCGACCGGAAAGTCCCCGGCGGATGCGCGATGATCATACTTGCCCTTCAGGAAGTAACGAAGAGCTTCGGGACCCATCAGGTGCTGAAGTCTGTTTCGTTTACCCTGCAGGAAGGCGAACGGATGGGCCTGGTCGGGGTAAACGGCAGCGGGAAAAGTACCCTGATGAAGATCATCGCCGGGCAGGAGACCGCGGACAGCGGCGCCGTGAACATGCAGAAGGGCCTGCGCATCGGTTATCTTGCCCAGCAGGGGGAGCTGACCGGGGAGGAAACGGTGCTTGAAACGCTGGAAAGCGTGTTTGAACCCCAGCGGCGGATGGAAGCGGAAATGCGCCGGCTGGAGCAGGAAATGGCCGGCGCCGCGGAGGATCCGGAAGCGCTGCGGCGGCTGGGCGGACGCTATGACGCGCTGACCCGGGAGTTTGAGCGCAGCAACGGGTACGGCTGGCGGTCTTCCGTCCAGGGCGTGCTGGCGGGCCTGAAACTGCGGGAGTATCAGGATATGAAGACCGGCCGGCTCTCCGGCGGGGAGAGAACCCGCCTGTGCCTGGGCCGGATGCTGCTGACGGAGCCGGATCTGCTGCTCCTGGACGAGCCGACCAACCACCTGGACCTGAAGAGCATCGCCTGGCTCGAAGAGTATCTGACTTCCTACCGCGGCGCGGTGCTGGTGGTAAGCCACGACCGTTATTTCCTGGACCGCGTGTGCGGGCGGATGGCGGAGCTGCTGCTGGGCGCTGTCGAGACGTATTCCGGCAATTACACCGAGTACCTGGAAAAGCGTACGGCGGTTTACGAGGTCCGGATGAAGGCCTGGGAACTGCAGCAGAAGGAGATCGCCCGGCAGGAAGCGATCATCGCCATGTACCGGCGGTTTAACCGGGAAAAGAGCATCAAGGCGGCGGAAAGCCGGGAAAAACGGCTGGAAAAGGTGGAGCGGCTGGAAAAACCCCGGGAAGAGGGAACAGTTCGCTTTTCTTTCGAAACCCGGAGACGGACCGGGGACGACGTGCTGATCACCGACGGGCTGACAAAGGGATTCGGGGAACGTGTCCTGTTCCGGGACGTGAACCTGCATGTGCGTTCGGGCGAACGGATCGCGCTGATCGGGGACAACGGTACGGGCAAGTCTACGCTCCTGCGCTGCCTGACCGGGGAGGAAAAGCCGGACGCGGGTGTCATCCGCTGGGGTACGGGCGTGGATATCGGCTATTACGATCAGCATCAGGCGGGCCTGCATGAGAACAAGACCGTGCTGGACGAGGTATGGGACCGGTTTCCGCGGATGGAGCAGTATGAGGTCCGCGGCGCCCTGGGTCTGTTTCTTTTCACCGGGGACGACGTCTTTGCGCCCGTCAGTACGCTCAGCGGCGGCGAGAAGGGTCGCGTGGCCCTGACGGAGCTGATGCTGCGCAGGGATAACGTGCTTCTGCTGGACGAGCCGACGAACCATCTGGATATGGACAGCCGCGAAGTCCTGGAGAATGCCCTGCGGGATTTCCCCGGGACGATCATCGCCGTCAGCCATGACCGGTATTTTATCAATCGCTTCGCGGAGAAGGTCTGTGTACTCGACGGCCGGGAAATCCGGGAATACCTGGGCGATTACGACAGCTATCTGGCCAGGGTCAGCCGGAATGCCGCGCCGGACGGCGGCGGCCCGCAGCAGACCCGGACCGCGCTGGAGAAGGAAAAGCGGAAAAGCCGGGAGGAGGAACGGAAGGCGCGGGAGGCAAAGGAACGCCTGAAGGCGGCGGAACAGGCGATCGCGAAGGCGGAGGCGGATGCCGCGGCGCTGGAAAAAGAGCTGGCTGATCCGGAAATCTGGAAGGATCCGGAGGCGGCGGCGGATAAAACCCGGCGCTATAATGCCCTGCAGGAAGAGATCAACCGGCTTTACGGTGAATACGAAGCGATCGAAGAGGAGATGTCCTGAGGCTTTTTCGGACCAGATGTTGTGGCGGCCGGACAGCATGCGGACAAGATGCTGTGGCATGCCGGAACAGGGTTCGGAAAAGCCTCTTTTTCTCCCTGAAAATGGGCACACACGGACGTGTGTGCATTAATATGCCACGGAAGTATTGAAGAATCTGGACTCTGAAAAGAAAAACGGACGAATTCGGCCGGGGAAAACGCGAAAATCGGCGAATCCTTCCGATTTCAGGACACACCCGGAGCAGTGTGCAGATATGCTGTGGAAAAAGCAAGGAAAACAGAAGATCACAGGGTTTCAGAAAACGGAAAAATGTCAAAAATTTTTTCAAAAATCCGTTTTTCCCTCTTGAAATGAAGAAGGGGTTCATGTATAATCTGCCTGTTGTCTGTTTAGGGATGAAGTGGTAAGTTGCCGTCCGGCCAG
>Ga0265298_10004616_pt1 | contig 17546 bp, 16 predicted proteins | sample AusTroGonzalo_MG_3_FD_193486 | JGI IMG/M metagenome (GOLD analysis project Ga0265298, IMG submission 193486) | Bovine rumen microbial communities from tropical cattle in Woodstock, Queensland, Australia - Gonzalo_01 | ecosystem: Host-associated > Mammals > Digestive system > Stomach > Rumen ... | reverse complement strand
GGTGTTTGTGCCGTAGATGAAGAAGATGAATGATACCTGCAATCATTGACAAGTGCCGACTTTCCTAATTTTTCAACTTGTGCATTTTTTGCACAAGTTGCCGATACCTATGTTTTCCCGCGGTCTTTTCGTCTTGATGTTCTAATGCGCGCCGGATTGATTTGCCTTAATGCCTATTATTGCATTTTATTCTCGTAATGCGCGATACCGTCCTAAAAATTCGGTATATGACTGTGCGACATGAAAACAAACAAAAACAAAGCCTCGGGCGGAATTTGAATCCGCGACCTCGTCCTTACCAAGGACGCGCTCTACCGGCTAAGCCACCGAGGCAACAAAAGTGCATCATAATATGGATATGAAAAATATAAAATCTTAACTAAATGACCATGGGGATTGATCGAAAAACAGGGGATTTCTGAATACGGCATAACAAGGAATTAAACGATGCCGTTTCTCTTCAACTGCGTAACCGAGCGCAGAACGCCGTCAAATGTCTCGGTCTCGATTATCGGACACAGATCTTCTTTTCTGATGAGATCGTAGATCGGCGCAAAATCGACGGTCCCGTCACCGATGGCGGCGTGAGAGTCCGCATTGCCTTTATTGTCGTGGATATGCAGGTGCGACACGGGTACCTTGAGGAAATCATCGAGAACGCCGCAGATGTGCGCATGCCCGACATCGAGGGCAAACTCGAACTCTGAAAAATGCGAGAGTTCGTCGGGCTTTTGAAGGAAGAAGTATTTGCTCTTCGGCATATTCTCGACAAATACCGGAATCGACAGCTCCTCGGAGTGCTTCTTAAGCTCGATAAGGGATTTGTGAAGCTGAAAAACGCTGACATCCCGCTCCTGAAGCCACGGAGCAAAACCCGGGTGGACGACTACGCCTTTTGCCCCGGCATCCGCGCCCAAATCCATTGCGTGACGGATGACCTTAACGGAGGCTTTCCTTATGGCATCGAGGTGGGATGCGATGTTGACGGTCCGCGCCGGCGCATGAATATAGTATGTATACGAGAAAGAATGCAGAATCTCGGGCGTATCCATATAGTGAAGACCGTCGTCCATAATCTCGACAACCTTCGTAACATCGGAGAGAAGCGTAAGAGCGTTCTCAAGCGGCTTATCTATCAGGCAATATGTGGAGACCCCGTACATACTTCTAAATTGACGGTTCCTGTTTATTAGATTATTTATTGAATTATCGTGGTTTGAATCATTCGCGTGATATTTCTATATATTTGGCATGACTACAATATCATGACAAAATAACGGAATAACACGATGGAATACAGATACATCTTCGGACCCGTGCCTTCAAGACGACTCGGAATCTCTCTCGGCGTTGACCTGATACCGCCAAAGACATGCTCATATAACTGCATATACTGCGAATCGGGAAAAACAACGAATCTGACCGTGGAACGAAGAGAATACGTCCCGCTGAATGACGTTCTCAAAGAGCTCGACAGCGTTCTGAAGACTCATCCGCGACTCGACTTCGTGACATACTCCGGCTCCGGAGAGCCGACCCTGTACTCGCGGATAAGCGAGGTAACGCGGTTCGTAAAGGAGAACTACCCCGAGTATAAAACGGCGCTTCTCACAAACGGCAGTCTGTTCCATGACGAAAAGGTTAGGCGCGACTGCCTCGACATAGATGTGGTCATACCTTCTCTCGACTGCGCAGGCGAGACCGAATTCAAAAAGGTTGACAGACCGCATCATTCCCTCTCGGCGGCGGTCGTAAACGAAGGCATTGCAAAGTTCCGCACGGAGTATACGGGTCAGATATGGCTCGAGATCTTCATCGTCCCCGGAATCAACGACACCGATGAGGAGATCGGGCGCATAAATGCCGAGATTGCAAAGATACGCCCCGACAAGATTCAGCTCAACACTCTCGACCGCCCGGGTGCAGTTGACTGGATAAGACCCGCGGATGACATAAGGATGCAGGAGATTGCCCGAAAACTCAGGCATGACAATATCGAGATAACCGGAAAACCCGCGACGCGCTCTTCGAATAAAGCCTACTCGGGAGATATCTCCGATGTAATTCTTCGGACTGTAAGAAGAAGACCCTGCACCCTTGACGATATCGTAAAAATAACGGGTCTGCACATGAACGAAGTCAACAAATATCTGGGTGTTCTCGTCGCCGAAGGGAAAATAACCGAGGCACGCGGCGAACGCGGAGTCTTCTACAGATCCGCGGAATAATTTTAATTAGACTCTTAAATCCACTTTTTTAGCATAATGGTAAAAATAGGAGGTATCTGAAGATCCTGTCTTGATTTAACAGTAGAAACTTGTTTTTTTCACTCAGAATCGCCTTTAGGCAACTGATTAAGTCTCTCTATGTTGACCACAGATAATGTTTCCATCTGCTGAATAGCAAATTCCCTAAGTAATATTATCCGCTCGTTCATAGTTTTACCTTGACTGATGAGTATTGCATTATAGCTTTCCATATTAGCAAGTACAAGAAGTTGGTCGAGGTTAGCATCATCGCGTATGTTCCCTGTCTTTCCGTGATTTGAATCTCTCCACTGCTTTGCTGTTTTTCCAAACAGTGCCATATTTAACAGATCTGCTTCACTGGCATATTTATATGAGATCTGCTCGGGTGTAAGTTCTTGCAGGATTAAATGATCTTTTATCGTAGCAGTATGTATTTGATAGTTAAGCTTGGCTATCTCGCGGTTAAGATTCCAGTTAAGAGACAGGCGGCTGTTTTCATCCTTTTTAATCCGCTGATAGTCCTTTATTATGTATAACTTAAATTCAGCTGATACCCAAGACGCAAACTCAAGTGCTATATCTGAATGTGCATAAGTGCCTCCATAACGACCTGCCTTTGTAACAATACCTATTGCATTTACGCCCTCGATCCATTTCGTAGGGGTCATTGTGAATGTATTTAATCCTGCCTCATTTCTAAACAGGTCGAATTCGACCTGTTTAAAATTAGGGTTGTGTAAACTCTCCCATATGCCCAGAAATTCTATTGTTTCACGATTTCTCAACCAGTTTTTTATCACGTCGTGTGGCATATCACTTTTATATCGGGCAATATCAGTCAATGAAATGAATTCATTTTCATAATCTGTAGTATAAATCCCAATATCAAAGCCTTTCGCATGAATAATATCTTTCTTTATGGTACCTGTCATATCAACCCTCAATATGTTTGCCCAAACAGGTCGAATTCGACCTGTTTAAAATTATTATTTGATGCACTAAATCTGTATCATTATGGTTTAACTCTTATTGTCAATCACAGTGGCAAGCTGGACAAAAACCTAAATAATGGTCAAGTACTACTTGAAATTGTATAATAGCTCTATACAGACTGTAAAAAATTGGTTTGGTTTATTGCCGCCGGTTTATTTTTTTGCCTTTGATTTGGTCGCTTTTGCTTTGGCAGCGGTAGTTTTTGCAGCGGCTGATTTTGTTGTGCCTGCTTTTGTTGCCGTTGTTTTAGTTGCCGGTGCTTTTGCTGCGCTTGTCTTTGTTGCGGTTGCTTTGGCAGTTGCAGCCTTCGTATTCGTTGCCTTTTTGGCTGCTGTTTTTGTCGCGGTCGCCTTTGCGGTAGTTACCTTTGCGGAAGCCGCTTTGGTTGCCTTTGCAGGCTTTGCAGCCTTGGTTGCCTTATTGCCGTTGTATATCTTGAGTGCGGCGGCGACGTCCGCATTGTCCATTGTTATGGCCGATATCGCATTGCACATGCGGATTGCCTCATCCAGCGATTTCTGGTGGATATTTCTGCCGGTTGCGTTGCCGCTGGCGCCGCCGGTGTGAATCTGTGCATATAACTGTGAAAGGAACTTCTCCGCCGATGTGCTCGAACCGCCGGCGCAGACAAGTTTTGTCCTTCCCGCCGCTTTTACGGCTTCTTTCAGGAGTTCCGCGGAATCCTTGCCTTCCTCCTTTGGGGGATTGACCTTGACGAAATCCGCGCCCAGCGCCGCCGCGGTTCCTGCCGCGCCCGCGATGAGGTGAGCGTCCTTCTCGTTTTTGACCGCCTTGCCACGCGGATAAATCCAGAGAACGACGACAAGACCGTATTTGTGTGCCTCGTTGATGATCTGCGTCGCCTGAGAAAGCATTACATCCTCGTATTCGCTGCCGAGATAGATAGTGTATCCGACCGCCGCTATCTTAAGTTTCGAACTGTCGCGGAGATCAACGACCTGCTGCACGGTCCAGAGCTGTGTGCTTAACGGGTCTTTCTGGTCGGTCTTGACAAGATGAGTCTTCGAGTTCATCTTGACAAGGTAGGGCACATTCGGATAACTCTTGCCGTAGCGTGCGATAAGACCGAGTTGCGATGCGAAAACACCCACTCTGCTTCCGCTTGCGATGCGGAACATATGTTCGGGATCGGCATCATCGGGGTGGATGTCGGCACCGTAGAAGTCGTCGTTTAAGTGCTCGGTTTTCTGGTCGCCGGCGAAGAGCATCAGTCTTCCGCTGCCTCCCGTAATCAGCTTATAATTCTCTTTATATTTCGCTTCCGCGTTTTTAGGGACGTCAGCGGGAATTACAATATCAGATTCAATGGTCATATATATTCGTCGATCTCTCAGATTAATAAAGATAATGATAGTGTCGCCGTAAACCCGCATTGTAAACCCCCGACTCCCGAACGGGAAGTTTGGGTGGTTAACGCGGTTCGGGCGGTTTGGGCGGTTAATGCGGTTTTGGCGGTTTGTGTGGTTTGTGCGGTTTCACGTCAGCCGAAATATGAGCAATACCCGATGAAAACCCGATATAAAATCAGATATAATTTCAGATACCATACTTATGCATGACCGAGGAAAGATATCCCGGGCAGGTCTCAAAGGCTGTTGCCGTTGACATAGTTCTTCTTCCTCCTAAGGATATTGCGGAACTCTGCATAAAACTCAACAAAAAAATTATCCGGAGATCGGCTGACAACCGCGTCCCTCTCAGTCTTACAAGGACACTTCCGCATGTCTCGCTTGCCATGGGCGCAATCGAATTGGACGCCGTGGACGATATCGCCGAATCACTCGCACGTATCGGCGACCGCTACCTCCCCTATACCGCCGCTTATAAGGGCTTTGCGGCTGTAAAAACCTCGGAGAACGTAATCGTCTCGGGGATGGACATAGTAAAAGACGAGATTATAATCGAGATGCAGTCCGAGATATGTTCGGTTCTGAAAGAGTTCAATCTCGGCAGAGTCACTCCCGATATGGTCTATCCCGACAAAATTCCGATAACGGATTTCACCGTTAATTACTCATCCGACTATCTCGAAAACGTTGACAGCCGACGGTTTTCGCCGCATATCACCCTCGGAAACGGGGACATATATCAGATACGGAATCTGCCCGCAATGCCCGAATCGTTTGTCTGCACGGATATCGCGGTATGCCATCTCGGAAATCACTGCACATGCAAAAAGATACTCTGGCATTATGATGGCGGCGGGGAATGAGAAAATTATGCTTAGATCCGCTCACCAATCACAATTTTGTTATTCCATAAATACTAAAAATAAATACTGAATCTTTCAGATACAATCGCAATAAATCCGGCACGTGGAGGAGTGTTTTTTTGGCATTTTTGAATAAACTGTTTCATCTCGATGAATACGGTACTACGGTAAAGACCGAGGCATATGCCGGATTTATCACATTCTTCGCGATGGCGTATATCATCGTCGTAAACCCGTCAATTCTCGTATCCGCCGGAATGCCCTTCGAAGCCGCAATGGCGGCAACAATACTCACCGCATTCACGGGCACTCTTGTAATGGGTATCTATGCCAACCGTCCCTTTGCGATTGCGCCCTTCATGGGTGAGAATGCCTTTATTGCCTTCACGGTCTGCGGCATTATGGGTTATTCGTGGCAGACGGCACTGGGAGCGATATTCTTAAGCGGCATTCTCCTTATGCTGATAACCCTGATGGGCGGCAGAAAAGTCCTCTGCGAATCGATACCTTATAACCTGAAATGCAGTTTCACGGCAGGTATCGGGCTTTTCATAATTCTTATCGGTCTGCTGAATACCGGCATCATACGCATAGAAGGTTCGTTTTCGCCGGTTCACATAGGATATTTCTATGAATCGAATGTCCTGCTCGCCGTTATCGGTCTGCTGATCATACTTGTACTGATGGTGCGCAAAGTCCGTGCGGCAATCTTCATCGGTCTGATAGTCACGACGATTGCGGCATTCCTTCTCGGACTCTCGCCCCTTCCCGAAGCCGTAGTCAGCATGCCCCCCGACATAACGGCGACTTTCATGCAGATGGATGTTGCCGGAGCTCTGACCTTCGGCATGCTCTCCGTTATCTTTTCCATATTCATCCTCTCGTTTCTGGATACCATGACAAGCATAATCGGCGTCTCGCGTGAAGGCGGTCTGCTGAACGGGGAAGGCAACCTCGATAATATAGAAAAGCCGTTTCTGGTGGATTCCATTGCAAATATGGCGGCGCCTGTCTTCGGAACGACGACATGCGGAGTTTTTATCGAATCGGCATCGGGGGTCACATGCGGCGGACGAACGGGTCTTGTTGCCGTATTTATCGCGCTGCTCTTCGGGGCAAGTCTCTTTTTTGCGCCGCTGTTTGCCGCGATTCCTTCGGCGGCGTCCGGAGCGGTCCTGATTGCCGTCGGATTCATCATGTTCAGATCGATTATCGATATCGACTTTAAGGACATGACCGAGTATCTGCCTGCGATTTTCGCCGTAGTCATGATGTCTTTTACTTACAACATAGGAATCGGTATATGCAGTGCTTTCGTTGTATACCCGATTATGAAGGCGGTTTGCGGCAGAATGCACGAAGTGAACCGGAGTACGTGGTTATTCTTCTTCCTGTGTCTGGGATTCTTCATACTCTATCCGTACTGACCGTATAGTATTACATAACAAAATATTACATAACAAAATATTAAATAACAAAATTCTGCAAAAAAAGTCCAAAAAAGAGTAATTATTTGTTTTATCCCTTGCCGCTCATGAACAGACTGAGTGAAAGACCCGTTATGAGTGCCACAAGGGCTTCGGATGAGAAGAACTTATCCGTCGTCAGCGTCTCCAGTGGTATTCCGGCCCAGAAATAACCCAGAAGGAATGTCATGGCAAGTCCTATCATGAATGCGACACAGAAATGCCACAGTCCCGTGCGGTAATTGTGGTATGTCAGTTTTATGAATACGAAAGCCGCGATCATGAACAGAATGAAGAACACTATTCCCGTATCCACCGTTGCCGCCGCTATCGTCTTCGATGAGAAAACACCGAATTCAGCCACCGCAAGCGAGATAATGACCATTCCTATGGAGTTATCCTTTGTCAGCATTGCCAGCTGCGGCGGCAGATAATTCGGAGCATAATTCGGGGCGTAATTCGGAGGATACTGATATTGCGGAGCGGGTGCCGGCTGAGGCAGCTCCGCGCCCGGCGTCGGCGGCTGATAGGGCGGTTGATATGCAGGCATACCCGGCGGGCACGTTGCCGCAGACGAAGCCGCCGCTGTTTCCGCCTCTTTCTTTGCCTGTTCCTCTTTCCTCTTTCTGTGCGCACCTATTACGCTTGAGAGAGCCACAATGACCGCGATTATGCCGCAGAAGAGACCGAAACCGCCGACTACGATCACATCCGGCGTGAAACCTTCGGTCAGCACTTTGAAGAGGAATTCTTTGACGAAGATATAGAGTGCAAGGACAAATATTGCAAAGATCATGAATTTCTTGATGAACGCAACCAGATACTTAGCCGATTTGACCAGTAGGAAGACCGCACAGTAAAGGACAATAAAGGCTATCAGTATTGCAACGAGATCGCCGTTGACTATCTTATCCGGCATCTCCTGAATGAAGGGACCGATATTCTCGGTCATCGCGGTTACGTTAACCGAAAAATTAGCTAAGCTTTCCAAATCAGACATATTTGTTCAACTCTTTCTTATGCACCCGTGCACTTATTTTACTCATGCAGTTCATGCACTCATGTACTTCATGCACTCTGCAGCTCAATGCATCGACAATGCATATTCACGCCAATGTTCAAATATGAATTAGTATTATTACAGGTATGATAAAAACGTAACTAAAGAGCGCCCCAGCCGGGACTTGAACCCGGGTCGAAAGCTCCGGAGGCTCTCAGGATATCCTCTACCCTACTGGGGCACAAAAATAATATTTGGATATAAATTTGGATATAAATTAGATTCTGAATTTGTGTATATTTTTGTATGATTTGTTCATCGGCGGAATGCCGATCAATCGCCGGTATAATCGGATATAACCCGATATAATCTGTTATTAATGCGTGATTAATCTTGTCAATCGGCGATTCGGCGCTTTTGTGCTAATCAGCGCTTCTGATTGTAAAGCGCCCAGATTCTGCATGCGCCTTCGTGGCTGACCATACACGGACCCACGGGTTTCCTCGGTGTGCACGCCTTGCCGAAGAGCTTGCAGTCGGTCGGGTCACGTATGCCTCTGAGGACTTTGTCGCAGATACATGCCGAGTTCTTCTCGACGTGCTTAATCTCGACGCCGAACTTCTTCAAAGCATCGTATTTCTCATATTTGGGCTTGAGTTTCAGACCGGAATCGGGGATCACGGGGAAGCCTCTCCACTCGACATCGGTGGGCTCAAAGACCTCGTAGAGCATCTTCATGGCTTTCTGATTGCCCATTCTTTCGACGGCACGCGGGTAGGCGTTTTCCACGTCCGCCCTTCCCTCTTTTGCCTGCTTCACGAGCATATACAGACCGAGAAGAATATCTTCGGGTTCAAATCCGGCAACAACCTGCGGGACCTTGAACTGCTCGTACATCGCATATCCCGTAACGACGCAGACGTGCCCCGGGAGCATAAATCCGTCGAGCTTAGCCTCGCCCTGTTCGAGAAGGAACTTCATCGCCGGCGGCACAAATCGGTGCGAACACAGTATACTGAAGTTTTCCGGCGGCTCCGTAAGGAGCGTTGCGGCAACCGTAGGTGCGGTGGTCTCGAATCCGACCGAGATAAAGACTACTTCCTTATCGGGAACCTCTTTGGCTATCTCGACGGCTTTATGGACGCCCTGAACAACGCGGACGTCGCCGCCGCAGGTATCCAGACTGCCGTTTGTCCCCGGCACACGCATGAGGTCGCCGTATGTCGCTATAATACAGCCTTTTGCCGCAAGTTCGAGCGCCGCATCGATCTCCCCCTGCGGCGTTATGCATACGGGACAGCCGGGACCCATGACAATCTTGAGTCCTTCGGGCAGAACACTCCTCAGCCCCGAACGTGCAATTGACGCCTCGTGAGTGCCGCAGATGTGCATAAATGTGTAATCGCGGTCAACTATCTCATCGAGTGCTTTTCTTATCTCCATTCCGCCTGCCATTGTATTCCTGTCTCTTTAGTTATATCTCTTTTAGGTTTTATCAGATTTATGAGTGTTTAAGTTGTTCGATGAATATGTCCCGGAAAGTGTCGACCGCCAGTGCCGATCGCCTTTCGAACGCATCACAACCGTTGGTCTTAAAACTCCACTTCAATCGAGATCGGACAGTGATCCGAGCCGAAGATTTCGGGCATAACCGCCGCAGCTTTAACGTTATCCTTCATGCTTTCGCTCACGAAGAAATAATCCAGACGCCAGCCGACATTTCTGTCCCTGGCACGGGATTTCATGTCCCACCATGTGTATCTCCCCGGGCTTTCGTCAAACATTCTGAGCGTATCGGAAAAACCGCTCCCGATAAGATCGTCTATCCACCGGCGTTCCATCGGCAGAAAACCCGATACATTGGAGTTCTCTTTCGGTCTTGCCAGATCAATCTCTTTATGCGCCGTGTTGACGTCGCCGCAGACGACAACGTTTTTCCCCGCATCCGTGAGAGCTTTGAACTGTTTCAGGCATTCGGCATAAAACCGCATCTTATAATCAAGGCGCTCGGGGGATGCGCCGCCGTTTGGGAAGTAAATATTGAATAGATAAAAATCGGGATACTCAAGTCTCAGAACGCGCCCTTCGCCGTCGAACTCGCCGATATTGAAGCCTCTCTCAACGGAAAGAGGCTCGGTCTTCGTGAATGTCGCAACGCCGCTGTATCCTTTTCTTTCGGCGGAAGAAAAATACGAGAAATACCCTTTCGGGTGACGTATGACCGAGGTCAACTGATCTTCGTTGGCTTTCGTCTCCTGAACCGAGAGAATATCGGGAGATGCGGTGCCGATAAAGTCCGAAAATCCTTTCTTGGCGCAGGCGCGTATGCCGTTGACATTCCATGAGATAAGTTTCAGCGAGGTCATTATGATATAATTGACTTCTTTTGATAAATCATTGCGGAAATGACATGAAGGTATGCATGACTGTATACAAGACGATATAAATGGCGGTATTATTCGCTGTCCGCGGGATACTGCTCGCGATACAGCTCCTTAATCCGCTTAAAGATGGCGAACATATAGCCCTTCGAGATAATATCGGCGATGTCGCCGGGGAAGAGCCTGTCGATTCTGACATGGACGGTCAGAATCTTTCGGATTGTCTCGACATCCGCCTCTTCCAGCAGTTCCGGGTGACCGAGATGCGTCTCGGCAATACCCGTCCAGTCCTGCCATCTCGTATTTATGAGCCAGTTATTGTAGTAAAGCACCCTTAAAAAATCGTTCAGCGCCTCGCAGGAACCGCTTTTGGCTATCTCCCCGGCGTTTTCCGAGATAATGCTCTTACTCTCAAGAACATCCATGTATTCGAGAGCGGCATCAAAGTTCCCGGCAGTAAGTGCTTCTCCTTCTTTATTCATTGGTCCCTCTTAAGTTGTCGCCCATGATTAAAAGTGTTTATGTCCTTTCAACATTTCTTTTAATCATTACTTTCCATCATTTCTTCAATTCCGTATAATTCTTTTCAATTCCATTCAATTCTTTTCAATTCCGTTCAAGAATCTTAACGAGCGGAGATTTCTCCTCGAAGAACCCGCCGAGGAATACCGCGAACTCGTCGCTGTGGCATTCGGCGCCGCGGACAATATCGTATTTCTTCATAACCGAGTTCTTGACATGCTTTCCCAGTCCGCATTCGACGAAATCGCGTGACTTAAGAAGCGACATGACGGTCGGATACCTGCGCAGGATCTCGACATAGTATCGGTCGTCTTTGATATACGGTCCCGACATCGTCTTACCCAGATGCTTTGCAATGAATCTCTCCGAGTTTTCGCTCTCACGAACCGGCGGTCCGAGACGTTTTTCGACCGCGGGAAGGCTGTCCGTAAGCATCTCGAAGAGAATTATGCAGTTCTCGTCCCCCATAAACGAGCCGCAGCGGTTTATGCCGAAACCGTGCCGTTCGAGAAGTGCGGCGACTGACCCCTCGCTTCTCTTTAACTGCGGCACTATGACATCGGGAATAATCCCGGGCGTCTTAAAGACAATGCCGTAAAGCGCAGTCCCGCGCTCTTTCAACCGTGCTGAGAGTTCCTCCTTTGACATCGGCATTCCCGTCCTGCGGACAAAGAACTCCTCAGACGGATTTTTCAGGTAACCGCGTGCAAACTCGCAGAACTCCGACATTTTTGTCTGAGTAAGCGACGCGGCAACATTCCTTTTCGGGTCGGTGGGGTCAATCACGATAAGCGGATCCTCAAACTCTTTCGCCTGATGCTTCTCCAAATCGATAACCAGCCCCGTATGCCAGTCTTCGGCAGCGGCTTTTATGCACTCGCGGAAACCGCCGTAATAACAGATGAAGATCTCGCAGAGATACCCGGCAAAGCCGCCCGTCATCTGATCCGAGCCGTAGACGCCGCATGCCTTCGAGAACATCTTGAGAAGCCTCACGTCATCGGTCTTATCCGCTATCCTGCTCTTCATATAGCGGGTGTGAAACGGCGTTCTGTCGACCGCGCTCTTAATCTTTGAGGCATCTTCGACCGCATAGCACGGAACGAGGTCAACGTCGAAGCCGCGGATATCCGCATTGAGATATGGGTGCTGGGCATACTTTTCGACGTAATCGCCGCCGAACTCCTTGGCAATGGCTTTTGCAAGCGAAAGTCCCTTCTCCTCCAGTTCTTCGGGCGTAAGTTCGGGGGGGAAGAGCATGAAGACATCGAGATCCCTGTCTCCCGATACCCATGTATCGCGTGCGACCGAGCCCGTAATCATTCCCTTTGCAATGCCGCTTTTGTTAACCGCGTCTGCAAGTTCCCCGCCGAGCCCGAGTATCTCCGCTCTCTCGCCGTCGCCGGGGCGTATGGATTCCAGCACTTCCGTCTCGTATTCATTGAACCGTTGCGTCATTTCAGAAGTCAACTCTCATTATGTCGCTGTATATAGGACCTTTCGGGGTCAGCACGCTCTTCTTTAAGGAAAAGCCCGTTATCTCGAACTCGGCAACATCCTCATCGCCGAGCCCCTTCACTATCGGCATTAGGGATGGATGATACTCTTTGATACGCGCGAGCGTAACATGTATCTTAAACTGCCGCTCTTCCTTGGGAATGCCGAGGTCGGCAAGCGACTCCTCAATCATCGCGGCAAGCCGTGCCGATCCGCCGCCGTCGCTTCCGTTTACCCAGACGACACGCGGCGATCTCGGATTGTTGAACGATATACCGGAAAGCCGCATCGTATACGGGCTGTATTTGATTGCGGAGAGGCGTTCCTCAATCTTTTTGAGTTTAACGGCATCAACTTCGCCGATAAACTTCAGGGTAATGTGCGACAAATCGGGATCCACGAGATTTAACCTCGCATCCGACCGCTTAAGGCTCTCTTCATACGCGGAGAGGCTTTGCTTTACGCTCTCCGGCAGTTCCGCCGCAACAAATACCCTTGTCATCGCTAATAATTGGCGCCGGAACAGAATAAAATCTATCCCGCATCCCATACCGCACATCCACACACCTTCATAAATGCCTGTAAATGCCTGCAATTGAAGTTTAGTTTCCCGAATATAAACAAATTTAAATTATATAATAACTCAAATATTTGTTCATAGTCCTAATAAAAAAATTTTATATCTATCAATCTAAACAATCATACAATCACCTTTGGGGGATTTCTTGTGTCTGATAGTCCAAAAATAATTGTATATTCTTTGGAAGTTTGTCCAAACTGTGAAAAACTGAAGAATTTTTTGAAAAGTCATGATGTGGCATACGATGAGCTTGACATGGCATCTCCTGAAAATATGACTGAACTGCGAATGAACAATGTCTTCGTAAGAGAAGCGCCCGTTCTTCAGATAGGGGAGGACGAATTTCTGACATCACGTGATCTTTTCAGCGGCGGTCAGCTGCGCGAAGATGATATCCTTGCACATTGCAAAGGGGACTGATTGATGGTCAGGCAAGATAAACAATCCCGCCAGCAGACCCTTACGGGATATTCCGTCTCGCCGCTCCCTAAAGTCCGAACGTCGCGCGGACTCATACTCGACTGGGACCGGGAGTGGATAGTCAAACAGCTTTTGAGCGAGACAAAACTGGTCGAAGAGTTCTACGGCGGAGAAGCCATCGACATGGAGACCGCCAAAGAGATAGCTCTCACGGTCGAGCAGCGAATTTTAAAGCTCGGTCTTAAATTTCTCTCGGGTCCGCTCATTCGCGAGGTTCTCAATATTGTGCTCCTTGAGCGCGACATGCCGCAATACAGGAATGTCTCGACAAGAGTCGGAACGCCGGTATACGATGCGCATCTGATAGATGTCGGCAGAGGATTCGGGGCAAAGGACAATGCGAACCTTCAGGAAAACGCCGAGACTGCGCATAAGAAAAAGGCGGACAAGATAAGCAAGGAGCAGTATCTACTTCAGATGCCGCCCGAACTTGCGGATTACCACTTATCCGGCGACATGCACATCCACGATCTCGAGTATTTCGGAACGCGACCGTTCTGTCAGGACTGGGATCTGCGCTATTTCTTCTATTACGGTCTGATGCCGGACGGCAACGGAACAAAGGCATCCGTGGCGGGACCGGCAAAGCGCCCCGAAGTTGCCATACTTCACGCGGTCAAGGCACTCGGCAGTGCACAGACCAACTTTGCCGGCGGTCAGGGCTACTACAATTTCCTGACCTTCCTCGCACCATACTTTGAAGGCGCGGATTACGACTGCATAAAGCAGCATATGCAGATGTTCGTCTACGAGATGACGCAGATGATGGTTGCCCGCGGCGGTCAGGTCGTCTTCTCCTCGGTTCAGCTCTCCCCCGGCGTTCCGAAACTCTGGAAGGACAAACCCTGCGTTTACAAAGGAAAGGTCTGGGACGGAGAACAGGCGCCCGAACGACTTTACGGTGAATTCGAGCGCGAAGTAAGACTTCTTTTCAAGGCGCTGATGGAAGTCATGCTCGAGGGCGATTACTGGGGCAAGCCGTTCAACTTCCCCAAACCCGAGATAAGCATAGAGCCCGATTTCATGAAAGAGGATGAGGAGTTCAACCGCGAAAATCCCGATCTGCCCACTTATCAGGACTTATACCTCATGACCTTTGAGCTTGCCTCGAAATACGGCACGCCCTATTACGACAATCAGATACCCGAGTATCGCGGCGCAGGCGACGGCATATCATGCTACCAGTGCTGTGCATACCAGTTCTCCGCCAAAGCGGACAGCGATACCCTCTTTGAGGACAAACTATACTTCCGCGATGGCAAACACTTCTCCATGGGCTCTCTTCAGGTCGTATCAATCAACTGTCCGAGAGCGGCATACAAGGCGGAAGGCGACGATCAAAGGCTCTTTGCCGAACTTAAGAAACTGATGGATGCCGCCGTCGAGGTCTTCAAGATCAAGAAGAGATGGATAGACAACATCAAGTCAAAGGGCAGGATGCCGTTTGCAATGCAGCGCCCGAAGGACCCCAATGACCCCGAACGTTTAAAGCGCGGTTCGATGGCTGTCGACTTCTCGGGTCTTGTCTACACAATCGGCGTTGTCGGCGTAAACGAGATGGTGCAGCACCACACCGGTCATCAGCTCCACGAAGGAAAGGATGCCTACAGGCTTGCCGTCCGCACCATGACCGAACTTGAGATGTATGCCAGAACACTCTCGCAGAGGCACGGAATCACGATTGCTCTTGCAAGGACGCCTGCGGAGACCACGGGACAGCGTTTCAGTGTCGCCGATTTAATCGATGACAGATTCTCCGAATATGCCAAAAAGGTCGTAAAAGGCGATATGGAGACGGCGATGAAGAAGATAGGCACAACCTTCGATCTGCCCATATATTACACGAACGGCACTCACGTGACACCCGGCGCCGACGTCTCGCTTACGAAGAGAATGGAGATAGAGCATGTCTTCTTCCCGATTGTCGACGGCGGCAATATCTTCCATATATGGCTAGGAGAAGCGCGCCCCGACCCGCGTGGTCTCATGGATATGGCAATGAATCTCTGCAGGAACACGCAGATCGGTTATTTTGCCTTTACACGCGATTTAACCGTCTCTTTGAGGCAGTTCAGGGAATATAACGAGGATAAGAAGGCGCACGGTGTCGGCATGTCCATGGTGGACAGAGGAGTGCGTGTCTGATCGTTGTGCGCAATCATGTGCACAATGTAAAATATTTTTAACCGAATTATCGAATTGCCCTTTTTTGACCACTTTTTTTGACCCTGTTGCCGTTGTATAAAGACAACGTTATATATGTTAATATAAACAAATCTTAATTATGCAAAAGCAGGATCTCGTCTTCTTCATTGCGGCGATTGCGATTGTGATATTGCTTGCAGTTGTAGTGAAGCCGATAATGAACGGAGAGCCTGTGGCTATTCTCCCGCAATCTTCCGAGACGAGGGATGTGTCGAATATACCCATTCCGTCCGGCGCTCCGTCTGCGCCTTACACTCCGATAATCGCGAGTTCACAGGCGGGATCTGCCGAATCGTCGTCTTCTTCATGGGACGGGGTCGCAAAGAGTGTTCAGTTTGTGGATCCCTCCACGTACAATATCCAATTTGCCCAATCGAAGGATTTCGGTTTCAGGATGCCCGGCGACGAGCAGTACCAGAAGGAAGAGTTCGTTACATACGCAACCATAGACGGTCAGTGGGATGCAACGACTCAGATAATCAGGATTCCGTTCCCGTATTGGGACATGAAGGTCTCAATCGAGTCCATGGGCAAGGTGGGCAATGATGGCGAGGATGATGACGTATATTATAATGTTGCTGGACCTGAACAATTGATGGAGGAATATCAGAGCGGCAGGATTACACTTCAAGAGTATCAGGAACGCTATAAACTATATTTGGCGCATAAGGACGATTCAGAACCTGACAAAGAGGGTGCAGAAGGATTCTTTAAGAGCAAAGGCGAAGGTCTTGGTGTCGAGGTTGAAAATCAGCAGTTAATTATTCCTTCAATCAATATTCAGGTGATGGATGCCGATAAGCCCGACGGCATCATATATATTCTCAATTCCAGAACCGAGGGTGTTATCCCCGTAAATCCGCCTGTAGATGATGAGGATAAGGATGAGAAATATAACGATAAACCCGAGGATGTTCTGGTAGGGGAGAAGAAAGATAAGGATAAGGATATCCCTGCGCCTAATCGTAAGAATCTCAATGAATACTACTGGCAGCACAGATTCTACGAGGGTGAGGGTAACTATTACTTCATCATCAATCCGAATATGCTGAAGAGCTACAAGATTGAGATACTTGTCTCAACCAAATTTTTGGACAGCAGCGCGGCGGCAGCGGCGACAACAGCGTAAACAAGCTAGCTGACCGACTGCCTTATAGCACTTTTTTTCAATAACTTTTGTTATGTGAGAATGTTTCGGTATGTACAATAGTTAAATCAACCAGATACTGAAAATACAGAAAAATTAAAAAGAAGATTTGTTTCACGCCGTCTCAATTTGCGAAATCACATCTGCTTGCCGCTATTCTCCGCAGTAAATCCGTTCTCGCAGGATTCTGCTATCAGAAGATAGTCATGGATGACGATACGGCGCCGGTGCTGATATATCACGGATTAAACGCCGCGTACATCCGCGATTGCTATAAGTGGGTGCGGCTTGACGCAAGTGGGAATGAGCCTGAAATTACCGCGGAGTTTTAAATTGACAGCGGAGAAGTTTGTCTATCCGATACGCTCCGATAAGGGTGAAGAGGACGGCATTATCGCCTATCCGAATCCCGATGCTCTTGTCGTTAACACGATGCGGCAATACACCTCGAGAGCACAACTTTGGAGGCATTTGCCTGCAGAATTGGAATATAACAGGGATGTATTTTGAGAGATATTTTCAAAAAATCTTCAAATAAATTTCAGATAAATTATGCTGATAAATTATGCCGATAAAATATTCGGATAAACTTTAACGATAAATAGCCGTTGACTCTCCTCTTAGGGGATAATCGGAAGTTCTTAACGAAATCTGAAATAAATTATTTTGGGAGCACTGTTATGTTGAAGATCGGTGATTTTTCAAGATTGTCGAAAGTAACGATTAAAGCATTAAGATATTACGAAAAAGAGGGACTTCTGATTCCCGGACATGTCGATATCTTTAACGGATA
>Ga0265298_10004615_pt1 | contig 17550 bp, 4 predicted proteins | sample AusTroGonzalo_MG_3_FD_193486 | JGI IMG/M metagenome (GOLD analysis project Ga0265298, IMG submission 193486) | Bovine rumen microbial communities from tropical cattle in Woodstock, Queensland, Australia - Gonzalo_01 | ecosystem: Host-associated > Mammals > Digestive system > Stomach > Rumen ... | reverse complement strand
TTGACGAAATCAGTGGTTTTTGGTTGATTCCGTCAAGTTATTTCTGAAAAAATGCGTATCTTTGCCGTCGGAAAACAACAAATATAGCCATGATTACGACCGCTCCAACATTAGAATTGCAATTCTCCTACACGCAGTTGCTCAGTCTGGCTATGCAACTCGCCAAAGAGGACCAATATAGGCTTTGCCGCGACCTAACCCGAAACGAACGCTCAGAAAGCCTGAGAGCCTTACGAGAGGCTTTCCGTACCGACGAACTCGACGAAGAAACCATCAGGGCTGAATGCGAAGCCGTCAGACAGGAAATGTATGAAGAACGAATGGAAGCAAATCGGTGATTGCAGAATTATGACTGTTGCACAGTTTGAGGCCGAATGGGCGTAGTTTTGCGTTGCTTTCCCCTCATTTCCCCCCAAACCTCGCACCTTCCACTTCCTGCCTCCCATCTTTCATCTCAAACCTTATAACCACTTAAAAACCAATATTTTACAAAGCTGCCACAAAAAGTGGGCTTTTTTTCCAATCTCTCTTGCGGCCATTTCGGTTTTTTTCGTACTTTTGCCGACTTAAAATGTGTATTATGCACAGACGTAATTTGATTATTATTATGGTAAAATATTTGGTTATGAAACAACGCTATTCTTTAAGAAGTAACTCTGTGAAAATCAAGGCAATAGCCTTTATTTTAATCGCTTTCTTCATGGGCGGAAACATGGCCTGGGGACAATCGTCAGGGACTTGGAAACCTGCGGGTACCACAAGTGCAACCTATGTTTTGCGCTCCACAGAAGATCCCACAAGCAACAACTTTTATGTATACAGGAAGAATGGTGCAACATTAACACAAGTCGGTACTTCTTCTTATACAGAAATAAATGGTAGGGTCAATTTTTCCCCGGGTGTTTCCATAACCCTCCTCTTCGAGAACACACAAACCATCTTCTTTAATGGACAATTTGACTTCAATGGCGCGGGTTCCTCATTAACCATGAAGTTTGGCGACGGCGTGCCCTTCAATCAGATCGCCCACTCATCCGACAACCCCACGCTGAAAATAACGGGCAACTCCGGCTATAGTGGCACACAAGTTGCTTTCTATTTGCGTTCAGCTTCGAGTTCCGACTTAAACAATCGTAAACTTATCATCGAAGGCAACGACCCCACAGGAACACCGGAAGACTACCCTACTACCTACAACTTCTCGAACAACTTCGTCATCGATGGCGACGGTCCCACACTGACCGCCGAGGACGACGGTGTCACCATGACCCCTCAAGTAACGGCCACAGGAGGCGCAATCAAGAACTACGCCTTGTTCAGGATACAGCAAGGCACCCTGCACCTGAAGAACGTTACCGTGCAGAAATTCAGCACGAGCTATACCAACGCAGGCATGACGCAAGTGTATACCAACAACGCCACTGCTACCATCGATCTTGAATTCAACCACTGCCTGTTCACCAACATCGGAGCCAAGAGCACTACCGGCTCTCCCGTGCTCAGGATGCAGGGTCAAGGTGGCAACAACGAAAACCGCGATGCCCGACTGAAATACTGCAAGTTCGAGAACATCTTTGGCTCTTATTCCCTTGCCGTGGGAAGCACCACAAACACCGACAATGCCAACGCAACCGTCCGCACCGTAGGCAACAATCAGGTGAAGCTCTCCCTCGACGGCTGCCACTTCACGCACAACTACGGCTGCCCCGTGCGCTGGCACGGCTGCTCCTCTGCGGAACCCATGCGGGTGAACAATTGCCTCATCGAGAACAGTTTCACATGGATAGAAAGAAAGCAAGTGTTTGGCGGCGGCGGCATGCTGCTGAAAGGTCCGGCCGAAATCACCAACTGCACCATCCGCAACAACCGCACCGACGGCAAGGGCGGCGGCATCTACCTCTCCACCTATGTGGACTTCGGCGATGGCACACCGGGCCTCATCCCCCAACACTCCATCCTCAAACTCGACCCCGCCACAGTCATCTCCGGCAATGTTGCCCAAGAAGATGGCGGCGGTGTGGCCATCGAGGCAAAAGTTATGAGAAACACGTGGGGTATTGCCAACACCTACCTTAATTACACCAATGGCATCATTTATTGGATAGCCGATGAAAATGGACAGATTCAATATGATGAAAATGGAGAACCTATACCGTTCAGAACGGAGTTCAGACAAAACGGCGCAACCATCACCAACAATACCGCCAACGGCACCTACGGTGGCGGCGTTTACATCTCAAGAGACCCCAGCACGCCGTTCTACAAGGTGAATTGCATACTCAACTACGGCAAAATCACAGGCAACAAGACTGGTGGCAATGGACAGTGGGGCAAGGGCGGCGGCGTGGCCATCAAAACCTACAAAGATGAGGAAATCACCTTTTCCTTCACGAATAACAACGGCGGCATCGAAACCTTCTCGCTGCCAACCAGCACCGAGATTCCCAAGGTGAAACCGCAAGACGTTACCGTCGTGGTGAGCGACCCCGAACTCGACCCGGACAATCCAGCCGACGAGATGCTGGTTAACGACAACCATTCGGGAGACGGCGGCGGCGTGTATGTGGAAGCCTATCCCAATACCTACACCGTAGCACAATATCCCCTCACAGACGGAACAGTCTCGAAAGTGAGCACCACCGTGTATGCCACGGGCAACATCCACACAAACACCGCCACAAACGACGGCGGCGGCTTGTATGTGAAATACGGCAACGTGGACATTTTAGGCGGTACCATCGGCGGCGAGGAGCAAGCCGCAGGCAACCGTGCCGGCCACCATGGCGGCGGCATCTATCTTGAAGAAGGCCTTATCACCGCCGAATATGCCGTTATCCAAAACAACACTGCCGCCATAAACGGCGGCGGCATCAACAACCATGATGGCGACATCCGCATTAAGGGCAGCACCATTGGCGGTGAGGGCAAGGGCAACACCGCCACAACCGGCAGCGGTGGTGGCGTTTACACCAACCTCGGCAGCATCTTCATCAACTATTGGGATCCTGATGGCGGCACCAACTATGTCATCCAAGACGCTGCTCGACCTTCGGAGATTACCTACAACAGAGCTGGTCAAAACGGCGGCGGCATCAACACCCACACAGGTTTGATTTTTGCCGTGGGCAAGGAATACGACTCAAAGATCAAGATAAGCAACAACACTGCCATCAACGGTAGCGGCGGCGGCGTGTTCTGCATGGGCGAAGAAGGAGTTTCTGCCGAATACATCCACCTCGTGAATGCGGAAATCAACAACAACGAGGCCTCGACAGGCACGGGAGCCACCGTCAACAACGTGACCACCGGCTGCGGCGGCGGCATCTACCTGCAATACGGCATCATCAATCTTACGGCCTCCACCGTTAACGGTAACACCGCCAACTGGAACGGCGGCGGCATCAACAACCATGACGGCAACATCAACCTGCTGGGTTCGGAAGTCAGCAGCAATACCGCGCACCACAGTGGTGGCGGCATCTACACCAATTTCGGCGACATCGACATCGAGGACTATGCCGAAAACAGCACCAACAGCGTCACCCTGCGCCAATCGAAAGTCACCGATAACCATGCCGACTTCAATGGCGGCGGCATCGACACGCACTATGGCATCATCACCATTAATAAAAACGAAGACAACGACCAGATAGAAATCACGGGCAACACGGCCGGCGTGAACGGCGGTGGCATCTACGCCAACCAAGGCACCATCAAGGCCTACAACGCCCTCGTAGTAAACAACACGGCCGGAAATAACGGCGGCGGTGCCAACAACCACAGTGGCGACATTATCTTCTACGGCGGCTCGGTGAGCAACAACACCGCCGAAAACGGCCACGGCGGCGGCATCTACACCAACGTGGGCGACATCCACCTGCTTTCGTTCCCATCCGACATCCCCATCGACGAAATCACCGCCTTCAATGGCGTCGAGCTATACAACAACATTGCTCGCTACAACGGCGGTGGCATCAACAACCACACAGGGCGCGTCAACATCCGTTACGCCACCTTGCGCAACAACACCTCCACCCTTGGCAACGGCGGCGGCATCTTCTGCGAAGGTCCCCACTCATCGTCAACGGGCTACACCATCCGACTGCTGAACTCCTCCCTGAAGGAAAACAAGACCCGTGGCGCCAACGGCACGGAAGTGGCGCCTACCGGACGCGGCGGCGGCATCTACCTCAAATATGGCTCCATCTTCGCCCAAGGCTCCAACATCGTAGGCAACTCGGCCAACATCAACGGCGGCGGCCTCAACAACCACAGCGGCAACATCCGCGTGTATGGTTGCCAACTGATTGAAAACAAGGCCGTCACTGGCAATGGTGGCGGCATCTATACCCAAGTGGGCGACATCATTACCGGTCCCTACGGCCTGAGCGGACGCACCCTTATCCAAAAGAACACTGCCCAACTGAACGGCGGCGGCATCGACAACCATGAAGGCAAAATCACCATCAACGGCGACTACATAGGCCATCCGGGTAATAATGAGAATAATACTGAATACAGAGAATTAGGCAACATCGCTATCATGGGTCACGGCGGTGGCGTGTTTGTCAGAAGCGGCAACATCGAAATGTTTGGCGGCGCCATTTCAAACAACCAAGCCAAGCGCGTCAATAATGTTGGCGGCAATGGCGGCGGCGTGAACATCGGTGGTGAATCTGGTGAAGGAGGCCAAGGTGGTACCTTCACCATCAAGAAACGCAATGCCAAGCCTATTGTCGACATCATCGACGTCGAACTGGGCAGAGATGAGAACACTACTGGCAAATACACAGCCACCATCCACTACCATGTCATTGACAACCTCAACAAGGAATACTATACAAATCCTGCCTTTGGCTTCTCCGACGATGCTTTCAACGCCCAACTGGTGTGGGTTTCCACCAACCAAGGCGCGGCCATTGTGGCTCCATCTTCGGAGATTGGCGACTTGCCGGGCTGCCGACGCCTCACCATCTCCAATCTTGAGCCTGACACCGACTATACGGTGAAGATTTCCCTGACGAACAAGCAATCGCCCACAGGCTATCCTAAAACCGGCTACAGCGACGAGTGCACATTCACCACCCTTTCAGCATCGCCTATGGTGCTGACGGGTGCCGTTTCCAACATCGGCTCCACATCGGCCACCGCCAACGGCAAGGTGGTTGACAATGGCGTGGGCCCCACCGAGGATGACCCGAACGGTATCGCGGTCGAAGCACGCGGCATCATCTATTCCACCAATGCCCCCAGCGCCACCCATCCTTTGGAGGTCGGGCAAAGTGGCGTGGTCCTCGTCCCCGAATTTCCGATTGGCACCGACGACTACTTCACCCTCGACTTGACAGGCCTCACAGCCTCGAGAACCTACTATGTGCGTGCCTACGCCTTCAAGGATAGAAAGTATGGCTACGGCGAAGTGGAAGAGTTCAAAACCCTTCAGACACTCCCCGACATGGGAAATGGAACGGTGGATTTTGCTCAAGTCGGTGTACAAGATGGCAAATATACCTATAGTTTCACTTTCACCATGCCTGAGGGAACGAATATGGGCAATCTCATGGATTATGGTTTCATCCTCAGCACCGACGACGACCCCGAACTGAAGCCTGAAAACATTGTTACCCTCACCGGCACATCGGGAAGGACTTTCACGGGAACGAAAACTGGTCTTTTACCCAACACCACCTACTATGTGAGTGCTTTCGCCTCCAATACCACCAATGTGCATGAGCCTGCCTACCTTCCCCAATATTCCCTCACCACTCCCAAACAGTTCATCACCCCCAATGGCAACCTGCCCGTGGTGAGAGCCGTGCGCATTTCAGAAATCACACAGAATTCGGCCAAGATTACGGGAAAAATTGTGTACAACGGCGGAAGCGACATCCAGGTCTATGGCATTTGCTACAGCGATTCGGAGCATTTCCCAACCGAGCATAATACTACCAACTGCTACCATGTGGAAGTGAATGGAACCATCGAGGAAGGGGCAGAATTCACCCTCACTATACCGAGAGACCCTGCGAGTTCGTCAAGCCAAGGCAATCCGCTCTTGGATCCGTCAACCACTTACTATGTGAGAGCCTATGCTGCGAATGTCTCAAATCCACAGGAATCGCAAATTGCCTACAGCAACGACTACAACTTTACGACCATGCCGCAAACGCCGCCTCACATTCATGTGAACGTGACCGACATCCAAAACCATGATGCCTCTGTGGTTTGCACCGTCGACTGGGGCGGCCAAACCTTCGACCCCAACAATAACGCTTTCACTTACGGAATTTATTACAGGAAAGCCGGAATTGACCCCAATACCAATGAGCCATATCCCTATCAGCAAGTGCCAGGATCGGGACTGACGGCAGAGAATAACAGCGTGTTTACGGTGAATCTTAGCGGATTAGATGCTGAAACCCAATACCAAGTGTATGCCTACGCCTCGAATACCCTTGGCACAACTGATACCCATTCCTATCCAGTGACCTTCACCACCATCTACGACCCGCCCATTTTCAACCTCGAAAACATTGTGATTACGACCACGGATGGCAGCATTACCATTTCGGGCATCACGGTGACTGCCGGAGCCGACTATACCATTACAAAATACGGTATCTGCTTCAGCGAAGAGCCTAATCCGACCCTCGAATCGGAGTCGGTCGACCACGTTTGCGGCCATAGCACGAAGGAACAGACGATTGATCATGGCAATACCGAAACCATTCCATCGGTTACATTTGCGACTTCTGATGACTATACTTTGGTTCCCAACAAGCAGTATTACATTACGGCCTATGCCCACTCGGAACAGGCCGTATACACACACAACACCTACAGCGACCAAACTACGTGCATTACCCTGCCTCTTGTGGCCACTGGCGAGTGCCAAGGCGCCACTACTACCACCGTCAACCTGACAGGCTTTATCGGCAGTCCCGACCCCAACCATTATATCACGGAATATGGTGTGTGCTATAGTACAAGCAATGCCGACCCCCAAATTAATGCCGACCCCCAAATTGGAGACTACTATAAGTCTGTTGCCGTCACTGCACCCAACCCCAGCACCATGCGCTTTACCATTTCGCTGAATTCTACCAACGATGGCATAACCACTGGCAACTACTATTGGCGTGCCTATGTCAAGAATACGGAAGACAAGTATATCTATGCTACTACGGTAAATCACGAGAAATTCCTCTGCGACGGCCAGATTACCGCCACCACCGACCCTGCTAACATAGGTAATGTCAGTATTTCAAACAATGGTTATTTCTATGCAGGTGACCAATGCACCCTGACAGCCACTCCTACTGAGTCATTCGACCACTGGACCAAAGACGGCGATGCAACTTGGAACAGTAATGTTAATCCACTTACCATCACTGTTAGTGAACCAGGCCAATATGTGGCGCATTTCGACCAAAATTATCAATACACCATCACCGCCATTGCAGGCACAGGCGGCACGGTGACAGGCGGCGGAAGCTATGCTTATGGTGACGACTGCACCTTGGAGGCTACGCCCGATGCCACGCAGGGCTATCGCTTCGTCAATTGGACCAGGGACAATGTTGAGGTTTCCGAGGAAACCCCATACGAGTTCAGCGTTACTGAATCGGGCACCTACACAGCCAATTTCATTCAGACATTCGCCATCACCGCCACTTCATCCAATTCTGCTCATGGCACGGTGAGCGGCGGCGGCACCTTCGACAACGGTACATCCTGCACCCTGACGGCCACTGCTGCCGAGGGCTACCAGTTCGCCAATTGGACGAAAGATGGCAATTCGGTTTCTACCAATGCGAATTACACTTTCACAGTAAGTTCAACAACGGCAGGAAACTACGTGGCCAACTTTGCGCTGGTTTATACAATCGTGGCCACGGCTAATCCTACTATTGGCGGCACGGTGAGCGGTGCAGGCACCTTTGCCAGTGGTGCCAACTGCACATTGGAGGCTTTGCCCAACACGGGCTACCAGTTCACCAAATGGATGGAGGGTAATACCCAAGTTTCCACCAATCCTACTTACACCATTGAAAATATAAGCGCAAACCATACCCTTGTGGCCCATTTCGACAACATCACCTACACCATCACCGCTATTTCAACCAGTACTGCCCAAGGCACGGTGACAGTGAGCGGTGGTACAGGATCGGGCAACAATGTGTTCCATTACGATCAACTCTGCTCCTTGACGGCTGTGCCCGAAAACAACTATCGCTTCGAGAAATGGGTGAAAGTCGAAGAAAATGATGAGGAAACGGAAGTTTCCGTCAGTCCTATCTATAGTTTCTACGTCCACGAGTCAGGCACCTACAAGGCCTACTTCAAGAAGGAGTATATGATTGCTGCCACAGCCGACCCGACCGATGGCGGAACGATAACAGGCACCGGCCTTTACGATGAGGGCGAAGAAGTCACCCTGAGGGAAGCACCCAACCCAGGTTACTTCTTCGTAAACTGGACGGAAAATGGAAACGAGGTTTCCACCATTCCCACCTACACTATTTCCGACTTGGATGCCAACCATACCCTTGTGGCTAATTTCGGCTATGAAGACTACATCATCACCGCCACTTCTGACAATACTGCCCAAGGCACGGCAACAGTGAGCGGTGGTAATGGACAAGACCACAACGTGTTCAATATCGGTCAAACCTGCACCCTGACGGCTGCGGCTGCGGCTGCGGAGGGCTATCGTTTCCTCAAGTGGACGAAAGACGGTGCCGAGGTTTCCACCGAAGCAACCTACCAATTCACCGTCACTCCTGAAAGCGGTGGCAATTATGTGGCCCATTTCTTGAAGGTATATTCTGTTACAGCCATAGCCGACCCGACTGATGGCGGCACGATAACAGGCACCGGCGTGTTCGACACGGGCACCGACTGCACCCTGACGGCTACGCCCAACACGGGTTACACCTTCGAGAACTGGACGGAAAATGAACCCGTGGTTTCCACTAATGTGACTTATACCATTACCAACATCAGTGCCAACCATACCCTTGTGGCACACTTCCAAATCAATAGTTACACCATCAACGTCACGACAGCCACAGGCGATGACACTCAAGGTACGGTGAGTGGCGGCGGCATTTACGACCACGGCACCACCTGCACTCTGACTGCTACGGCTGGGGAAGGCTACCATTTCGTAAACTGGACGAAAAATGGAGTTGTGGTTTTCACAGGAACGACTTTCGCTTTCACTGTCACAGAGGGCGGCGATTATGTGGCCAACTTCGAGGCGGATAATAGTGGCGGAGGTGGCGGCAAGTCAACTCCGAACCTTCCCCGCGAAATCTACCCGAGTTTCGGCATCAACCCGCTCTTTATGGAGATGAGCCCTTTGGAGCAAGCCCTTTGGTCGAGTGTGGCCGACGACACCATCCGTGTTGCCCCGAAGACCCGTGAAGGCGACGTGCCGCTGAAGCCGGTGGCAGATACCGTTGGCTGCCTCGTCACCTACCCGGAAATCAACTTCAATGATGCCATGTTGAATGGTGGTGGCATTTATGTGAATATCAACAACGCCAAGGTGGTTTTCAGCGATGGAGAAATCGACTATAACCATGCTACCGAATCGGGTGGTGGTGTATTCATTGGCGATGAAGCCGAAATGACCATGATTAATAAGTGCGAGGTGAAGCACAATCATGTGGATGCATCTGACCTTGCTGCTCACAAAGGCGGCGGTGGCATCTACCAGAACGGCGTGCTCTATGTGGGCGACGGCACTGAAGCCACCCATTACCTCCAAGTCACCGAAAACTGGGCGGGAACTAATGGGCCAGTGTATGACCCGTCTGAACCCAACCAAAACAACCGCAACAATGTGTACCTGCCCACCAAACCTGATCCGCTGCCCTCACTGGAATCATGGGAGGATCTCAATGGCGAGACCGATCCCAACTACAAGATGAAGCGTGTCATCACCCTGCTTTCCGACATCTCGAAAAAAGACCCTGAAACAAATAAATACTACACCAACATCGGCTTGACGGTCGACCACGGTTTCCGTGCGGTGATTTATACGAAGTTGATAGGCGATGAAGACACGCAACAAACGTCGGATGTAACTCACGAAAGGTGGCTCACCGACCTGATTCCCGCTTCGGGTGTGCTTACCAATGCCGCCTTCTTCGACGATGCCAACAAGTATTATGCACTCCATGTACACAACACGGTCAATCCCGACACCCTGAGGCGGCAATGCGACTACCTCTACGGCTGCTGGACGACAGAAGTCACTTCCAATCCTGGTGACGACCATATTAAGTTAGAGGGTGATGTGTATCACATCAAGACAAACCGAGGCTTGGCGTGGTTCACTTCGATTGTCAACGGCTTGAATGGCCAAGAGCCTAAACCCAACGCCAAAGCTATCGTTGAAAACAATATTGACATGAGAGAGCATCTTTGGGTGCCCATTGGCTCTTCGCTTCCGGCCTTCTATTTGAAGGTGCCTGAAGAGGGAGAAGAACCGGTACGGAAAACAAAATACGGTGCGGAAATTGTTTTCAAGGATGGTGGCGCTTTTGTGGGCGAGTTCAATGGCCAAGGCCATGTCATCACAGGTCTGAGATGCCGCTATGTGACTGGCATTGAGAAATATGGTTTGTTTGGAACAGTGACCAAGAAATATACCTATAATATGACGGTCTATAATGATGATCAAACACTGTCACAAACATACACTGGAGATTTTAATGGGTCTGGCAAAGTGATGAATACCTTCGTAGACGATCATGTGTACTGGGCGTTCAAGAAAGATGACAACTTGGATATACTTCCCTATCGGGTTGGCGGCATCGCGGGTGAGGCCATGCACGGCGCAAGCATCATTTGTAGCGAGTCGCGAGGCCAGATTATTGTGCAGGCATCGGAGTGCCTTCCTGAAAACACTTATATCGGAGGACTTGTGGGCAAGGCCGTAGGTGGTGCCATACCGGCGCAAGGAACAAGTTCGGCAATCCCTGAAAACCCAGTTGTCATCCATTCCTCGATGGCCATGCCGGAAATAGTGGGTACCCCCTATTACATCGGCGGACTGGTGGGCTACCTTGACCCGAAAAGCAGCCTCTACAACAGTTTTGCCAATCCCAAGTTCCCGGAACAGATAACGATAATCGACACGGAATACAATGTCAATTACCCCATGGCCGAAGACAAGTATATTGGTGGTCTTGTGGGAGAGAACGACGGCACGGTGGAGAACTGCTATACGCGCCTGCAGGGCAACGAACCTAAATATCATGATGATGATTCCAATGTCGATGTGAATGTCTTCGGCTGGTTTGTAGGAACGAGCAACAATGAAAACATCAAGTATTGCTATGCCGCAGAGGGAAAACCTGTAGACCCAGCAGACCCGACAGCACCGACAGAACCCGGTATTAACAATGATGGTGTTTACAAACGTAAAGGTACAGATCCATCGAATCATGGCACTTACAGCAAAACTGAGCGTTACAGCGGCAAATACGGCTTCAAGCACCGTGACCATCATATGGAGAAGGCTGTCACGGAAGACACAAATCCTTACATTACTGACAAAACCAACGACACCTTGGTTGGTGGTTTGATGCACGCTTTGAATGGTTGGGTGAAGGCTGAAGAGAATGGCTGGGAATTGGACGGAGAAACAAACGAATATATTAATGAAAATGGCTACACCATTTGGACCCGCACCATGGCCAGCACTATCAACGACGATTATCCGGTGCCTCAGCTTGTTGAGATGTACAAAAACGAAAATCAAGGTGGCGAAGGTGAAGGAGAAGGAGAAGGTGAAGGAGAAGGAGAAGGAGAAGAAGGAGGAGTGTACAAGACCTTCAACAGCGTTGGCTCGAAAGACGGAATTTATCTGTTGTATGAGGACGATATCAACGACATGTGGAATCCCGATGAAGTTTCAACAGGAGGTATAATAACGAAACCGGGCAAGAATCTCAAAAAGGTGAACGATGATGCTGCCCTTGCGGGCACTAATCCTCCCGCTGCCATGTATCTGTATGATGTGCAGCCGTTAGATGGAGATAAACCTGCCGATGTCACCATTGCTGACAATACCAAGGTGCCGCTCTACATCCACGAGGACATAGGCATCACGCAACCCAATACTTCTCCTCAATTGACTGCTGGTTTGGGCGTGACCATCAGGAATGCCAGAAAAGGCGAGAATGATTTCACTGGTGATCCCAACTGGCACCTGTTCTCGTCGGCGATTAAGAATGTGCCTATGGGATTGGATTATCATACAGAAGAGCCATTGGAATCTAAACCATATGCTGCACCTGCGATGTCTGGTTATACTCAAGGAGCTTCATACAAAGCTAATATTCCGGATAAATCGAATGAGTATCACGTGCAAGTTGTATGGAGCGATAGGAGGTATTTCGACCCACCACGGACCACTTGGTTCCAGTCGGATACCGATTCGGAGCATGGCGGAGTGAGTTATGATGCAAGCAAAGTCGGTTATTTCCCGACCAATACGTATTATGGAAGTTGGAGACCGTATGCTTCCGGTGGACATTTTGCCTCTGAAGAGGATGGTTTCTTCGACCTGTATGCCTACAGTGAGTTTTTCTACCATTGGATCAACTTCAAGCGTGAAGCAGAAGCAGTTGCTGAAGGTGCTAAGGAAGAAGAGCGTATTAAGGATCACTGGCATATGGATCCAGTCTTAAAAGACGGTGAAGTCAGACATTATATACTCGATTACGGTTATCATATTCCTGATGCAACTGAAGCTGATGGAGTTGGATTCAGATTAGGTAATGAGCCTGATTTGCTCAATGGCAAAGGCTATTTGATGGCACTCTCTTCGGAGTCCATGATGATGAATACAGGTGTGGCCAACACAGGACCTATTGCTACTGCGGCGACCAATACTCCCATGAGTACCAATCTTCCACCATTCTCACATAATTGCGATGATGATGTTTGGCGCAAACTCAACCTTGTTGGCAACCCGTATCAGAGTTACTTGGATTTCGAAGCGTTTGCATCGGCTAATCCGAGTATTGAAGATGTTTATGCCACCATTGACGACAGTGGGGCATCAGGAAGCAAGAAACCTTATATTTATTATAAGAAAGAAGCATCAGAAAATTACTTTTTAGCCAAAAAATACATCCATCCGCACCAAGGGTTCTTTGTGAAAGTGAAGGGTGGTGTTGAGGCCGAGGAGCTTTTATTGAATTTTACCAATGAGATGCGCAAGGCTGGGACAAGTACAAGTGCAGATATCAATTCGCCTTATCGTGGCCGTGTGAACTATCCTTTGGTGAACCTGCTCTGTTATGATGAGGACAATGTCCGTGACCTTATCACGGTTGAGGTGAATCGTCCCGAGTTTGACGGCGGCCACAAGATGGAGAATCTGCACGACGGCAAGGGCATGATGTACGCCTATCATGAGGATGAGCATTTCCAGATCCTGTTTGCGCCAGTGGGCGTCAGCATGGTTCCCGTGCACTTTGCAGTGCGGGAAAACGGCGTATTCACAATGAACTGGAATACACTCCACGGCAACTTCACTTATCTGCACCTCATCGACAATCTCGCCGGTGTGGACGTGGATTGCCTGACGGCGGACGAATACAAGTTTGAGGGTAAGACGACTGACTACAAGTCGCGCTTCAAGTTGGTGTTCAAGTGCGACGATAATCATGAAGAACCAGATTTGCCTGACGAGCCAGACGAGGACGACTCAGACCACTTCGCCTTCTTCTTCGGTGACAATTTGGTGGTCAACGGTGAAGGTATGCTCCAGATGTTTGACATCCAAGGACGTTGCCTCATGGAGACGCAACTCAATGGTGCGCAAAACACCGTCAATTTGCCCAAAGTGGCGGCAGGCCTTTACCTGCTGCGACTGACAGGCGACAAACAATTGAGAGTTCAGAAAATGGTTATCAAATGAGAAAGGGAAACACGATGAAAACGAAGAATATCATTATATCGGCTCTCATGGTTTTGGTCTTTGGCCTGACGAGTATCAACACAGTTAAAGCACAAGGCGGCATTTTCATCATGGATGAGGAAGAACTCAACATCCGTTGTGAAACTGAATTGCCGCCCGGAACGTTCATCATCCCCGATCTTCCCGATCACGATACCACATGGGACTACACTCCCATCGGCGACGGCCTATGGCTGCTCGGTTGTCTTGGCGGTGCCTATTTCCTGAGGAAAAGGAAAAAGGAATCGGAGGATTGAAAATGAAGAAGGCCAAGGCTTCAAGCCTTGGCCTTCCTTTTTTTCCCAATTGCGGCGTTTTATTCCACCACCACTAAGTAATAGTTCTTCTTGCCCTTCTGTACGAGGATGTATTTGCCGTCAACCAAGTCGTCGGCAGAAACCACCTTGTCCAAAGCGACCTTTTCCTTGTTGACACTCACGCCGTTGGCTTGTGTCATCTTGCGGGCCTCGTTCTTCGAGGGGAAGATTTGCGTGTTCACAGCCATGAAGTCCACAATCGGGATGCCGGCTTCCAAGTCGGTGCGCGAGACATGCTCTTGTGGCACACCATCGAAGACATCGAGGAAAGTCTGCTCGTCGAGTTTCTCCAAACCTTCCTTGGTGGCTTTGCCAAAAAGGATGCTGGAAGCTTCGATGGCGGCATCTAAAGCCTCCTGTGAGTGTACCATCACAGTGACTTCCTCGGCCAAACGCTTTTGCAGCACGCGCAAGCCCGGATCTTTCTTGTGCTCCTCAACGAGTGCGTCGATGGTCTCTTTCTCTAAAGAGGTGAAGATTTTGATGTATTTCTCTGCGTCCTCGTCGCTCACGTTGAGCCAGAACTGGTAGAACTTGTAAGGCGTGGTGCGTTTCGGGTCGAGCCAGATGTTGCCGCTCTCGGTCTTGCCGAACTTCTTGCCGTCGGCCTTGGTGATGAGCGGACAGGTGAGGGCGAAAGCTTCGTTCTCAAAGCCCAAGGTTCTGCGAATCAATTCCGTGCCCGTGGTGATGTTGCCCCATTGGTCGTTGCCACCGAGTTGCAGTTTGCAGTTCTTATGTTGGTAGAGCCAAAGGAAATCATAGCCTTGCAGCAGTTGGTAGGTGAACTCTGTGAAGCTCAGACCATCGCGGGCGGTGCCGTTGAGGCGTTGCTGCACGCTGTCTTTGGCCATCATATAATTCACGGTGATATGCTTGCCCACCTCGCGCGCGAAATCCAAGAAAGTAAAGTCTTTCATCCAGTCGTAGTTGTTCACCATTTCGGCAGCGTTGGCCTCCTTCGACTCGAAGTCGAGGAACTTTGCTACTTGCTTCTTGATGCATTCTTGGTTGTGTCTCAGAGTCTCTTCATTGAGTAGGTTGCGTTCTTGGCTTTTGCCCGAGGGGTCGCCAATCATGCCCGTGGCGCCGCCCACAAGGATGATGGGCTTGTGGCCACAGCGTTGCAGGTGGCGCAGCATCATGATGCCGCAGAGGTGACCGATATGCAGAGAGTCGGCGGTCGGGTCGGTGCCTAAGTATGCCGTTACCATTTCTTTCTGGAGGAGTTCTTCCGTTCCTGGCATCATCTGTGCCAGCATTCCGCGCCAGCGGAGTTCTTCAACAAAATTCTTCATCGTTGCTTCAGTTTTGAGGCGCAAAAATACAAAGTTTTCCGCTTTTCAGCGAATAAAAGGTTTGTTCACCGAAAAATATCGTTGGTACCCATTGCGATTAAGAATCAGGGATTCAATGGAACAGCCAAATACTGTTCAAGTGTTTTATGCAAATAGCTATTGCCTTTCTTGGCATGAAGACGTTTTTTTATTTCTTCAAACTCATCGCGGACACCACGGTTTAAGGCCCATTGGGCGACAATTTCTGCGCCATAATTGCACTCAACAATTACCCACCCCTGATTTGTTAAGGCCATATCCCATCCTAGAATATGACATTCTGGGCATAATGAAGCTGTTTTCTTAACCAATTCACAAAGTTCGTCCCATAACGGAATCTGGAAACCAATCAAAATTTTTTGGGTATCTGGATGAATTTGGTAATATGAATTGCGTTGCTTGTCAGCTGCACGAATAATGGTTCCTTTCTTTTCGTCAATTGCTGCAATTATTCCTCCATCGAAACTATCCATAAAGGAATTCCTTTTGCCCAGTCGCAGGACAGGCCATTTTGTTTCTATGGTATCTCCAAAATTGATGGTCATGATGCGAATGGTATTCACTGATTCAGGATGAAAAGTAGCCATCCTTTCATTTTGTATTATCAGTTCTTCCAACACCAACCCATCAGAATATTCGGGCAGATTCAGATATTCTAACAATGGATTGTCAGCTTTTGGCGATTTGTCGTTTGCTTCAATGATTCGAACACCTTTTCCTCCTTGTAAGCGCAATGGCTTGATGATGAATTTGTTATGTTGTTTGAGAAAATCCAAAACGTCATCGTTTATATGTTTCTCCATAACATTCTCTTTGGACAACAATACGATTTCTCTTTTGTAATACTGCTCAAAATACTTGTAACAATTCCATTTGTTGCGGAGTATATTAATGTATTGCTGGTTATTGATCTGATAATACAAATCCACTTCTTCCCATCTTGGAACGAACAGCCTTCTTTCTTTTTCACTTTTTTTGTCGAGACTCATTTCATGGAAGTCGGAATGGTGGACACCCCTCCATAGCCAGAATCTTCTCATCACTTTCTTTAATGACCGTTTGTCACCATCCTCTGTGGTAAAGTTGTTTTGAATGAAATCATCTAATCTTTTACTGCTGTAGTTTTTTCTCCAACAATAATACAAGTACCACATTGGATTGATTTTTCTGATGACTTTTATAGCAAATTTTTCAGTAAGACTTTCCATTTAATGTTTGTGTGTGTTTTAGGTATATGATGCAAAAATAAGGGAAAACAAGAAACAAAACCCATCCAACAAAAATAAACCGCACATTTTTTCGACAACTCAATAAATTTTTGCAACTTTGCAGCGGAATTAATCCTTGACTTTGAATTTTAAATCATTAAATCTTAAATACACATTTATGAAAAGAGACGAAAAAATCTTTGATCTGATTCGCCAAGAGAAAGAGCGTCAGATGCACGGAATCGAACTCATCGCTTCGGAAAACTTTGTCAGTGAGCAAGTTCTGGAGGCCATGGGTTCTGTCATGACCAACAAATATGCCGAGGGTTATCCCGGCAAGCGTTACTACGGCGGCTGCCAAATCGTCGACCAAAGCGAGCAAATCGCAATCGACCGCGCTTGCGCGCTGTTCAACGCCACCTTCGCCAATGTGCAACCCCACTCAGGCGCACAGGCCAACATGGCCGTGATGCAAGCCCTGCTTGAACCTGGCGATACCTTCATGGGTCTCGACCTCTCACACGGTGGTCACCTTTCACACGGTAGCCCGGTCAATGCTTCGGGTATGCTCTACAAGCCCGTTGCTTACCACGTTGCCAAGGAAACCGGTCGCGTCGACTACGACGAGATGGAGAAGATTGCCCTCGAGTGCAAGCCCAAACTCATCATCGCTGGTGCCTCGGCCTACAGCCGTGACTGGGACT
>Ga0265298_10004613_pt1 | contig 17552 bp, 17 predicted proteins | sample AusTroGonzalo_MG_3_FD_193486 | JGI IMG/M metagenome (GOLD analysis project Ga0265298, IMG submission 193486) | Bovine rumen microbial communities from tropical cattle in Woodstock, Queensland, Australia - Gonzalo_01 | ecosystem: Host-associated > Mammals > Digestive system > Stomach > Rumen ... | reverse complement strand
TCCTTGCGCTTTTAAAATCAGACAGTAGCCCTGTCGCACAGGGCCGAGACGAAGAGCGCCTTTATGGTATGCATCCTGTTCTCCGACTCGTCGAACACCTTTGAATACTTCGATTCGAAGACATCATCGGCAACCTCCAACGCACCGGAGGTTTTGGTCACCTCAGTGTTGAAGTCGTGGAAAGCAGGCAGGCAATGGAGGAACATAAGCTTGCCGTCCATGTTGCCAGTAGCCCGCATGAGATCCATGTTTATCTGATAGGGCCGCAACATCTTGATGCGCTCTGCTGACTTTGATTCCTCGCCCATTGAAACCCACACATCCGTATAAAGCACATTCGCACCCTTCACGCCCTTCACCGGGTCTTCGAATACGCTTATGTCTACGCCATTGCGACTTGCGACCACTTCGCTTTCAGCAAGTATCGCCTCGTCGGGCCAAAGCTCCTTCGGAGTGCAGCAGACGTAGCGGATGCCGGCCTTGGCGCAGCCCATCATTAGCGAGTTCGCCACGTTGTTGCGTCCATCGCCGACATACGCGACAGTACAGTTCTTGAGGTCGCCAAACGTCTCACGTATCGTCAGAAGATCGGCAAGAATCTGAGTCGGATGATATTCGTCGGTCAATCCGTTCCACACTGGCACGCCCGAATATTCCGACAGCTCCTCGCATGTCTTCTGGGCAAAGCCGCGATAGAGGATGCCGTCATAGATTCGGCCCAGCACGCGGGCAGTATCCTTGACGCTCTCCTTCTTGCCGAAATGTATGTCCGAACGAGACAAATACTCTGCGCCGCCACCTTCATCGCGTGCCGCGACAACGGACGAATTGCGGGTGCGCGTCGAACTCTTCTCGAAGATGAGGGCGATGTTCTTACGACGCAGCAGATCTCCGCGAACACCGGCTTTGCGGCGAGCCTTTAGCTGAGCGGCAAGATTGACCAGATCGAGCATCTCTTCATCGGTGAAGGACGTAAGCCGCATCAACGAACGCCCCTTTAGACTATCCATCCATGTAAGCATGACGCAATGTTCCTTTCTTCAATATTCAAGCTGGCTGGAGCCGATCGTCTCACGGAGGATCGAGTCGCCAGGAACGACTACAGGGGAGACAGAATCCACCGTCAAAAGCAGATCGGACAGCATTTCAGCCTTGACCTCGTCAGGGCTCTTCCGCTTCACGATCTCAAGCAATCCGGCAACATATGACTTAAGCACGCAAATCTCATATTCAAGCGCGGAGTCGAATTCGATGTCCGCCTCACAACGAAACGGATTGATCCACTTCTTCTCACCCTCTAGCACCTTTGGCCAAAGGCGGAAAGTGTCAACCGGACTCATCTTGCGAAACTGGTTGTCTCTAACAAGACGACGCATCAGGCGGGCGTCGGAAGAGCTGAGACGGGTGTGGCAAAAAACCTCCGGCTGGGTTTTAGGCTCAACAAATATTCGGTACTTGCACTCATCCGGAACGCCCTCGGTCAGCCTTGGGTTAAGCGCATGGATGCCTTCGAGCACGATGTACCCTCCCGGAGGCACCGACATGGTCCCCTCCTCGTCATATCCATCATGCTTAACGAAATCAAAACGCCTAGGGTGTATATTCTTCCCTGCAAGCAATGCGTTTATGTCTGAGGAAAGTCGAGGTATGTCAACAGCTTCCACGGTCTCATAGTCCAGCTCACCGTTCTCGTCGCGCGGATTCCTCGCGTCACCAACAAAATAGTCATCAGTCGAAAAGTGAACCGCATCAGCTCCGTTGACCCTGAGCTGGGTGCAAAGGCGCTTTGCCGTTGTGGTCTTTCCGGCCGAACTTGCGCCTGCTAGAAGTATGAACCTGGTACCGGGACGGGATACGATGTCATCCGCAATCTTCGATAGCACCTTGCACTGCCTAGCCTCGCAGACGCGGATGAACTCGTTCATTCCGCCGCTTTCAACAAGCGCGTTGAGTTCGTCTATGCACATATTACGGGAATCTCCGTCACGGCGCGTCGAAGTCAAGAGCGGCATTGGACGCCTTTCGCTCCTTGCCTCCAAAGTAGAACTCCTGGCCAGTGGCATCCATCACGCTGCGCCACATCTCACGATCTGTGCGAATCTTCTGGCGTTCTATCGTAGCAAGGCGGATCGGCACAAGCGCGAACGTCTCGCCGAGATTGCCGACAACGCAGTTCGTGCGACCGGCCATTGCAGCATGCACTGCATTGCGCGCAAGCATGTAGCAACGGATCGCGTCTGTGCCTTTCGCGGGGCAACTGCGGATTGTATAGCTCGGATCAAAGTACTTGACGGAACTGTGGATGCCGCGACTCTTCATGTGGCACTCGATGGCACGCTTGAGAAATTCGCCGATATCCTTCTTAAGTATGTTCCCTGATGCATCGCGCACGTCCGGGATGTCCTTGAACAGCTCCTGTCCCGCGCCCTCCGCAACAACGATGACAGCATGATCCTTGCCTGCCGCGAAGCGGTTCTCAAGCGCGGCAAACAGGCCGTTCGGCCCATCCAAACGGAATGGATTCTCCGGCACAAGGCAGAAGTTGACCACCGGATTAGACATTGAGGCGTATGCGGCAATAAAGCCAGAGTCGCGGCCCATCAGCTTGACGAGACCTATGCCACCAGGCGTGCCCTTGGCCTCCACATGCGCACAGCGAATTATGTTCGCAGCCTCTGCAACGGACGTCTCGAACCCGAAGCTGCGGCCAACGAACATGAGATCGTTGTCGATAGTCTTCGGAATGCCCACGACGGAAATCTTAAGGCCGCGCTTGCGCACCTCATCCGCAACATCAGCAGCGCAACGCAGCGAGCCATCGCCTCCGATGCAGAAAAGAATGTTTATGTTCATCCTGACAAGCGTATCAACCATTATGTCGGACGGCTGCTGCCCGCGGCTTGAGCCAAGTATCGTGCCTCCAATTTCATGAATGGTGTCTACGACATCTGGGTTGAGCATGATCGGCTGGTAGCCACAAGCGGGATTCAAGCCCGCATAGCCATAGCGTATTCCGAAAATCGTCTTTACTCCGTAGTCATAGGTAAGTATCTCGACAAGACCCTTTATGACATTGTTCAGCCCTGGACAAAGCCCTCCGGCGGTCACGATGCCTACACGCGTCCAGCTAGGATCGTGGAAGATGTTCGGCTTGGGACCAGCGCGTTCAAATGTAGGCTCCCGCCCTAGCAGTTCCGTAAGACGCCCGAAGAACGAGCGGTTCTCCGTTATGAATATACGCTCGTCATCCTGAACGAACTCGTGTTTCCTGACCGGAGAGGCGATCTTGCATTCGCCCAGTCGCTCAATGTCGAAAGAATACTTTTCTGGCGAGGCAATTATCTTCTCAAGCACTTGGCTCATAGTTCAGATCCTCCTTTTGTCATCATGACGTTTTCGTGCATAGTGAAAGTAAAGGGAAAGGTCAGTTGCGACCAGCATCATGTCAATCAGATACACCCAGCAAAGCCACAATTTAGTTCCGTCGACGAGATGGGCTGCTATTCCGCAGCAATACCCGAAAATCACTATGGCCATGAACATCGGACTTTTGCCGTCCACGCGTTTCGCGCGATAGGTGCGAAGTATCGCAAACGGCCACGAAAAGCCGAAGGCGAACAGCATACCGAATTCAAGCGCTTCACTCAACATGCTTATATTATACCACAAATCCGCAAAGGAAGTCGTCAACGGTCTTAAGAAAAGGAATCTTCTCCAACGGATATGAGATGCCAAAGCGTGGCTCGGCCTCCATTACAAGCCGCAAGTGGTTGACGCTGTCCCATTCTGGAATCGATCCGTACGCGACAGACCCTGCTAAAAGCATTTCGCGAGGAACCTTTAGTACGCCAGCCGCAAACGACGCAAACACCTCTCGGCATAGATCGCGAATGGTCTCAAGCTCAACAAACCTGCCGATTTGGGTTGGCGCAAACCAATCGTTCTCAAGCATGACAAGGAGCCCGAACGCCTTCAGAGAGCACCATCCGTCCAATTCGCGGAATCGCGTATCCAGACTAAGAGACGCCGGTTCAACCTCCAATACGTCGGCAACGGCTTTTACAAACTTGCTCATGACCACTTCACTCCCAGTGCTGCCGCAGCTATGGTTCCGACGAAGGAAAAAACGCCTAGCCATGTGACGAATGTGATGGGCGGCATTTCTGGTTCTGCAACATGAATCTGCGGTGCGCCAGGAAACTCGAACAGCATCGCATTCGCAGACATTGAGTCGGTTGCACGTATAGCCTTGGTCGTCACTTTATACGTGCCAACGAGCGAGGCGTTCTTCGAGCGCATCCACGACATGAGATTCTCGTTTCGCAACTGTTGGGCGGGAATCCATGCAAACCGCACATCATGGTCGGATGGATCGGACACGACCTTTATGCGCCGAACACCGAACGACCAGGAGACAATACCATTACCACCTTCCATAAAGTCAACCAGCTTACCTCCACCACGCCTGATGATCTCATCTGCAGCAGGATTTCTGGCTCGGACAACGGAAAGGTCAATTGCCGCACAATATAGCCTGTCGACACGAGCAAGGTCACATGCACCCAAGATCGCAATAGCTCCGACAGCAAGCGACGCTAATATCGGCTTGACACGTCCAGTAGCAACAAGTTTAAGCAGCAACGCCTCTAGCCCGAAGCCGGCAAGAGCACAAAGGCACAACTCTGTAAGATGGTGCCATTTTACAGGAGCGCGGATTGAGTCGCCTACCGGCAACATGAACACAAGGCGATATATGGATTCACAATATCGCCCCATGGACAAAAGCCAAAAGACTAAGGCCGAAACCGCAAAGAAGAGCACTTCTCTCCTGTGCGGAGCACCGCTCCGAAGAAGCACCGACACAACCGACCAAAGCGCAAGCAGACAGGTGATCCCTCCCACATACAAGGAATGCTGACGATAATTGCCTGTCTTCGCATTTATAGGACGCCCCAGTGCGCCTGTATATGGACGAACGCCTGTGTGCTGACTGCGGCCGAGCGAAAGGACGTTTGGACAACTCGTATCCCCGTTTATTCTGGGGATGAAGAACTCGAGCGTCTCTGACGGAGGCAAGGACCAGTTGGTCACGAATATCCATCGAGCCTCACGGTCGTTGTCGGTCTTTCCGCCTGTAAGAGATGTTCCCTTTGATTCCTCAATCTGCTTGTCGCGTCCCTCCTTGTCTCGGAATGATCCGACAAAACTGGGCCCGCCTATCACAAGGAATGTGACGGCTGCCACGGCAACCCCCTTCCAGCACGGCAACTTGCGTTCGCGAACACAACACCAAATAAAGTATACTGCGGTAAAAAGCGTAAACAACAACCAAAGATCCGGCTGGTAGAAACTAGCCCATGCGACGCAGGCTCCAAGAAGCATCCAATTCTTCAGTTTGTTCTTACGAATGGCGCGATCAGCCAATCCGAAGGCGAATACGCCAAACAGCATCCAACGAAACCATCCAGCGTGACCGGCCGAGAAGAGCGTAAGCCAATATCCGCAGAAGCCGAGGAGCAACCCCGCACCATAGCAGGAAGTTCGCGACAGCCCGCGGCCCTTAAGATAATACACAAGGCCGAGTGCGGCAAAGTAGGCCGCAAGCGCATACTGCAGCTCCTGCCAAAAATAAGGAGAGCCGATAAATGCCGTAACGTCCCATGGAACGAACTTTCCATTTGCGACCCAAGAGCGAAACACATCGGCAAGATATCCTGAAACAGGAAACGTCATGCGTGCGTCGGGCATGACCGGGCACGCCGAGAGACTCCACGTTCCCCAAAAGACGAACCCCGCCAATACCGCAAAAAGCGCGGTAAAGGCGAGGAGGTATGCCTCGGCCGGCTTAAGGCGCATCAGCCGATCTTGCCAAGCGCAATCAGCGCGAAGACCATCGCGAAAATCGCCACAGTCTCAACAATGCCAAGCGCCGCAAGATAGTTTGTGAAACCCTGGTTTGTCTCAGCCTGCGCATCACAAGCCGCAGCACCGGCACGACCCTGGAAAAGCGCCGATAGGCCGATTGCGAGGCCGGCGAAAACGCCAGACACGAGCACGGGCACTCCGGCATCAGCAACACCTGTCTTGCCGAGCATGATGAACATGAGAATCATCCCGTAGAGCGTCTGGGTTATTGGCGCGCCGACGAAGGAAAGCAGAAGGAACGGAGCAGGCTTATTCGCAGCATAGCACTTCTTCCACGCACCAACGGCTGCCGCGGCGGCAAAGCCCGTTCCAAACGCACTACCTGCGCCCGCGAGACCCAAACAGGCAATTGCGCCTGCGACAATCATTGCTGAATCACTCATTGTTTTCTCCTTTAGTTGTTTTTTTTGAATGGACTGAAAGCATAACCCGACCACGAGACACCCTTATGATTCGAAAACTCCAACGTGTTGAGTCGAACCGCATGGACAAGGATCGAAAGCCCAGCCATGGCCAGGTTGAGCCCGTGTCCCACCACAAGGATAGCCACCATAGCGATAGACATAAGGGCCTTGAGCCACACTGCGTCGGCACCGGCGACAAGTCCGGTAGCCATCGAGTTGAAGTTCTCCGCAACCTTTACCGAAGCAAGACCGACAGCAAACAAACGGACATAGCTTATTATGTCGCCAAGCGCACTCATTATATTTAGCGGCAGCATGCCGAGTTCGGCACCGCGAGTCTTAAGTTCTGAAGGCTTGACGGAAAAGCCGAACACTAGAACAAGCGCAACACCGAAAATCCAGAATATGGACTTTGGGATCAAAGGGAATATGCCCACAATAGAATTCGTAACGAAATACATGAAGAGCAGTATTCCGGCCCAGCCGAACTCCGCTAAAGCGGTTGTGTCAGGCAGACGGCAAACACCATTCCAAATTCGCGCCACCATTAGATGCGACACTCCAATTGTGAAGCACAGCAACATCATGTTGCCATAGCTCGGATCCGCCAGCCATTGCACGATAGGCCACGATGCACACCAAGGTATGTTGGCGCCAAACCACGTATTTGAGAGAAGCCCCCAGACGACTGTTGCCGACGAAAAAACAGTAAGCAGGACAAACCAGCTCTTAGGCAACTTCTTCTTCAGCGCAAGCGTAGCAGCCAAGAATATGGCGCCATATGCTCCATCACCGACAAGCATCGCAAAGAAAAGAGAGAAGTAGCACATGAACGGAACCGACACATCCGCCTCGGTATAGGCAGGTGCGATGCCAAGCCCATCGAACAAAACCTTCACAGGACGAAACAGCTTCGGCGGCTCTATCAGAGTAGGCGGGATCTCGCCGTCAACCGGTTCGCGAACAAGCAACCCCCAACCTTCGCCATGCGCAACTTCGCGAAGTGCCTCTACACTACGTTCCGCCATCCAACCGGAAATGAATGCGACAGCTCCGCTCTCGGACATAAGCTCTCTGGCGCATTCAAACGCAATCTTATCCGCAAGAGAAGGATACTGCTTGAGTATGGCCTTTTCGTCGCATCCTGCAAGTCTTGCGACGGCGGCAACGATAAGGGTCTCCAGCCTAGCCAGCCGCAATTTCATTTCTGAAAGCCTAACATCCGGCAACTCTGCGGGCAACTCCACAACAGACGAGATGTCAACACCAGCATCAAGTATCTTTTTCGCAAGCGCCGGATCGAAATCGCCGTAAGGCTCATACTTCGCAATCGTTCGCCTCAGATCTTCCGCCTCTGAAATCAACCTTTCACGATCTGACTCAAGCTGCAGAACCTCATCTACAGGATGAGGACGTATCTCAAGCGGTTCTTTCCCCTTGCCCTCGCGTGCCTTGAGAATAATCCGGACGGCACGTTCGGCGTCGGCAGCCGCACCCTTGGCCAAAACCACGCCTTCGCCGGTCACACTTCTCAAATCCAAATGCACAACCCCAAGATCACGCAAACGCGCAAGGGTAGACTCCCTATCTGCAGCAACGCAAACCAGGTCAAGGTGTTTCATCTTGACTATCATGCCGCAACCTCCTCGCTGCTGGAATCTGGCGCACGTCCCTTGGCTATCTTACCACGCGTCACAGCGGCCGTCTGCTCGTCTCCGAGAGCGATCTTTATGATGCGAATAGCCTCCTTGCACTGCGGTATCTTAACCTTCTCGAAAAGATTGACGCGCTGAGAGGTCGTCTGAAGCTCAATAGTAACCAGTCGGCGCTGCTCTTCATAGACAGCCCTCTCGCATTGGAGAGAAAGTATGTCCGTCGCGGTCTTCACTGCGTCATCCACCCAAGCTGGAGTCGCCCACGGGTCTATTTCCTTGATCTCGGTGTCGATTGATTCGAAAGTCGGTATGGCGACGCCTGCGATATTTGCAGACCCCGTACGGACCTCGCGAACCTTAACAAGCCCAGACAACAACTCCTCATCCGTCGCAAAAAGGCCAACCCATTTGTCCAAAGCTAAACGAACCGCGCGCTCCTTTGCGCCCACCTCGTCTGCTTTGGCCGAAATGCCAGCGATTTCGCTCTGCAACTGCTGCTTCTTTAGTTGGAGCATGGGCAAGAAGCGCTGAAAACGCTTAAGCGCATCAGTCTGAGCCTTCAACTCGGTCTTAGTAAGTTTTATCTTCGCCATCGTTTCGTATTATACCAATTTCCCTGTAGCGCTTTCAAGTGGTACACCATTGGATTAGTCAATTGCAATCCGCTGCACTCTCGATCCAAGCGAACATATTATATCGTAAGCGTGAGTACCCTTCAAGCGCGCCCAATCGTCAGGGGTCACGCTGTGACGGCCGCTTCGCCCAAGGCATACGACCTCATCCCCAACCTTGACTCCACTCGCACGGGAAACATCTACGGTTGCATAGTCCATCGATATTCGTCCCACAACAGGACATACTGTGCCGTTGATGAGAACATGCCCCCTATTCGACAGTGCAAGCGGAAGGCCATCGGCGTATCCGGCGGAAACAGTAGCTATGCGCGTACGCTCCTTTAGGCACCATGTTCTGCCGTAGCCCAAAGTAGTGCCGGCCGGCAGATCCCTGATTTGCGCCACGCGAGTCTTTAGGGCAAGAACAGGCTCCACCTTTAGAGCCTTGCGGCCGTTGGGATCAAAACTGCCATGGAGGTTGATGCCCGTCCGAACCATCGTGAACGGGGGCTTTGCGCAAACAGGGAAGTTGTTTATGGCATCGCTCGCAGCAATATGCACCTTGCGAAACTCAATGCCGTCCATCTTGGCCTTAAAGAGAAAATCCTTGAAGCGTTCAACCTGCAACAAAGTAAACGGATCTTCTGGATCATATGCCATCGGGAAATGGGAGAACACTCCCTCAATGTCCAAACCAGGCAACCTTTTAGCCTCTCGCACAACATCAAGCGCATCCGCCACAAGGATTCCAAGCCGTCCCATGCCTGTATCGAGCTTGACATGCACTTTTGCGATGCGCCTCTGCCTGACCGCGGCAGCGGAAACAAGCTTAGCTGTAGCCAAATCGATCATCGGAAGCGTAACGCCAGCCTTTACCATCTCCGGGATCTCGTCGGGAATGATTGAGCTTAGAATCTGTACATCCTTCACGGCCCCAAGTCTCTTCAACACAAGCCTGAGCTCCAGCGCCTCAAAGGGCTCGGCAACGCCAAATCCGGCACAGTCCGTACACGCAAGCGCACGTGCATAATCGCCGACACCAAGGCCATACGCGTTTGCCTTCAGAACACAAAGCACTTTGGCCGGCTTCACGTGCGCCGCGATCTTTTCGTAGTTTCTTCTAAGCGCACCAAGATCTATCTCGACACGCACCCTTCTCTTCATTTCACAATTCATCTGGTCTTTACCGTAAAGGTTTTTCCACACATATGGCAGGTTATGTCCAACATAGGAGGAAGATCCGCCCGCTCCTTATCACCAAGCGCACCAAGCATGGCCGCGGCGCGTTCCTGCGAACAACGGCACCTGAACCTTAACGGCGTTGTCTTCTTCAGTTCAGCGCGCGAAAGGCCGAGCTGGTTCAATATGTTGCGCGATGCGACGCCAAGCCTTTCTGGAACAAGAGACAACACCGCAGCCGAGGAATCCGGCAACGCCTCGACCATAACACCTCTCGCCTCGTGTATCTCAACCTCGTCGTCCACAGCCGCCTCAAGATAGATGCACGCCTTGCGCTGAAGCGATCCTGCAAGATAGCCGTCGAGCGAGTTAGAGATGCCCTGCGAAATGATGCGGCCCGGAACGGACCTCGTAACCTGCAGCTGCCTTTCGCCAACAACCGCCTTCACGTCCGGCTTGCAGAATCCATCGAAATCATCAAGGATTTTCTTCTCTGTATAGCCACGAAGCGCACCATCGGCGGAACACTCAACATTAAATCCGCCGAGCGGACCATTGCACTTCATCTGTATGGAAAGAATCTCATCCTTCTCGCTTGTCTCAGCACCGAGAAGCGCGGCGGCGGCCAGCGCCTTAGAAAGGAAGTAGGCGCTAGTGGGGCCAGCCAGATGTCCCCGTGCCAGCTCCTGCGCCGCGGTTGTTACATCCGCTATTGTAACTGCGACCTTCGCCGAGGCATCATACCATTCTTCTCTTGCGTCTTTCATCTGCTTCACCCGTCAAAACGACAACTGCACTCCCGCAGAAAGCGAATACACCATCTCAACACTTGTATCTAAACCAAGCGTAGCGTCGGCATCAAAACGAACCGACACGCTTTCGGTCAAGTGGTAGAACGTGCCGACTCCACCAGCTGTCCCTACTTGTCCGTCGTCAATCCATCCCTTTGCGCCAAACGTGAAGAAGGGATCGAGCCTCTCATAACCCCACCAGTGCCATAGGGCCTTTAGCGCTAGACCTGCGCGATCTGCAACACATGCGCCCTCGCCCTCAACAGCCCACATCTCAGTGAGATAGAAACCTAGGCGAAAGGCCGCACCCGTATGGTCGCTCATGCGTCCTCCGCCCTGCGGCATCACAACGGTCTCCGCAAGGCCTATGTAAAAGCGGTCGAAGTCGCAGCCCTCTTCATCGAAGTCGGCATGAAGCTGAAACGCTGCGAGCGCAACAAATGCGACGGCCAGGACCCTTTTCATTGCGCAGCTTCCTCTCTGCCGATAAAGACCGTCTTGATTTTCAGCGCCTTTTCCATTGCCTTCGCAAGCGCCTTCACGCCGAAGGTCTCTGTTTCGTAGTGTCCCGCACAGATCATCTTCATGCCGACGTTCTCGGCGGCTATCCTGTCGCCCCAGCTAGCCTCACCGGTCACATAGACATCGCAACCGAGCGCCCTGGCATCAGCGGCAAACTCTCCGGCCCCACCCGAGCAGATGCCTATCTTCTTCCCGTGCGCATTGTATCCCGTAACGCCGATAATATTGCCGTGATATGAGAACGCCGGACTTATCCGCTCCAGCCCAAGATAGCGGGCAAGCTCCCAATTGTTGCCAACAGACTTATTGGCGTCCAGCGGAAGGTGCGCTGCATACAGTGCAAGATTGCCGGATATCGCCGCCTTGACAACATTGTATTCACCGCCCACGATCCGCTTGATTCCACCACCCCAGCTTATGCCGTGGTGTACGACCAATAGGTGAGCTCCGACCTTTATTGCGGACAATACGCTTGCGACGCTTCCGTCTACGGCGAACGCCACGAGCGAGACGTCATCGTCCTCTCGCGCAATCTGGAGACCATTGTTCGACACGTCGTCGAACGCGCTAAGGTCAAGTGTCTTGTCAAGCCAATTTGTTATCTTATATAACTTCATCGTCCTAGATCTATTTCGCCAATGAGCAGCTTGTCCTTGGGTTTATCGAGGCGCAGCGTAAGAACACTAATCTTCTCCGACTCGGTTCCCCAGTCGGTATAGACCGTCGCAGTCGCGGTCGCCGCGCCTGTGAGTGCAGTCTGGTGTGAAGCGAAATAATTCGTCAGAATCCTAAACCTGCCAAGACCCTCCTTGCGCAGATATTCCTCAGGACCATAGCCAGTCGTCACATCTTCGGAGATAAATCCGCCTGTCGAAGTGCGACGATGGCCGTAGTAGGCCTCTTCGCCGTCCGGCTCAAGAACATGCAGATCGATGTCGGTTTCGTCAGCATCCCACGAAAGTACAATCCGCACCCTCAGCGGGAGGTCGCGCCTGAATGCGGAATCGATAGCGGGAACAGCTACATTGAGACCTTTCGCTTCACACCAGGCAATCAGCGCATTAAGCTCTTCAAGCGCTATTATGCCGACCTGCCTGTCGTTGCTGCGTCGTCCGCTGCGACGGGCAAAGTCTGTGAATGCCGCCTCGCGTAGCAGGGCCATCGCTTCGTTCATGCAAAGAACCGCCTCGCCATCGCCAGCCGCCGCAAGGCGCTTGCCATGCTCGGAGAGAACAAGAGCAAGGTCGCGACGTGACTGCCCTTCTTCGCCACGAAGCATGAGGGCCTTGGCAAAGCACTTTATCGCTACCTCATATTCACCGGCCTCGCGAAGGCGCCAGCCCATAGAGCGCCACACCGACGCATCCTCAAGGCCGAACTCCGCCATGTTGGAGAGAACTCGCCGCGCTATCACAGCATACTCAGCACCAGATTTGAAGAACCAGGAGGCGCAGTCCATAAAGAATGCCGGCGCCGAGCCAAACTCCTTCTTCTGAACTAGGTATTCTGCGTAAGGATTGTCCGCCTTGGTGATGGCGTCAAGGTATGGAGCCTTCGGATCCCACGCTGCAACGGTTATCGTCGCTCCGCCCGAACCAGCCGCACCCGGAGCTGCACCAGTGGTCTTGGCGCCCATTGAATCCTCAACCGCCCTTGCCGCCACACCCATGACAGGCGCTGACTCGTATTGCACTTCGAGCACAGCGCCATCGGCTTCCGCACTTGACCGGCTGACGCCTACGCCATCGAAGAGTCCGCTATGTGGCGTGAGTTTCGGCGGAATCGGATCAAGCCACCATTCGACACGCTCCTTCCATAGCCTCAAGAGCTCGCGCTCGTGCTCGGCCTGAGCTTCCTTGCGAGAGATCTCGTCATCCGTAGCCTCCATGCGCCGCACCCACTCATCGTGGAAGTTCAGCGACTTCGGCGGCTCGATCTTGTGCCTAAGATACTGGTCTAGCGACTCGAGCACGATAAGGCTCGTGACACTGCTCGCTACTCCATACTTGCGTCCAAGCTCCAGGAACTCGGCCTTGCGTCCCTCTGCCTGTCCGGCAAGATCCTTCACACGGTCGGCAGCCCAAGCGGTCGCCAGCAATGTGCCCTCGCCAACTTCAACGCCAGCCGGTATCGCCTCACCAAACGCAAGCCGTCGTACGGAAACAGCAGAAGCCTCTGGTTCCTCGCGTGAAGCGACAACAACATTTGCGAGATGCTCGTACTTTGGTGCATAGACGCCAAGCGTATCAATCTCATCACTGAAGAGAAGCGTAGGTGCGCCGGATTTCGCCGCATCTAAAGCGCAGGCTATATCCGTTCCTCCATCGTAGACAAGCATGTCTATGGCCTTAAGCATCTCCTCACGGCTACAAAACGTGCGCGACTCAGCCTCGTTGCTGAACACTATAAGCGTCCACTCGCCGTTAACGGGAAGCTGGACAAGCTTGTCGCGCCACACGGCAGATTTCGATTCGGCACTTGAACTTGCGTCCCAGATTATGACGCCTCGATCAAACGCAGCAATGCGTGCGCATATCGGCAAGGCTCGAAGTTCTCCTCGCATTCCGACGAAAACTTCATCTCCATCACGCTCGCACACGACAAGCTCGCCCCCCTCTACGACAGGTTCGATGTAGTCTACCTGCGCCCTGCGCGGGACATCATGCACAACAGGGAATATGCGAGTGCGCCAAACGTTGCCCGAAATATGCTCAACAACCCCTGGATCTACATTCCTCGCCTTCTCACTCTCAAATGAAACGCGTGCCTTTTCCTTCTCGACAATCACGCCAGGAACCATTACGCCTTCTATCTCCAGCGCATAGCCACATACAGTTGCACCTTCCGGGATAGGGAACTCCAAGTCGCAAGACATGCTGCGATTGTTTGGATTCCTGAACGTGAACATCGTCCTTACCCGACGAAACAGACCATTCGACTCCATTATGTCAGAAGATGTCGTAACTTCGACAGGCTTCTTATCTGAGCGTGCGTCAACGATCCGCGCACTTGGCGGCGGAACAGGCAACACATGCGCAAGTGCAAGCCACGGCGCAGCAACAACCAGAACTTCCAGAGCAAGACGCTTATTCATGCAGACACCTCTTGCGTCATGACTTCCCTAGTCGTTGCCCAGCATAGCGTTTTTCATGGATAGGCTTCCACCACCATTCATTGTCCAAATACCACTGCACCGTCTTCCTGATTCCAGTATCGAAGTTCTCTCGCGGACGCCAACCTAGCTCGTTCATCAGCTTCGCAGGATCAATCGCATATCTAAGGTCGTGGCCCGGCCTGTCCGCAACATAGGTTATCAGCGACTCGTACTTCGCATCGCCTTCTAGCGGACGCAATTCATCGAGAATTCCGCACACTGTCTTGACTACTTCCAGGTTGGTGCGCTCGTTATGCCCACCGACATTGTAAGTCTCTCCTGGGGATCCCTTTTCGTTGACAAGCAGAAGAGCCCTGGCGTGGTCGTCTACAAAAAGCCAATCGCGCACATTGGCCCCCTTGCCGTAGACGGGAAGTGGCTTGCCGTCTAGGCAGTTCAAAATAATCAACGGTATCAATTTCTCCGGGAAGTGGTACGGACCGTAATTGTTGGAGCAGTTTGTTATAAGCGTCGGCAGCCCGTACGTATCGTGCCATGCGCGAACAAGATGGTCGCTCGACGCCTTGCTCGCAGAATACGGCGAGTGTGGACTGTAGGGCGTCTTTTCCGTGAAGTAGCCGGTCTCGCCCAATGTGCCGTATACTTCGTCGGTCGATATGTGCTGGAATCGAAATGCCGCCTTGGCATCGTTGCCAAGACTCTTCCAATACTTTAGCGCCGCTTGCAAAAGCGTGGCCGTGCCTGTGACGTTCGTGCAGATGAATTCGCCAGGTCCGTCAATAGATCGGTCCACATGGCTCTCCGCGGCAAGATGGAAGATCGTGTCCGGCTTGAACTCGGCAAATGCGCGATCCATTGCAGCCTGATCGCAGATGTCGGCCTTGAGAAAAGAGAGTCGCGGGTTGCCGGAGCAAAGCGTATCAGGATCCAAACCAACTTCCTTCAGCGACTCTGGTACGCCTGCGTACGTCAACTTGTCGACGACAAGAAGCGTCGCCTCGGTCTCCTTGAGCAGAAGCCTCGCAAGAGCAGATCCAATAAATCCTGCGGCACCTGTCACGATGCAGCGTTTTACGTATGACATGTGTTACATTCCTTTCACAAGATTCTTAAGATAGGCACCATAGCTCGATTTACCGTATTCATCAGCAAGCGTCTTCAGCTTGGCGTTGTCTATCCAGCCTCTGCACCATGCAATTTCCTCAATGCATGAAATCTGAAGACCCTGGCGCTCGATTAGCGCACGGACAAAGTTCGTCGCATCCGCGAGCGACTGATGAGTACCCGTGTCTAGCCAAGCAAATCCACGACCCATGGTCTCGACATTGAGGCGGCCTTCGTCGAGATACTCGCGGTTTAGATCAGTGATCTCGTATTCGCCGCGCGCAGACGGTTTAAGTACGGCAGCCTTCTTGACGACATCGTTAGGATAAAAGTACAGCCCGACGACCGCGTAGTTTGATTTAGGCTCCTTAGGCTTCTCTTCTAGCGAAATGGCCTTGCCGTCCTTGTCGAACTCTACCACGCCGTAGCGCTCCGGGTCGCTCACGCGATAGCCAAACACTGTTGGTTCGCTTCGCTCGTTGGCGGTCTTCAGTAACACGGGCAGGTTTGCGCCATAGAATATGTTGTCGCCAAGAACAAGGCACACGTCGTCGTCTCCGATGAACTCACGGCCGAGAACGAACGCCTGGGCAAGTCCGTTCGGAATCTCCTGCACCTTGTACAAGAACTTCATTCCAAGCTGCATGCCATCGCCGAGAAGCCGCTCGAAATTTGGCAGATCCTGTGGCGTCGAGATTATGAGCACCTCGCGAATGCCAGCAAGCATCAACGTCGACAACGGATAGAATATCATCGGCTTGTCGTATACTGGCAGAAGCTGCTTAGACACGACTCGCGTCAGCGGATGAAGGCGCGTCCCTGCGCCGCCTGCTAGTATGATACCTTTTCTTGCCATTGTCACACCTCCATGCCGTTACATGCATGCCACGGCTCAATGCCGGATAGAGCGGGATGCGTCATATCCTTTTCCGAAAGCTTTATGTCAACACCTATCTCTGGCCATTGGATGGCAAGCGCCGGATCGTTGAACATAAGACCGCGTTCGCTCTCCTTGCAATACAGATTGTCGCATTTGTATGAAAAAAGAGTATTGTCCTCAAGCACCACAAACCCGTGCGCAAAGCCACGAGGGATGAACAGCTGCCGCTTGTTGTCGGCCGATAGCACTACCGCAACGTGCTTTCCGTAGGTCGGCGACCCCTTGCGAATGTCAACAGCTACATCCCATACAGAACCACGGATGACACGCACGAGCTTGGCCTGCGTATGGGGCGACGCCTGCCAGTGCAATCCCCGCACAACACCCTTCGACGAGAACGATTCGTTGTCCTGCACGAAATCCGCCATTATACCGGCGGCCTTGTATCGACCGGCGTTGTACGTTTCGCAGAAATATCCACGCGCATCGCGAATCACCGCAGGTTCTACGATCTTCACCCCTTCGATCTCTGTGTCTATGATATTCATCGATGATATTGTACCATTTATTTGCATTATGCGTCCAAGATTTCCTTCATCCCGCATACGAATCGGTTGTACGAAAAATGTTTGGCATTTGAGCGACATGAAGCCGCGTCCCATGTGTGCGACTCGAATTCTTCAATGGCGCCACATAGCGCTTCAACGGACTGCTCCTTGAAAAAGACCCCGGTCTTTCCGCCAACGACAGTTTCCAATGCACCGCCTTGCCCATACGCGATCACAGGTGTTCCGGCCGCCTGCGCCTCTACCGGCACGATACCAAAATCCTCCACGCCAGGGAATATTAGCGCACGTGCGCCTGCATAGAGTTCGCGAAGCCCCTCATCCGACACATTGCCACCACCGGCAACAACAAGCCGCCGACCCATTTTGCGGCATGCGGCTTCCGCAAGATCCAACCTCTTGTATTTAACCGATGCCCCGGCAAAAAGATAATAATCGCCCTTTTCAACCTTTGTCTCGACAGAGAAGAATTCTACGTCCACTGGTGGATGCACCACCACAGCCTCACGACCATATATGCGTCTTATGCGGTCTGCAACAAACCGTGAGTTCGCCACAAACAGATCTACCGCCTCTGCACTACGCAAATCCTCTCGACGAAGATAGCCTGTAAAGACATCCATGGAAAACCTACCCAGCAAACCTGCAGACCTGTAGTACTCGTCATGCATATCCCATAAATAGCGCATTGGCGTGTGGCAATAACATACATGCCTTGCACCGATCGGTTTTCGAATGCCCTTTATGGGACCCGACTCGCTGGAGACTATAAGCTCGTATCCATCAAGCTTGAGAGA
>Ga0265298_10004612_pt1 | contig 17552 bp, 11 predicted proteins | sample AusTroGonzalo_MG_3_FD_193486 | JGI IMG/M metagenome (GOLD analysis project Ga0265298, IMG submission 193486) | Bovine rumen microbial communities from tropical cattle in Woodstock, Queensland, Australia - Gonzalo_01 | ecosystem: Host-associated > Mammals > Digestive system > Stomach > Rumen ... | reverse complement strand
AAAAGAAAAACCCCGAACCCATTGAAACAACGTGCTCGGGGCTTCTGGAGCTGATAGCCAGATTCGAACTGGCGACCTCATCCTTACCAAGGATGCGCTCTACCGACTGAGCTATATCAGCACGTTGCCTTTCGACAACGGACAGATTCTATCACAACCGAAATGAAAAAGCAAGACTTTTTTTGCGGGTGTGAATACATAAAAAAAGAAAGGGTCCCCATATGAAAAAAGACCTGGCGCTCCCTTCCGAACTTCCGGAAGGCTTTACGTTTACTGAAACTACCGGCCTGACCCGGGAGGAAGCCGAAAAGAAAGCCGCTGCCGGCCTGGGCAACCGAATGACCGTTTCGGATGAGAAAACGATTCCCCAGATCATCTCTTCCCATGTGTTTACCCTGTTCAATCTGATTAACTTTGCGCTGGGGGTCTGTCTGCTGCTGGTCGGAAGCTACCGGAACATGCTGTTCATCTTTGTGGTGATCGCGAACATCCTGATCGGCGCAGTGCAGGAATATCGGGCTCAGAAGACCATCTCCGCACTGAAGCTCCTGAATGCGCCTTCCGTCCATGTGTTGCGGGAGGGACAGGAGATTACCGTGACACCGGATGAAACCGTGCAGGGAGACCTCGTCATCCTCCGGGGCGGAGACCAGGTTGTCGCCGATGGCATTGTCATCGACGGCTCAGGCGCCGCGATGGAATCCCTGCTGACCGGCGAAAGCAACGCCGTTCACAAGGAAGTCAACAGCTGGCTGTATTCCGGGTCCTATATCGTGGAAGGCCGCATCACCGCACAGCTGGTCTATGTCGGGGATGAGAGCTACGCCGGCCGGCTGACCGCCGAAGCTAAAAAGGATGCCCGTCCCGAGTCCAAGCTGATGGTCGATCTGAGAAAACTGATCCGTTTCGATACGATGATCCTCGTTCCGCTGGGAATCCTGCTGTTCCTGAAGCAGTTCCTGCTGAACCATATCCCGGTGACGGAAGCCGTTCCGTCTTCGGTCGCGGCGATGATCGGGATGATCCCGGAAGGGTTGATCCTGCTGACAAGCGTTGCCATGGCCGTAGGCGTGGTCAAACTCGGCCGCAGGCAGACGCTGGTTCAGGAGCTTTCCGGAATCGAAACGCTTGCCCGGGCCGACGTGCTGTGCCTGGACAAAACCGGCACCATCACCACCGGAAAAATGGAGCTGGAAGAGATCGTCGGAATCGAACGCACCGAAAAGGAAGCAGAGGAAGCCGTCAGCCGGCTGCTGGGCGTATTTGACGAAAACAGCGGCACGCTGAACGCGCTGCGGGAGAAACTGGTACCCGGCATGGAAAAACCCAGGGCCGTCCTTCCCTTCTCTTCCGAGCGGAAAATGTCAGCCGCAACCTTCTATGACGGGACGGCGCTGATTCTCGGCGCACCGGAGTTTGTGCTGGGCGACAAATACACGCAGGAACTCCGCGAACAGGTGGAAGGCTATGCCGCCGAGGGCAAACGCGTGATCGTGGTAGCGGAAGGCCAGGGCCTTGTGACCCCGGAATCTGTTCCGCCGATCCGCACGGTAATCGGCCTTTGCATCTTTTCCGACCAGCTCCGCCCCGGAGTCGACCAGACGCTACGCTATTTCCGGGATCAGGGGGTAGACGTACGGATCATCTCCGGAGATAACCCGATTACCGTTTCCATGATTGCGAAACGGGCCGGCATCCCCACCTGGGACCGCTATGTGGACATGAGCACGCTGGCTACCGAAGAGGACATCAATGAGGCCTGCGAGCAGTACACGGTCTTCGGCCGGGTGAAGCCCGAGCAGAAAAAGGCGCTGGTGCTTGCCCTGAAGGCCAAAGGACATAATGTGGCCATGACGGGCGACGGCGTCAACGATATCCCGGCGCTGAAGACAGCCGACTGCTCCATCGCCATTGCCGGCGGCGCGGACGCGGCGAAAAATGCCGCACAGCTGACGCTGCTTTCCTCCGACTTCAGCGTTCTGCCGGAAATCGTGCTGGAAGGGCGGCGGGTGATCAACAACATCACTCGGGCCGCCAGCCTCTTCCTGACAAAAACAATCTTCAGCTTCCTGCTGAGCGTCCTGATGCTGCTGGTGCCGGCCGCCTATCCTTTCCAGCCGATCCAGCTGACCCTGATTTCCTCCCTGATGATCGGCTTCCCCGGCTTCGTGCTGGCGCTGGAACCCAGCGTAGAACGCATCACGGGAGACTTCCTGAGAACGGTTCTTTTGCGTGCCCTGCCCGGCGGCATCGCCGCAGCCTGTTGCGCGGCGCTGTCCATGGCAATGGGCCCGATCTTCGGCTGGCCGACGGATCTTTGCAGTACACTGGCTACACTTTCCGCCGGCGCGGTATGCTATATGGTCCTGTTCCGGTCCTGCCTGCCGCTGAATCACATCCGGCGCATTCTGCTCCTGGTGGTTGCCGCGGCATTTGTCCTGGCCTATCTGCTGCTTGGGAAGCAGTTCTTCTTCCTGGTTCCCCTGACCGTTCCTGCCGCATGCGTGCTGGCGGGGCTGGCAGTGTTCGGCTGCGGGATGATCTTCCTGTGTGACCGGCTGATTGCAAAGCACCAGGCAAGTAAAAAATAAGAAAGGTGTTTATGATCATGATGAAAAAAATGCTTTCCGGAATGATTGTTTTCGTTCTTCTTTACAGTCTCTGCCTGCTTCCCGCTTTTTCCGCGTTTGCGGAGGCGGATCCCTGCGGCCTGCGGGGCTGGGAGCTGGAAAACGGCTACCAGTATGTGATCATGGGCTGGTATCCCTATGCAAAGGATCCGGCGATCACCAAAAAGAACGCAAATGATCCGGAGATGTATGACCCGAAGACATACAGTGAGGAAGCAAAGGCGCCCGTGCTCTGGGAAGTGCTGGCGGTTGAGGACGGAAAGGCCCTGCTGTACACCACCTATATCATCGACACCCATCAGCCGACGGAAGTCGATAATGAAAAGGATGCTAAGGGCCGTAAATATCCGGAAATCAGCGATTACGGTGAAACCGACCTGAACCGCTGGCTGAATGAAACTATGATCTATAATCTTCTCGGCGATGAGCCCGTACTGGCTGCCGTGACGGAGGAACAGTACGGACGGCTGTATCCCCTGACAGACGGGGAACTGATGAACGAGGATTACGGCTTTACCGCCCAGCGCTTCTATGAGGTAAAATCCCGCTGGGCATACGCGACGCCTTACGCGCTAAACAAGAAACTGCATAAGAAATACGGCAGCAAACTGACAAAGGACTCCTCTTACGGAACCTCCGATTACTGGGTTGCTGCCTTAAAACGGGATGACAACGGGCAGCAGAAAACCGGAAGGTATCTCCAGCTCTGCGCCGGCATCGCTGATCCGCATGAAAGAGGCGGCACGAACATCGGCCACCTGAGCTTCGGATGGCTGAACCGGACCACCGTCGGCCTCCGGCTGGCGCTTCGCCTGGACACCTCAAAGATCCAGGTCATCTCCGGCAACGGCTCCATCTGGGATCCCTGCCGTCTGGCCTATGTGGAAGACAAGGAAGCGGAAGAGCCGGTCGTCGTCACGCCGCCGGTGCGGCCCGATCCGACACCGGTGCCGACAACACCGGCCCCTGTGAAGGACAGGCCGAAGCTGGAAACGCCGGGACCGGATGTGACGCCGGTGCCGGTACCTGAATGGGCAAAGAAATAAGGGGGCTTTCCGATCGCCCCCTTAAACCCCTTCGGCTGGCACCAAAAATGAGAAGGTCTGAATAAGAGGTTTTGGGGAAGCTCTCCGATCTCCCCTTGCACCTTCGGCTGGTACCAAAAATGATAAGATCTGAATAAGAACGCTTTGGGGAAGCTTTCCGTTCGCCCCTTAAACCTCTTCGGCTGGTATAGAAAAAAGGAGTGGCTCAAGTGAGAGTCACTCCTTTTTTAAATTCGTCAGAATTTTGCACCAAGATCTTCCGCGAGTTTAACCGGGTCGATAAAGTTAAAGTTCAGGTGCAGCAGTTTCTGCCGCGGATAAGTGGCAGAAAAGACTTCTTTCCCGTCATGCTCCGCCGTCACCTTGACCTCTTTTACCGGGAGGCAGGCCAGCAGGTCCCGGGCGATCCGCAGCCCCATGGCCGAAAGATACAGCTTCCGGTTCTCCGACATCGCTTCATCCTTGCAGACAAAGGTGCTTTCCAGGCGTTCCGCGCTCGGCGCCCGCATATTGATCCCTTTCGCGAAGCCGGTCAGCTCGCCCAGAGGATTGGAGGTCTTCAGCACTTCTGTATAGGCGTCCAGGTCACCGGAGAGCACCCTGTCCGCCATTTTGTGGTAAAAAGCCCAGAGGCGCTTCCCGGTCAGCCCGTCCGTGGGCAGGTCATGCGCCAGGGCGTCGGTCCAGTCCACGGTCTCATCCGCAGTCTTCCAGAGGCTGCGGATTCCGATTTCCGCGGGAATTTCCTTTTTCTTTTTCGGCGCAGGCGGGTCCTGCTTCGCCGCGGCGGGTTTGTCCGGCGTCTCTTCTTTCTGATACGCCGCAGAAGGCATGCCACCCCACAGATCGGAGCCGATGGCCGCCAGCTTTTTCAGCAGGTCCATCTGGTTTCTGTTCAGGTTCTGAGCGCCCTGAAGGCCGCTTTCCACATCATTTTCCGGGCCGTTATCGTTGGTATTAGCCATGCTGTTCCTCTCCTTCTCTGCGGCAGCTGACGCTCGGCGGATTTGCGGCCGTGTTGAAGCCCTCGATCACGATCTCTGCGTCGCCGGTAATTTCATTATCGAACAGCCAGCGGCTCAGCGGGTTGATCAGCAGGCTTTCCACCTGGTTTCCGATCCCCCGTCCGCCGTTGGACAGATCAAAGGTGGCCGCTTCCTGCAGGCTGTTATAGGCAAAATCCTCTATCCGGATCCGGATGTTCTTCTGCTCGCGCAGACGGCTGATGATCTTATTGACCTGGCTGCGGAGGATCAGCTCCGCCGCTTCCTTCCGGATATAATCGAAGACAACAATGTTCTCGCCGATCCGGTTCAGGATTTCCGGACGGCCCAGCTCCAGCTTGAAGTAATCCTCAATAGCCGAACGGACTCTGGTCTGGACTTCGCTGTAGGGCATGTCCATGGTCACATTCGGCTCCCGGTTGCCGAAGGCATCCTTGACATAGATGCCGAGGTTGCTGGTAAAGATAATGATCGTTTCGGAGAAATAGACCGTGTTCCCCTGCCCGTCCGTCATCCGTCCGTCTTCCAGAATCTGCAGGAACTTATCCAGGATATTAGAATGCGCCTTTTCGATCTCATCAAAGAGCAGGATGCAGAAGGGGTTCTTCTTCACGGCGTTGGTCAGCTGCCCGCCGGCCTCATATCCGACATATCCGGGAGGCGCGCCCATCAGCTTCTGGTCCGAATGGCTCTGGCCGTACTCGCTCATGTCAAAACGGATGCAGTTGCTCTCATCGCCGAAGAGTTTCTCCGCCAGGGCCTTGGCCGTCTCGGTTTTGCCGGTGCCGGTCGGGCCGGCAAAGAACAGCACGCCCTTGGGCTTTCCGGCCGAGGAGGAATTGATCCCGTTCATGCCGGTCACGGCGCGCTTGACCACGTCCAGCGTGCGCTCCAGGGCTGTATCCTGACCCTTGATCCGCTTTTCAAAGTCCTGCTTCGCCGTCTTCAGGCTCTGCATATCCAGGCGGCTCCAGGGATTCTCCTTGATGCCGTATTTGTACAGGTCGACCACGGTGCACAGATCCCGGATCTGGATTTCTTCCTTCTTGCAGAGCATGCGCATCTCATCCAGCTCGGTAAAGCTCATCCCCTCCGTCAGGCCGACAAAGCGCTCCTTGATGCGCTCCAGTTCCTCCGGATGCTCCTGATAATATGGCATATCCTGCCGGTACACCATGCCGGAGAAGAAGGCGGCAAAGTTGTTGCCGGTCATCAGGCGCTTGCGCTCCTCCCGGTCCGGCGCTTCCAGCATCAGGGTCTTGCAGACCGGATTGTTCAGATAGAACCAGGCCGGCAGGTCATTCAGCTTGTTTACCAGGATGATCAGCAGATTCTGCTTTTTGCCCTGGGTGGTCTTGACCCAGGAAGAGCTCAGGGCGCTCTGCATCAGAATGTTGAAACTGTTCACATCCTGCTGATCCATGCGCTCGGGCGTGGTGATATAGTGGCTGGCCATTTCCATGACCGTAACCGTGGCGGCTTTCCGCTGGAACATGGCTCGGCGGATCACATTCGGCGCCGTATCCGCCCCGTTGCCTTTGAATTCCGCCTGGATCGCGCCGTCTTTGATCTTCGACCCGGTCAGTTCGGCAAAATCGTTCAGCATCTCGGGATTATACGGGCTCATAAAACCGACCAGGTTGCTGTAAAAGACCACCTGATCATATCCGCTGTCAGAAAAATACGCGTGCAGATAACGGCTCAGCGGGACGATTTCATCCTGCCCGACAGAGCCCTGAATCGGATATCTGAACTGGTCCAGAACATTGCCTTCAAGGATCAGCAGGGGTTTGATTCCGCTGAACAGTTCAAGCTCCCGGTGCCACTTGGGAATCAGGTTTTCCATTGTCTTTACCTCCGGTTATTTGCTTTTGTTTTCGCGGTTCGGGGCAGCGCTGGCCGCTTCAGGAACGCCCTGGGGACCGATAGCCGTATTGTCCTCTTCCCCTTCACTTTCGGGGACCATAGCCCCCTCGAAAGCAGGCAGATAAGGCAGTTCGAGCTTGCTCAGGCCGTCCGCATCCGTCGTGATTTCCGGCAGGTCAAACTTCGTATCGATCTGGATCGCGGCCCGGATCGGAACGGCTTCCTCCGCGTTGGCCCGGTAAGGCTGATAGTTGTTCAGAATCGTTTCGTGGAACGGTCCGCCGCTGCTCGTATACGTCGGGTAAAGCGTTACCTGCTGCCCAAGATAAGTCCCGTCGTCGCTGAAGGTCAGCTTTGCCTGGGTGACCATGCTGTAAAGCGAAGTAACGGTCTTGTCGATGAGGAATTTCTCCGTCCGGATCTCATCATTTCCGCCGAAAACAAAGTTGCCCAGCGAGTAACAGATGACCCGGTTATTGACGATATCAATCCCCTGAAGCACATGCGGATGATGCATCATCAGCACATCCACGCCGTACTGGATCATCCGTTTGGCCGTGCTCTCCGTGGAAATTTTCCCTGATTCGTGCGCCCCGCGATATTCCTTGCCGGTGTGCCAGGTAGCGACGATCGCGTTCACTTCCCCGGTCTGCTTCAGCCGCAGGATGGTCTGCTTGAACTTTTCAAAGTTGCTGTTGAGCCATTTGTTGTGAAGCGCAAAAACCGCAATCTTGATTCCGTCTTTTTCAAAAATATAGTACTTGCTTTCCTGCGCCCACTCAACGCCGTTCTCCTCCAGGATCTGCTTGGTGGACTCCTCGCCCTGCTTTCCGTAATCCCCGGTATGGTTGTTGGCCAGGCCCGCCAGCTCCACAGAGCTGCCTGTCAGGATCTTCACAAAATCGGAAGGCCCCCGGAAGCGATATCTTTTCCGCTGGCTCTCCTGGGCTTTGCTGTCGGAAAGCACGCCTTCAAAATTGATAAAGGTCAGGTCATCCTTCTCAAACATGTCGCGGAAATTGGCAAAGAAGTAATCATATCCTTCCGCGGCCGCGACGGAATCGAAGGAATAGGGATCCGCTCTGGTGCTTTCCTCGCTTCCCAGGGTGCAGTCCCCGGTGAAGGAGATCGTGATCGTTTTTTCCGCCGCCGCGCATCCGGCGCCGAGCAGAAGGACGCCGCAGAGCAGCAGGGCAATCAGTTTCTGGAATGTACAGGTCATGGCGTTACTCCTCTCCCAATTGTTCAAACCGGCGGCACCAGGTATATTTGCTGATCGCACTCGGCTGCGCGCCCTGGCAATAGGTGTTCAGAATGTCCCGGATATAGGACGGCAGGATCCGGTTGTACTTGACCTCCAGGATCATGACGTTCTCATCAAAGGGCGGGATCGTCGGCACATAGGGATCAAACAGTTCCTTGCTCCACAGGCCGGTCCGCAGCTGCTTGTCAAAGGTGATGCGGACTTCCTCCGCCGGATGCAGATACGCCTCCCGGACGTAGTCCACCAGCACCACCGGCCGCAGCAGATTGACGGTCATCTCCCGGAACACATCATTCAGCAGGCCGCTCCGGGTTGTTTCCAGCCCCGTCGGATCTCCGGCCATAAGCTGCTCGCACAGCAGCCTCGGAATCGAGATGCTCCGCTTGGAGATCAGGCTCCCGACCTTGGTTTTGCACTCCAGCTTGATGATCTTATCGCTGAAATTATAGATCCGGATCCGGTATTTATCCCGGTTCTGGACGCCGTCCAGCTTATCGAACAGCGCCGTGTTGAAAACCGTGTCGAAATACAGCGAGCGGATATGATACTCGTTGTACTCGTCCCCGTTCGGGTCCCGGTTCAGGATCCCGTCCAGTACGCCGCTCAGCACGAAATACTGCCGCTCGTTGATGAAATACTTCAGCTCATGCCGAAGCGGCAGTGTATTCATATTCACCGGAATCCCTCCCCTCATATTTCATAAAGAGTGAAGAGTGGAGAGTGAAGAGTGGTGATTCGTAAACCCTTTTCTTTTCACTGTCCACCTGGTCCTGAGCGGAAGCTCAGGCGCCGGCTTCAACCTGGCACGCAACCAGCGTCGCGTCGTGCACGCCTTCGATGTTCAGCACCGCGCTGACCAGATCCTGCTTGCTGTCCAGCCGGACCTCAACCGTCATCTCCGCGCCGGAGCGGGTCACGGTCTTGCTGCGCAGTTTCCGCTGGCGCACCGTACGGCGCAGCAGCTGGGTAATCTCCTGCTCGGCATAATCGTCATAATGGACAACCAGCAGATAGGAATTCGGATTGCGGAAGCGGACGAAGGTCATCAGCATCAGGATCAGGCCGATGCACAGGACCACCGCCAGCGCGTGGACATACAGCTCCGCGCCCAGCAGGATTCCCATCGTCAGCGCCCAGAACATATAGGCCGTGTCCATCGGATCCTTGACCGCCGTTCTGAAGCGGACGATCGACAGGGCGCCGACCATGCCCATACTGAGCGCGATATCGCTCTTGATACACATAACCACCGGGGTGGTGATCAGCGTCAGCATCATCAGCGTCATCGCAAAGGTCGGGCTGTACAGCACGCCGCGGTAGCACCGCTTATAGACGAAGGCGATGATCAGGCCAACTAGCAGCCCCATTCCCAGGCCGATGGCGATTTTCCAGGGCGTCAGGTTCTGGAACTGGCTGAGGAAATAATCGCTCAGACTTGAGTCGCCCTTGATCAGGGAACTGACTCCGGATGCGTACGCGGTTGAGATGAACATATTGCTTCCTCCTCGAATATGAATGAGATTCTTCGGCTTCGTTCCTTACGGAATGGCTTCCGGCGGATATTCCGGCTTTTCGCCGAAATAGTGGACCATCTGCTCATTTGACAGGTTGAAAGCATCCTGGGTCATTTCCCACAGGCGGGTCGGGCGCAGGCGGATCACGTTCCGCAGGCGCTCCACGCGCTTCTCCCAGTAACGATAGGCGCCGTCCACGGTGGTAGGCACTTCCGTCAGCACCATGGTGTCGTTCTCTTCGCCCCAGCGGGCCCAGTGCAGCTGCATTTCCGGCTTGATCAGCTCCACGAGCTTCTCCAGTTCGTTGAGCATATTCTCACAGGTCAGCGCCTTGAAGATATCGCCGTAAATCGTCAGGTAGCGGTCCTTGTACTCGGGCACGCTCAGCAGTTTGCGCAGGATCGTGTTATCGACGTTCTTTTCGCCCATGCCCTTTTCCTTGGTGAAGCTCTTCGGGCTGTTGAACTTGGAGTTGTACAGGCCGTAGTCAACGTCGTAGAGGACCCACTTCCACTTGCTTCCCTCGGTGTGGAACCGGTAGAAGCGCGTATTACCGATATCGCTGTTGCCGAAGAACATCTCGAAACCGATATACTCAAAAAGGTTGTTGACATCCACGTTTTCGAGGATATAGTCCAGGTCCTCCTGATTCTTCGCCGGATTGCCGGCCTTGATCTTCTTCAGCATGCGCTTCCATTCGCCGGTGGAACCGAACTTAAGCCGCCCGTTGCCCTGCAGCAGATCCATGTTGTCCGCCTCATCCAGGGAAACCCCCTCGAACTGGGCCAGCATGTAGCGGTCCGTACGCTCCCGGAGGTTCATGTTCCCCCAGTAGACGCCGTTCAGGTACACCGCGTAGGGTTTCCAGGCCCCGTGGGCCACCTTGCTCTCCTCATAGTAGCCGGGCTTGTCCGGATCGGCATAATGATCCAGGTAGTACTCCTGATAGTAATCAATCAGCCGGCTCTGGAAACCGTCCTGCAGGCGGGTCCACATAGAGTCGTTTCCGCTGTTTCTCAGGACGAAGCTCTTGTATTCCGTATAGGGCCTGTCCGGGAACAGCGCTGCGGCAAACGTCTTGGCGCCGTACTTGCTCTTGGCCCTGAACTTGAAGCTCTTCTGGGGCATATCCAGGGAAAAGTCGCCCATCAGGGAGAAGCAGCAGTCCTGATTCACCAGGAGGTTGCCGGCATCGTCATAAAGCTCCACATGGACCTCGTTTTTCACGCCGGAATCCTTGACCTTCCGGTAGACCGTGTTCTTGAAGGGCAGCTTGCCCGGCTCCTTGACCACGTTATCGCCGGTCACCAGCATGCCGGTTTCCTTGTTCCAGAGGTTATCCGGGTCCGTGACCACGGAGACGAGGGGCAGCGAGTGATAGGTGTTGATGAAGAAGGTGCCCGTGAGCGTGTCGCTGGGCTTGATTTCCCCGGTGGAGAAGGCTTTTGCCCGCAGCACCGTGGTAAAGTTCAGCTCCAGTTGCTCCCCGTTATACGGGTTGGCGTTCTGCGTCGGCGTCGACCCGTCGGTGGTATAGAACACCTGGGTGCCGGCCGGCACGTTGAACTGGACGTAAGTCGTGGCATAATACTGCCCGGGCTCGACCGAGAAGGAAGGCATCGGAGCATATCCTGTAAATCCGCCCCGGTTGCCCTCAAAGGGCGTAGGCGTGTCATAATAAAAAAAGCCCGCCACTCCGAGGGTTCGGCCATAGGAGACGTCTGTCCTCATCTCCGGCAGGATCATTTTATCCAGCACCTTGCCCGTCGGATCCGTCAGCGTGATGGTCTCCCTGTTCAGCTTTCCGACTTTGAAGGAAGCGTGCGGCTCCGAAGGAGAGTTTTTTTCCGTTTTCCGGTCGCACACAATCACCTTGTACTCCCCGGCCGCAATCATCGTTCCCTTCGGAAACTGCCATTTCCGGCCGTGATCAAGCCTGTCGCTCAACCCCCAGTCCGAAAGATCCACCGCTTCGTTTCCGCTGTTGTAGATCTCGACCCAGTCCGTAAAGCCAGCCTTGGGGTAGGTGGCCACGGTATCGTTGCTCGCCATGACTTCGCTGATGAACACGCCGGACTTATTCATCGCCCGGAGATTGATGTCCATCTGGTTGAAGCCGGTCTGGCTGTTCGGCAGCGACGGAGTGGCAACCTCAAACAGCTGCAGATATCCCTCGTCATTCCTGCCCCAGCTGCAGTCCAGCGGCAGATTGTCGATCATCACACGGTCAATTACATGACCCTGGCTGTCCGAGAGGATGATCGTCTCGTTTTCCGCGCTGATTTTGAAGTTGGTATGGGGCGCGTTCTTGATCCTGTCCATCCGGTCCTTCCCGGTGCACAGCACCAGGTAATAGCCGTGGGCGGGAATCTTTGCCCCGTCCGGGAAGCGCCACTTGAGCGGCCTGCCTTCGTTGTCGCTCAGTCCCAAACCTTCGAGGGAAACATCCCGATCCGTCGTATTGTAAAGCTCAACCCAGTCGCACAGCTCGTCCTCATCGTCCCGCAGGCCGGTCTTCGGGTCGGCCATGATTTCGTTGATGACGATGGCCCCGTCGGTCACCGTGATGCTCTCCCGGTACTTCCGGTGGCCCTCCTCGGTGTTTTCAAACCCGGGGCTGAACCAGGTCACATTTTTAAATCCGCTGTCGGTCAGCGCCCAGCTTTCATCACTGGTCATGATCGGATATTTGCAGCTGTCGATCAGATAAGCGTTCGGGTCATAGAGATAGACCGTCTCCCCGACGCTGGAAAGCTTGAACTTCGCGTGGAAAGCGCGGTTCGGGTCGCTCTGGTTGGTGTTGTCGCAGAAGACAACCACCCGGCCGTCCGGCTCCAGGCCGACGTCCGGGAAAAGGAAGCGGATGCTGTCGCTCCTGTCGCTCAGGCCGAGACCCTCCAGGCTGATGGCCCTGTCGGTACTGTTCCAGATCTCAAGCCAGTCGCTGTAATTGCCGTTCTCATCCGTGACCGCAGCCGCGTTGGAAGGCATCACTTCGCTGATCACCAGGCCGTCATACAGGCCCAACTGCTCCTGGATGCCGGTTTCCACCATGCCGGATTCCGTACCGGTGGAATAAGTTGCCCGGCGGACCGGCTCCTTCGGCGTGACAATAATCAGGATAGCCACCGCCGCCGCGATCACAAGCAGGAGAATAACGTTCATCCTGGCTTTTCTGCGGCGCAGCTTCGTTGCCCGGGAAGCGGCACGGCGCCCCTGAGTATTCGGATCCCGCTCCATGCGCTTCCCTCCTTTCATCTCCTGACACATCCTTGGAATTATACCATATATTGTGTCTCACTGCAAATCCGGCGATATTTGAAAAAGCAGCGATTTTGATCGCTGCTTTTTCATGCTCATGAGGCTTTACTGATTCATCTTGTCCAGCAATTCCACATAGCCGGCGACGGTCTTCCTCAGGTTCGGGTTGCCCCGCAGCAGCCTGGACGGGCGTGCGCCGTCACGCTTCAGCGGAACGACATAATCAACATGATTGCAGATGAAGAGCAGGGCAATATCCTTCCCCTTCAGGTCATCCTTGATCGATACCGGCTGGCCGAAGCGGAAATTACTGGTCGGATTGTTCAGGAAATTCGCGTCGATCTCCTTCACATCCGTAAACCAGGCCAAGCACTGATCATCCACGTAGAAGCGGCCGTACGGAATCGTATAATCCACCGTCACCGTTCCGTCCCGGACGGTAATGATGCAGTTGCCCATATAGTACTTGTTGCTGACCGCCATGGGATAGACCCAGGAGCCTTCCTCGGTCAGGTCAATCGGAACGACGTTATACCATTTGTCTGTCAGGCCGGGAAACTGATCCCGCAGGGAAATACCGACCAGACCCATGGTGTTGTTCAGGTAGGACTGGCCATGGGGGCTGAACTTATAAAAATACTTTTTCATGAAGGAGATATCCGGCCCTGTTGTGATTTTCCCGTCCTTGTCCGTCCAGACAACGCCGTCATAATAGATCTCATTGCCGGGCGTCTCATACTCGGCGCTGATGACCCGGCCCAGCGAATCGTAATAAACTTCGTATTCCACACCAGCCTTGTCGCATACCAACTCGACTTCCAGCTGCTGAAGCTTCCGATCTGAATAATAGGCATCGTATTCGAGCTTGCCGTTCATCTCCGTCTGCTCCAGATGGGAGGGCCCGGTATTCGGGCTGAAATGGCCGGAACGCATAGGAACATAAGGATCCTCTGCCAGGCCCGCCGCCGCGGACAGCAGAAGCATCAGGGTCAAAAGCAAAGCAATCAGTTTTTTCATGCTTTCACAACCTTTCAGGTTTGTACCAGCTGATTATACCATACTGGTCTCCATAAAGGAAACTGTTTTTTATAAAAACAGATTCCTGATCTCCTGCTCGGTCAGCGCGCCGAGGATGCTCTCGCCGGGCGTGATGAGCCGCTCGAACAGCGCTTTCTTACGGTTTCCGAGCTCAACCACCTGCTCTTCAATCGTTTCGCCGGTGATGAGCCGAACGACCTGCACCTTTTTCTGCTGGCCGATGCGGTGGGCCCGGTCCGTCGCCTGTTCCTCCGTGGCCGGATTCCACCAGGGATCATAGAGAATGACCATATCCGCACCTGTCAGATTCAGGCCGGAACCGCCGGCTTTCAGGCTGATCAGGAAGATTTCCCCTTCGCCGTTATTAAATCGCTCCGTCAGGCTCAGCCGGTCGCCGGCCGGGGTTTCCCCGTCCAGATAAAGGGTTGCAAATCCGTTTTCCTCCAGGCGGGTTTTCAGGATCTTCAGCATGCTGGTGAACTGGCTGAAAAGCAGCACCCGCCGCCCGTCCCGGATCATCTCCGGCAGCAGCTCAATCAGCAGTTCCTCCTTCCCGCTCCCGCCCCGGTAATCGGACATGACCAGGGAGGGATGGCAGCAGATCTCCCGCAGCTCGGTGATAGCGCTGAGGACTTCAAGCTTCGCCCGTCCGCCTTTTTCATCCATCAGCTGGTCGATCCGCGGGCGCAGCCGCTCCAGGGAAGCGCGATAGATCCGCTCCTGCTCCGGCGTCATCCGGGCCGTCAGGGTCGTTTCCATCTTGTCCGGCAGTTCTTCCAGCACATCCTGCTTCAGTCGGCGGATCAGGAAGGGATGGATCCGCCGGAGAAGATCCTCGGCGTTCTCTCCCTCCTGATACTTGCGCAGGAAGGTGTTATATCCAGGCAGATAGCCCGGCAGCACAAAATCAAACAGGCTCCACAGCTCACCGACCCCGTTTTCCATCGGCGTGCCGGTCAGGGCGAAGCGCGTATCCGCCTGCAGCTGTTTCACCGCCTGGGCGGCTACGCTGCCGGCATTTTTGATATTCTGCGCTTCGTCAAGAATCACGAACCGGAAGGGATATTCCTTCAGAAGGGCAATATCCCGGCGGATCAGGGGATAGCTGGTGATCACGACATCCATATCGCCGTGGCTGGTAAAGTGGCGGATGAGCCCGGCCCGCTGAGCACCGTTTCCTGTCAGAACAGAGACGCTCAGGTCCGGGGCAAACTTCCGGAATTCGCTCAGCCAGTTGTAAGTCAGCGACGTCGGAGCGACGACCAGGCTCGTCCTGCCGGGTTCCCGGGTCGTCTGCAGCAGCGCGATGATCTGCGCCGTCTTTCCCAGGCCCATATCGTCCGCGAGAATGCCGCCCATATGCATCCGGTCCAGCGCGTACATCCAGTCATATCCGCGTTTCTGGTAATCTCTCAGGGCAATCCCGGGCGCCAGTGCCGGCGCGGCAGCCTCGCCGCCGCCGTTTTTCAGGGTCTCGGTCAGCTCCGTCACGTTTTCGTCCAGATCGATCTTCAGGCCGCTGCTTTCCAGCATACTGGCGAGGTATCCCGCCCGATATGCCCGCAGCACAATGGCATCCTTGTTCAGCTCATTGCCGTCCCGTACCGCAGCCTCATAGATCCCGGCAGCCGCCTCCTGCCATCCGGCCAGGTCATGCAGATCCAGAAATTCCCCGGTCCGGAGGCGGAAATAGCGGCGTTTCCGGCTCAGCGCTTCGATCAGCTCCAGAATCTCATCGACGGGCACCCCGTCCCGGGTCAGCATCAGCTCCAGCTTGTCCCCGTTCATCCGTATGCTGCCCGAAAGCACCGGCCGCCTTGGGATCATACGCTTGAAGTCCCGGCTGAGGTAGACTTCGCTGACCTCCTGCAACCTCCTGACCCCTTCACTGACGAAGTCAAAAATGGCGTCCGTTCCGCTGAGACGGATGTTTTCCTTCCCGACCCGGAAGCCGGCATTGGCCAGAATCTCCAGCACCTGATGCTCCCCTTCCGCGTCGCGCAGGAGCAGCTTCTCCCCTTTTTCCAGGGCGATCTTTTTCTCCGTGGCTCCGAAGGGATTCAGAATAATTTCCCCGTACTGGAAGCGGATCGTGGCAATGACGCTCTTGCCTTCCTTATCCAGGTAAACTTCCGCGCGGAGCGGAAGGCGGACCAGACGCTTGCGTAATTCCTCACCGATCTCAACCGCGCCGCGGACCTTCAGATACGGAAGAACCTCGCCGATCACGCGCTCGGTTTCTTTCAGCGGGTATTCCATCAGGCAGCGGCCTTCATACTGATTCTGCCACAGGAGGCGGATCAGCTTCGACTGCTCCGGCACGGTCCGGATCAGCGTTCCGCCGGTCAGGACCCAGCTGCAGCTTTCCGTCACCGGCTGAAGATCCGTCGGGATCCTTCCGCTCACCTGAAGGCCGCGGGGACCGAGGTTGATCATGAAGTGAAGCGGAACCGGAGCTTCTCGGGTCAGCTTACACCGGAGGATCTTCCCGCTCTGATCCATGACCCGCAGCGGTGTTTCGCCCAGCTGCTCCAGCATTTCTTCGGCAAACAGATCCGGCAGGGGGATCATCCTGTTTCCGGTGCCGGTCCTGTGCCCGGATTCCTGAGCCGAGCAGAGTTTTTTCAGCAGACGGATGATCTTCTCATCATCCGAAGAAAAGCGCATCCATTCCGGCTGCCAGGTGAAATCCTTGCCCAGCGCCAGCGTCTCCTGCGCATCCATGGCCGCGAGGAAAGCATGAATATCCTTGACTACATAGAGTTTTTTCTCGCCGATCCGCATGCCGGCGCGAAGCTCCTGTCCCGCCTTTTGCGGAAGCGCGAGGGTCACCTCCAGATGAACGTTGGCTTCCGCGGGCATGCCCTTCAGGATCAGATCCGTCAGCTCGCCGGCGATCTCCGGCGCGCGCCGTCTCATCATACTTTCGATGACCTTCGTCCGGTCCGCCGTCAGCCAGGCCGCCACCGCATGGCGGCAGCACCCACGTTTCAGAAAATCTGCGCATGAGCAGTGCAGCACCAGTTGCCTGGTCAGCGTCACCGTCTGGGGCGGGGCGCCGGCAATGGTGTAGCGGATCATGCCGCGGTCTTCTTCCGCAACTTTGACCGCGCCGGCCTCTTCCAGGTCACGCCCGGCCGCGAACTCTTCCTCGCCCGCCAGTTTTTCCATCAGCAATGGATTCAGTTTCATGCGCTTACCTCTTTGGGAAATTCAGAATTCAGAGTTCAGAATTCAGAATTCCGGTTTCCATTTCAGAATTTGGAATTGGAATGCACTGCTCAGGATTGTTTTGGAATTATGAACCTATAATATTTCTCTCTTTTTTCTTCGTTTTCCTGCCCCCCGCCTGTTTTTACTTTCCGACACTGCGTGTCTCCGGAACAGAAAAACAGCCCGGCTGTTACACCGGACTGTCTTATCCCGCGGGCCCTGCTAACAAGTACAGGCCGAAGGGGGTGAGGGGCAATCGCAAAAGCCCCCTGATCATCAGAACTTCAGCGGATTCACGCGGACCGCGGGACCCATGGTGCTGGAGAGATAAACACTCTTCATATAGGTTCCCTTGGCGGCGGCGGGCTTCGCCTTGTTGATCGCTTCCATCAGCACGCTCAGGTTCTCCTGAAGCTTTTCCTTGCCGAAGGAAACCTTGCCGATCGGGCAGTGGATGATCGCGGTCTTGTCCAGACGATATTCCACTTTACCGGCTTTGATGTCGTTCACCGCGCGGGCGATGTCCATCGTAACGGTACCGGACTTCGGGTTGGGCATGAGGCCCTTCGGGCCCAGCACACGACCGATACGGCCGACCATACCCATCATGTCGGGCGTGGCTACGCAGACGTCGAACTCGAACCAGTTCTCCTGCTGGATCTTCTGGATCATTTCCTCAGCGCCGACATAATCCGCACCGGCTTCTTCCGCTTCCT